>Ga0157370_10008567_pt1 | contig 11018 bp, 11 predicted proteins | sample C35metaG_FD_113463 | JGI IMG/M metagenome (GOLD analysis project Ga0157370, IMG submission 113463) | Corn rhizosphere microbial communities from Kellogg Biological Station, Michigan, USA - C3-5 metaG | ecosystem: Host-associated > Plants > Roots > Rhizosphere > Soil | place: USA: Michigan... | reverse complement strand
TATCTTTCGCGCCCTCGCAGTAGGTGCTGCAGTATTTCTGATCCTTCGATACGGTGCATTTGCACGAAGGATGGGCACACTTCTTCGGTTGATCTGCCATGGTTACCTCCGCGGTTCAAACAGCAACCGGCGTTCCAGAAAGAACCAAGCGTTCGTTCCCGAACCGCTACGATAAAAGCTCAGCGAATCGTTTCCGGGTTGGTGGAGGGCGAAGTCCCTGGTGGGAACCGGCAGTAAGGCTGCCGGTCCACCAAATCCCGGGACAGTGAGGCGGTGGTCTTTATGTTCACCGTGCGACTGAAAATCACGATGTTCGTCATCGTGGTTGAGGTCAGCATGACGTTCCGCAAGGTTCGTTAGCTGATCAAGGGATCGGAGTTGCGCCACAACTCCGATCCCTCAGTCGCCGATTATAGCGCAGTTTGGAACTGTCACTTTCGCGCAACAATTACGCGTGAGGGGTAGAACCCCTGGCGCAGTTTGCGGTCGTGCTCGATATCGAAATCGTTCTGCAGAATCAGGTCGGGTATCGCCTGGGCCACCTGCCGGCCCCAGAACGCGGGAACCAGCGCGCCGCCTAATCGGTAAAGCGCATTGAAGCCGCGTGTCGTGTCTCCGATCAGTACGAGCGAGAAGCGGCCGCGCGGCCGGAGAACGCGGTGAATCTCGGCGAGCGTGCTGACGATGCCGTCGGCAGAGAGCAATTCGAACAGATAACAGCAGACCACGGCGTCAAAGGCGTTGTCCCGGAAGGGCATGCTGCGCGCGTCGACCGCCTGGCAATGCGCCCGTGGCGCGCGTTCGCGCGCGATGCGCTGCGTCCGGGCGGCCATGTTGGGCGAAAGGTCGATCCCGCAGATGAGCCCGTTCGGATTCACGCTCGCGATGCGTTTCAGCATCTCGCCCGACCCGGTCGCTACCTCGAGGACGCGCATTCCATCGCGAATGGACGCAAGCGAAAGCGCTTCGCGATGCGCTTTCGAGTGGTAGAGCATAGTCGAGAGGGGATAAATGCCGGAGACAAGATCATAGACCTGGCGCGTCTTCCGGCTGGGAGTATGGTGCTCGGAAACGATGGTTCCGGGTGGACGAAATTTGGTTACGGGCATCAGGAAACCGCCGCCAGACGCGGTTCCGCCGCCGGCACTTCGATTTCGATGCGCGTGCCCCGCCCCGGCTGGCTGTCGATGAGCATGCGGTAATCCTGGCTGTAGAGCACTTTCAAACGTTCCCTGACGTTATTCACTCCAATCCCCTTGTTCAGAATGCCGGAAAGCTCCGCTTCCGGTATGCCGACGCCGTCGTCCTCCACCTCTATCGATAACCGCCCTGCGTGCCGGCGCGTACGCAACGTGATGGAGCCGCCGTCTACCTTCCCCGAGATTCCGTGCTTGATGCAATTCTCCACCAGTGGCTGTAGCAGCATACTCGGCACGAGAGCGTCCAGCGTATCAGGATCAACATCTTTTACCACCCGAAGCTTGTCGCCGAAGCGGGCCATTTCGATCGAAAGGTAGTCACCGATGAAATCGAGTTCGTCGCGTAACGGCGCGAAATGCTCCTGAGCCCGGAGCCTGTGGCGCATGATGCGCGCCAGCCGAATCACCATGGTACGCGCCTGCTCCGGATGGACGCGGATGAGGGATGAGATGGAGTTCAGCGTATTGAACAGGAAATGCGGATTGATCTGGCTCGAAAGCGCGTCCAGCTTCGCCTGCATGAGCAGCCGCTCCTGTTCTTCCAGCTTGGCCTCGTTTCTGGTGTTGTTCCAGACTTTCAGCGGCAGCGTGATGCAGAAATACATGGTGGCGTAAAGGGCGATGATTACCCCGGGCGGATCGTCGGGACGCCCCACTGTGAACAGCAGAGTCCCCATTTTCGGGAAGAGGGCGGCGAGCGACTGGCGCAGAAATTCGGTGGCGAGCACGCCCATTGTGAAATAGAAGTGGAACAAGGCGCTTCGCAGTTCGCGGCCGTGCTGGAAGATACGATAAACGTTCACGTCCGGGAATGGCGAAAAACGCCAGATTTCCTCTTTCTGCGACGCCGAATCGCGCAGCAGGCCGCCGCCGAGCCCAACCAGCGCGAACACGGGAAGGCTCAGGATCTCGCCATTCAGCATGGCGGGAATCGAGATGATCATGCCCGCCATCCAGCCGGAGATATAGCCGCCGGTGATGCCGGCGAGCAGGCTGCCTTCGAGTCCGAGATCGAGAGCGGGATACGACGTTCGCGTGAGAACCCGAATGGCTACACCGGGAGTGAACATAGCGACAAACCAGAGAGCGAGCCGCACGCGCTGAGCAAGCGTGCGGTCTTCGCGGAGCAGCATGCGCCGGATTGCCTGGCCGCGCACCCCGAAGCTGGCGAGCGAGGTTATGATTCCGATCTTGACCAGCAGGGTGACGAGGTGTTGGTTCATGGCGACGGGCCACGGCGCGAATCGCGCCGACACGCTTCGCGATCTCATTATAATGAAGGCAGTTAAGCGCCTGTATTCAGAATGCCGACGGGGAATTCCTTGACCATGACCGCCGAAACCGCATCCCTGACGAAAGTGGCTGAGGCGGATTTTCCGACCGAATTCGGGCGGTTTCGCATCTTTGGCTTTGAATTGCGCGAAGGATCGCGCAAGGAAGAGGCCGTGGTTCTCACGATGGGAAACGTGATGGAAGGGCCGCCGCCGCTGGTGCGGATCCACTCCCAGTGCCTGACCGGAGACGTGTTCCACAGCCTGCGGTGCGATTGCCGCGCACAGCTCGAAATCGCACTTCGCGAAGTGGGGCTCGAGCGGCGCGGCATCATCATCTACGAGCACCAGGAGGGGCGCGGCATCGGCCTGATGAACAAGCTGCGGGCTTACGAGCTGCAGGATCGGGGCGCGGATACCGTGGAGGCGAACGAGCAACTCGGGTTCGAAAGCGATCTTCGGGCGTATGCGATGCCGGGCGCGATCCTGCGCTATTTCGGAATCGGCGCGGTGCGGCTGATGTCGAACAATCCCGACAAGGTCCGGGCTCTTGAAGATGCGTGCGTGCAGGTGACGGAGCGCGTACCGTGTATCGCGGAGCCGCAGGAGACGCGGGAACGGTATCTGCGGACGAAGCAGGAAAAGATGGGGCACCTGCTGGATCTTTAAGCTGCGACTGTATGTCCGCAGAGAACGACGCCGCGACAGTGCGAGCCCGCGCCCGGGAAGCCATTGATGTCGCGTTCGTGCGGAGGCGAATGGGAGTGTGTTATGTGCGGGATGCCGCAGCACTTGAAGTATTCGAAAGCGGGGAACCGGTTTTCGATGTCGATCCGCACTGTCGCAATCTGGACGCCTTCCTGGCGAAGCACAAGCTGGACGCCGTGATTCAATCGGAAAATCTCCTGCCGTGCGCGAATCCCGAGGCGGAGAAGCGACCGGTCTATTTTGGACGAGCGCGCTGGACGAGGCGAGTTACGGGGCAGCCTCGGGAAATCGCCTGATCGGAGGCTATCTCGGTTTGGGCCCGCGGTTTCCGTTGACCAGCCGGTAGATCTCACGTTTTGACAGCCCGCGCTCGCGAGCCACGGTTTTGAGCGCGTCCATGCGGCTGACGCCCGCGTGGATGAGAGACTCCACTGCTTCTTCCACAGGGGTTTCGCTTGCTGGAGGCTTTGTCGCTTTCGCGACGAGGACCACGAATTCACCGCGCATCGAGTCGCGCGCCGCAAGAGTCTGGCGAATGGTGGCTGGCGTTCCGCGCAGGACTTCTTCGTGTACCTTCGTCAACTCGCGAGCCACGGCGATTTCACGGTCGCCCAGAACCGCTTCGAGATCGGCGAGCGTTTCGAGGATCCGGTGCGGGGCTTCGTAGAAGATGAGCGTGGCCTGCTCGTCACGCAATGATTCGAGCAATCGAACGCGCTGCGATTCCTTTGCGGGGAAAAAGCCCGTGAAGTGGAACTGGTCCGTCGGGAGGCCGGAGACGACGAGCCCGGTGAGCAGCGCTGAAGGGCCGGGGATCGCTTCGACCGTGACGCCTGATTCTACGGCAGCGCGCACCACCCGATAGCCAGGGTCCGAGAGAAGCGGCGTGCCCGCATCCGATACAAGAGCGATTGACTCGCCGCGCTCGAGACGATCTAGGAGTTCGCGGGCGCGCTCCTGCTCGTTGTGCTCGTGATAACTGACGGTGCGAGTGGGGATTCCGTAGTGATCGAGAAGACGGCGCGTGGTGCGCGTGTCTTCGCAGGCGATCACATCCACTTCGCGGAGAATGCGGACCGCCCGGTACGTGATGTCTTCGAGATTCCCGATGGGGGTGGAAACGATGTAAAGGCGCGCGGGCACGGAAAGCTCGATTCGATTATAGGGAGCGCGCGGGAATGAGGAGAGTAAGGGCGCCGACAGTCATGATGACCGCCGCGACAAAGAAGCCAAGCGCGGGAGAAACCGCGGTCCAGAGAGTGCCGACCAGGGCGCTGGCAGCGAGATCGCCCACGCCGTTGACCGCGCCGAGAGTGCCGTAAACCGTACCGCGGGATTCGGGGCTGGTGAGATCGGGTGGGATTGCGCCCTCGAGCGTGTCCTGGGCGGCGGCGAAGATGCCCGAGAGCACAAAGATTCCGACTAACGTCGCAAAAGTGGCGTGGTTGCGGGAAAAGAGGATGCCGGTCCATGCGGCCACTGCGGCGGCGCAGAAGAAACCGGCGGCGAGCAGCGGGATTTTCGGGGTCCGGTCCGCGATGGCGCCGATGGGCCACGATGCGGCGGCGTAGATGGTATTGCGGATGACGTATAGCAGCGCCGCGAGCTCGGCGGCGCGCAAGGCGCCGTGCTCGGCTGTCAAAAGTGTGGCGGCGGCGAGAGTGAGCAGGGTCGGCGAGAAATCGCCGCAACCGAAGACTCCGACGCCGATGAGGAATTTTCGAAATGCCGCAGGGAGTTCGCGGAGGGAAGATGCGAGCTTCAGGCCGGGGCGCGGCTGGCGCTTTGTTTCATGAACGAGTAGCGCGAATGCGATTGGTGCGGCGAGGCCGGGGATGAGTGAAAGAAGAAAGATTTCCCGGAATGGGATGTCCGGAGTGGGCTTCGGCAGTACCGAGAGCAGGGCCACTCCGGCAAGCGGACCGATAATGGCGCCCACGGTATCGCCTGCGCGGTGAAAGCCGAACGCGCGGCCGCGAACATCCTGATCGACCGACTCCGAAAGCATCGCATCGCGGAGCGAACCGCGTATGCCTTTGCCGAACCAGCTCACAAGACGGCCAAGGAAAATCGGGATCCACGTGGAAGCGACTGAAAAGATGGACAGGCCGGTTCCGGTGAAGAGATAGCCGAGCACCACCATGCGCTTGCGCTGGCCGATGCGGTCCGAATACCAGCCGGCGAAGAGTTTCAGGAAGCTGGAAAAAGCATCGGAAGCGCCTTCGATCCAGCCGAGAGCCGCCGCGGCGACGTGGATCACCGGAAGGAAGCCGGGGAGAATGGCCAGAACCATTTCGTAACAGGCGTCGGAGAGCAGACTGGTGACAGTCATGCCCCAGACGTTGCGATTCAGCCATCCCGGGCGCGGCACATGACGATAGTCACACGGCGCGCTATATTCTCCGGCTATGGGAGCCATAGCAGCGGTAACGGCGGCGGCAGCGGCAGCGCGACGGAAAAGAATCCAGGCATCGATGGCGTTCGGAGTGGTGGAAGTGCCATGGGGTGAGTTCCTGCGGGCCATCGCGCTCGAGCCTGAGCCCCTGGTTGTGAGGGCGAACGTGAAAAAGATGTGGGGGCCGGAATCGTGGCGCTATCTCGCCTCTGTCAAAGGAATGGTGTTCTTTGCGGAAGGTCCGCCAGATGCGGCTTTCCCCGAATCGGCGATCGTGATCGAGGCGGAGAAGATCCGGGTTCCGAAAGACCTGTAACCGCGTGTCAAAGTACCGGGAGCCGAACTCGGAGTCTTTTGGTCCGGGTTCCTGATACAATCGGAATCGAATGATTCATGCGCACAACGCCGTTCCGCGTGAACGGCTGTGCGCGCTACAGTTACGCCCTTATGATTGACACGTTCGTGATCACTCTGCGGGAAGGGGTTGAGGCTGCGCTGGTGATCGCGATCGTAGTCTCCTACCTGCGAAAGATTGGCCGAACCGATTTGATGACGGCCGTCTATCGCGCGCTGGCAAGCGCCGCAGTGGCCAGCATTGCCGCCGCCTGGGCGTTCAGCCTGATCCATATCAGTTCCGACGCAATTGAAGGTTGGGTGCTTTTAGCCAGCGCCTTCTTCGTGCTTTCGATGGTGATCTGGATGAATCGCCACGGCAGGAAGATGAAGGGCGAGATCGAGAGCCGTCTGGGAAAGAACATGTCCTCCGGCGCGGGGCAGTGGGGCGTGTTCGCGTTCGTGTTCCTGATGATTTTCCGGGAAGGCGTGGAAACGGTGCTGATGCTGGCGGCGGTCCGGCTGGATACGTCGGGGATTATGGAGCTGTTCGGAGGGGTGCTCGGGATTGGGCTCGCGATTCTGTTCGGCGTGAGTTTCGTGCGCGGGACGATCCGGGTGAATCTGAAGCAGTTCTTCCAGATGACTACCGTGATCCTGATGGTGGTGGTAGCGCAGCTTGCGATCACGGGTGTCCATGAGCTTTCCGAGAGCCAGGTGATTCCGGGCAGCCGGACGGAGATGGCGCTTATCGGGCCGGTGGTGAAGAACGAAGAGTTCTTCTTCGTGACGATTCTTGCCCTGGCGGCGGCGATGATTCTGCTCGAATGGCGCAAGCGGCGGGCGCCCCGCACCGACGGATTGGAAGGCGCGGCTTTACGAAAAGCAAAGTGGACGGCGCGAAGGGACCGGCTGTGGATGACGGCTTCCTGCGCGGCCTCCTGCGTTTTCATTCTGCTGATCACGGCCGAGTTTATTTACGCTCGAGAGAATGCGGCGCTTTCCGCGGCGACTCCGGTGACGCTTGAGAATGGCGCGGTGCGCATCCCGGTCGCTTCAGTGAGCGACGGCAATCTGCACCGGTTTCTCCTCGATGAGGACGGCGTGCAGGTGCGGTTTATCGTCATCCAGAAGCCCGATCATTCGCTCGCGACGGCGTTCGATGCGTGCCGGATCTGCGGGACCCAGGGGTATTTCCAGAAGGGCACCGAGGTAATTTGCAAGAACTGCGCGTCCGACATCGTGATTTCGACGATCGGCGAGACGGGCGGGTGCAATCCAATCGGGTTTAGATCGCGCGTAGAAGGCGGGACGCTGGTTATCGACCAGGCGGAACTGGACCCCGGCGCGAGGATTTTCGGGCAGGGAAAGTAACAGCTTATGATCGTCCGGTTTGTGCGGGATTCGCTGGGACGATCGCCGCGACGAAAGGCGGCGATTGTGGCCGCAATCGCGCTTGGTTCCGCGGTGGCGACTTCGATGCTCGGAGTGATGCTGAGCATCGGAGACAAGATCAACCGCGAGCTGAGGCAGGCTGGCGCCAATATCGCGGTGACCACGCGGGCATCGTCGCTCGAGGGTGGCGTCGGCGGCCTGACGACGGCAGCGGCGGGCGCCGCCGACTACATTCGCGAAGAAGACGTTCCCAAAATCAAGCGCATTTTCTGGAGCCTGAACATTCTCGGATTTGCGCCCTCGCTTGCGGCGAGCAGCGGAACGATTCCGATACAGGGCGTATGGTTTTCGCACGCATATAAGCTGCCGGATGGACGAACGGATTATACGGGCGTGAAGAAGGTGAATCCGGCGTGGCTGCTGATGAAAGGCCGGTGGGCGGCGGATGCGCCGAACGAAGCGATGGTGGGCGCGGCGGTGGCGCGGCGCAACGGCTGGAAACCGGGTCAGACGATTTCGGCTCTGGGAGCTCCGTTCAAAATCGCGGGCGTGATTTCGGCGGGCGATGAGACCGACGATCGCGTGCTTTTGCCGCTGGCGCGCGTGCAATCTTTGACCGGCCGGCCGGGGCTGGTGGACCGGGTGGACGTGGCGGCGCTGACGACTCCGGAAAACGAGTTTGCGCGCAAGGATCCGCGGACCATGGGGCCGAAAGAACTGGAGCGCTGGAACTGCACGGCCTATGTCTCCTCAATCGCGCACCAGATTGAGGGCGCGCTGCCGGGGACGGAAGCGCGACCGGTGCGGCGCGTGGCGGATTCGGAAGGCAAAATCCTCGATCACGTGAGCGGACTGATGATGCTGATCACGCTGGCGGCACTGATTTCGGCGGGGCTGACGGTATGGAGCCTGACCGCGACATCGATGATGGAGCGGCGGGGCGAGATCGCGATCATGCAGGCGATCGGCGGCGCACGATGGCTGGTGGCGACGATGCTCGGGATCGAGATCGCGCTGGTCGGGATGGTCGGCGGAATTTTGGGGGCCCTGCTGGGTACGGAGCTGGCGCGGCTTGTTGGTGAATCTGTGTTCCATGACGCGGTGGAGATTTCTCCTGTGCTGCCCGTGGTGATTATGGCGGCGGCAATCGTGGTGGCGCTGGTGGGAGCGTGGCAGCCGCTGCGGCAAACGCTGCGGATGGATCCGGCGGTGATCCTGCGGGAGGGCGTCTAGGTGTTCCTGCGGTTCATCCTGGGGGCGCTGCGCTACCGGAAACAACGGCTGCTGCTGGCGTTTGCGGCTTTAACAGTTGCGGCGACGCTGGGCACGGTGCTGTTCGGGATCTACGGTTCGGTGGAGCGGCGGCTGCGGGCTGAGTTTCGCGCTTATGGCGCCAATGTGGCCGCCGTGGCTGCAAATGGAACCACGGTCCCGCTGGCGATGATGCAGGCGGCGCGCGACATGGGAGTGGAAGCGGCGCCGTTTCTGGTAACCGCCGGGAAGATCGGGAACGCGAGCGTACCGGTGGCGGGTTTCATTCCGGCTGCAACGCGGCCGATGACAGAGTACTGGAGCGTGAAGGGCGGGCGCGACGTGAAGGCGGGCGAGTGCCTTGCGGGCGAGATTCTGGCGGAGCGGCTGAATCTGGAGCCGGGGGCGCGGGCGGATCTCGCCGGAGCGCCCTGCGTGGTGCGCGGGATTGTTTCGACCGGCGGCGCGGAAGACGGGGAACTGCTGGTCCCGATGGAAACGGCGGCGGCGATTTCCGGGATTCACGGGGCCGCGAGCGTGATCGAGTTCCTGGCGCCGGGCGAGCGTGTAGAGGCTGTGCGGGCTGCGCTCGCAAGCCGATTTCCGGAAGCGGATGTCCGGACGATCCGGGCGGTGGCGGCGACGGAATCAAGTGTCGTGACAAAGGTCCGGGCGGCGCTGTTTCTGTTAACCGTTCTGATTCTCGGAATCACGACGCTTTGCGTGAGCAGCAGCTTCAGCGAGATCGTGCTGGAGCGAGCGAAAGAGATCGGGATTCTGAAGGCGCTGGGCGCGGCGGAGAAGAAGATTGCGGCGTTTTTGCTGTCCGAATCGGCGGCGCTCGCGATGCTCGCGACGATGTGCGGCTATGTGGCGGGAGTGATTGCAGCGGCCATTATCGGCCGGCAAATCTTCGGCGTCGCGTTTCATGTGGATCTGAGCTGGCTGGTGTTTCTGAGCGTAGCCGCCATCATGCTGGGGGTGGCAACCGTGGCGACGTCGATCGCTGCTTCGCGTATATGGAGGATCGACCCGGCGGTGATCCTGAGGGGCGAATAGTGGCGGGATTTATTGAACTCAGCGGAGTAACGAAGACTTACGGCTCCGGTCCACAGGCGGTGCGCGCGCTCGACGGAGTGACGTTCGATGCGGACCATGGCGAGTGGATCGCGATTATGGGTCCTTCGGGCTCGGGCAAGACGACGCTGCTGAATCTGATCGGGTGTCTCGACCAGGCGACGAGCGGAAGCGTGCGGATCGGCGGAGTGGATTGTTCGAAGCTGAGGCGCAGCGAGCTGGCGAAGTTCCGCAGCGAAACCGTGGGGTTCGTGTTTCAGCAGTTTCATCTGGTGCCGCATCTTACGGCGCTCGAGAACGTGATGCTGGCGCAATTCTTCCACAGCATGACGGATGAGACGGAAGCGCTCGCATCACTGAAGCAGGTCGGGATGGAAGAGCGGGCGGGGCATTTGCCTTCGCAGCTTTCCGGCGGCGAGCAGCAGCGGGTGGCGATCGCGCGGGCGCTGGTGAATGATCCAAAGATCATTCTGGCGGACGAGCCGACGGGCAATCTGGACGCGGAGAATCAGCGGGCGGTGTTTCGGCTGCTGGATCAACTGCATGAGCAGGGCCGGACCATCGTAATGGTGACGCACGATGAGAACGCGGGACGGCTGGCGGACCGGCGGCTGAATCTGGAGTACGGGCGGATCAAAGAGAATCTGGTGTTCTCGGCCGAGCAGAACCAGGATTTCGATGAGGTTCTGGAGCATCTGTGGATGCGGGACGAGACACGGGGCCATATGGAATCGACGGCGTTCACGGAAGCGCAGTGGCGGCGGCTGATTGCCACGATGGCTCAGATCGGCCTGGTAGCGGTGAAGGACGGCGTGGAGCGTTTTACGCCGGTGGGAGAGGAGCGGGCGCGGGATGTGATCCGGCGGCACCGCCTCGCCGAGCGGCTGTTCATGGATGTGCTTTCGATTCGGGACGAAGTGGAGATCGAATCGAGCGCGTGCAAGTTCGAGCATATTCTGAGCCCGGAAGTGACGGACCGCATGTGCACGCTGATGGGGCATCCGACGGAGTGTCCGCACGGGAGCCCGATTCCGCGGGGCGAGTGCTGCGCGGAGGGACGGGTGCTGGACAGCGAAGATGTGGCGAGCGTGATGCGCGCGAGTATGGCGGGTCGGCCGGGTAGAATTGCGTGAACTTCAGCTGACGGACATCGGAGGGGTTTTAACGCACAGACGGTTGGCGGCATTCGGTAGTATTGCCTTAGATCAGGCGATCTTTACGAGCCGCACCGGGTCGTCCCAAAATGCGATATCGGCCTGAAGCCGTTTCGCTGCCGCGAATCGTTCCGGGCGCGATGGGATTTCCGCGCGGATTACCGGTGGGAGCTCGTCATAGGTCCGATCGTCGAGAAGACGGCCGGCTTTCCTCTTCTGCCGCCCTCCCCATTGC
>Ga0157370_10008564_pt1 | contig 11022 bp, 10 predicted proteins | sample C35metaG_FD_113463 | JGI IMG/M metagenome (GOLD analysis project Ga0157370, IMG submission 113463) | Corn rhizosphere microbial communities from Kellogg Biological Station, Michigan, USA - C3-5 metaG | ecosystem: Host-associated > Plants > Roots > Rhizosphere > Soil | place: USA: Michigan... | reverse complement strand
GTCAACGACCCGGGCGAGGGCGCCCAGGCCAAACGGCGTACGCAAGCGGTGATCATCGACCACCTGATGCCGCCGCTGACCCGCGCTGAAACTTACGGGCCATTGCGCAATCTCGAATTACTGGCCGACGAGTATTACGAAGCGCAACTGCTCGATCCGCGTCGTGCTCGGGAATTGCAGCGCGACATCCTGCAACTGGTGCGCGACACGCACATTGACCGTGAACTGCAACTGGACGAAAAACTCGACAGCGATGCCGACGCGGCGATCTGGTTGCCTCGTCTGGACACCTATCTGTGCGATTTGAAGGAATCGCAGATTCGCGATGGCCTGCACATCTTTGGCGAGTCACCGACCGGGCGCTTGCGCATCGACACCTTGCTGGCCTTGCTGCGGATTCCCCGTGGCGATGGTCGTGGTGCGCAATCCAGTTTGCTGCGAGCGTTGGCGAAGGCGTTCGAGCTGGGATTCGATCCTCTGGATTGTGCGTTGGCCGAGCCGTGGACCGGGCCTCGTCCAATTGAACTGCAACTGATGAACGATGAACTCTGGCGTACGGCGGGCGATACCCGTGAACGACTGGAATTGTTCGCCGCACAACTCATCTCGCAAACATTGAGCACCGAGCGCGGACTCTGTGGGAGCGAGCTTGCTCGCGATGCGGTTGAACATTCAACATTGATGTCGATTGACCCACCGCTATCGCGAGCAAGCTCGCTCCCACAGGTTCCGCGCTGGGCAGAAGTGCAAGCCATCCTCGACAGCCTGCGCGAAGTCGTCGCACCACGCCTTGACGCCTGCGGCCCAGCCGAAATGCGCGGTCTGCTCGACGCCCTGAAGGGCCGGTTCGTTCCCGCCGGCCCCAGCGGCGCACCCAGCCGCGGCCGTCTGGACGTGCTGCCTACCGGGCGCAACTTCTATTCGGTGGACGTGCGCAACCTGCCGACCACCACCGCGTGGCGCATCGGTTTCCAGTCGGCCAACCTGATCCTTGAACGACATCTGCAAGACCACGGCGATCATCTGCGCCAACTCGGTTTGTCCGTGTGGGGCACCGCGACCATGCGCACCGGCGGCGACGACATTGCCCAAGCCATGGCGCTGATGGGCGTGCGTCCGGTCTGGGCGACCGGCAGTCAGCGGGTCGACGATTTCGAGATTCTGCCGCTGAGCTTGCTCGACCGCCCGCGTGTGGACGTTACCTTGCGCGTCTCCGGTTTTTTCCGCGATGCCTTTGCCAACCTGATCCGCTTGTTCGACGCCGCGGTGCAAGCGGTCGCCGCGCTAGATGAGCCCGACGACCTGAACCCGTTGGCGGCCAAAGTGCGTGCCGAACGTGAAGCGTTGATGCAATCGGGGCTGGATGAAGACGCTGCGAATCGTCAGGCCGGTTGGCGAATTTTCGGGGCCAAACCCGGTGCGTATGGTGCCGGCGTGCAGGGCGCCATCGACGGGCGTCTGTGGCAAAGCCGCGAAGATCTGGCCGAGGTATACCTGAACTGGGGCGGCTATGCTTATGGCGGCTCGGACGAAGGTACCGCCGCTCGCGAACAATTCGCCCAGCGCCTGAGCCAGGTGCAAGCGGTGCTGCAAAACCAGGACAATTGCGAGCACGACTTGCTCGATTCCAACGATTATTACCAGTTCCAGGGCGGCATGCTCGCCGCCGTAGAAAGCCTCAGCGGTGAAGCCGCGGCCAGTTACCACGGCGATCACAGTCAACCGGACTTGCCGAAAATCCGCACCTTGAAGGAAGAGCTGAACCGGGTGATTCGTTCCCGGGCGGCCAATCCAAAGTGGATCGACGGGGCCAAGCGTCACGGCTACAAAGGCGCGTTTGAACTGGCGGCGACGGTCGACAACCTGTTTGCGTTCGACGCCACTACGCAACTGATTGACGATCACCAGTACGCGTTACTGGCCGACGCTTATTTGCTCGATCCGGCGACTCGCGATTTCGTTCGCGAGCACAACCCGCATGCGTTGCGAGACATGACCGAACGGATGCTGGAAGCGCAGCGGCGAGGGATGTGGAAGGAACCGGGCGAGTATCGCGAGGCGCTGGAGAATTTGTTGTTGGATATAGAAGAAGATTCATGAGGGCATGATCGTTCCCACGCTCTGCGTGGGAATGCCTCAACGGACGCTCCGCGTTCGGCTCTGGGGACGCAGAGCGTCCCATGCTGCATTCCCACGCGGAGCGTGGGAACGATCACATCACCGACCACACACGAGACCCGACATGACCGACACCCCGCATTTCCCGTTATCCGCCGTGGTCGGCGCCGACGACTTGAAGCTCGCCCTGTACCTGACCGCCATCGACCCGAAAATCGGTGGCGTACTCATCGAAGGCCCTCGCGGCATGGCCAAATCGACCCTGGCCCGTGGTCTGGCAGATCTGCTCGCCAGCGGTCAATTCGTCACGCTGCCGCTGGGTGCAACCGAGGAACGACTGGTCGGCACCCTCGACCTGGATGCGGCGCTGAGCGATGGCCGTGCGCAATTTTCCCCCGGCGTACTGGCCAAGGCTGACGGCGGCGTGCTCTATGTCGATGAGGTCAATCTGCTGCCTGATCACCTCGTGGACCTGTTGCTTGACGTCGCCGCCAGCGGCACCAACCTGATCGAACGCGACGGCATTTCCCATCGGCATTCGGCGAAATTCGTACTGATCGGCACCATGAACCCGGAAGAGGGCGAGTTGCGTCCACAACTGCTCGATCGCTTTGGCCTTAACGTTGCGCTCAGCGGCCATACCGCACCGACCGAGCGTGGTCAGATCATCCGTCGACGACTGGATTTCGACAGCGATCCGCAACAGTTCTGCGCGCAGTGGGAACATCAACAGCAGGCGCTGCGCGAACGCTGCGAGAAGGCCCGTAGTCTGTTGGCGAGCATCCCCCTCGACGATCAAGCGCTCGCACTGATTACGGAGCGCTGCTTTGCCGCCGGGGTCGATGGCTTGCGCGCCGACCTGGTCTGGCTGCGCGCCGCCCGCGCCCATGCCGCATGGCAAGGGGCGAACGCGATCACCGAGGACGATATCGACGCCGTCGCCGACTTCGCCTTGCGTCATCGTCGCCGCGAGCAAACACCGCCGGCACCGCAATCCAGTCAGTCACCGTCTGCGCAACCTCCCAACCCGAGCGAAGGCCAGGGCCAATGGGGAGACATGCCGGCCCAGGCGTTGCCGGTCGGCGCCCGCCGTGAAGTGCCGAGCTGGCCAAAAAAGCCTTAGGCATTCGCCCTCGATCTGATGCGGGGGCGAATGCCAGACCCCGCGCAGGACGGCTGGACAACGGCAAGCAAGGCAAGCGTCACGCCGCACGCAGCGGCTCGATCAATTGGCCCGCAACCTTGCTCAACGGCCGGCCACGTCAATGCAGCGATGTACTGTTCCATCTGCGCACGCGAAGCGCCCATGAATTGTGGCTGGTGATCGTCGATGCGTCGGCCTCGACGCGGCGTCATCAAGCATTAAGCGATGCCAAGGGTTTGCTGGCGCAATTGTTCGACGATGCCTATCGCCAACGTGCGCGACTGGCGTTGCTGACGGCCAGCGGCAATGTGCCGAAATGGCAGGTGCAAGGCTTGAAAGCCTCCAGCGGTTTGCGTACCTGGCTTGATGGGCTGGGTGCAAGCGGCGGCACGCCAGTGTTGGCGGCGCTGGAAGAGGCAGGGCGTTGGCTGGTGGCACGGAAAAAACGCTTCCCAGCGGAGCAGCAGCGAGTGTTGCTGCTGACCGATGGACGATTGAAAGAGTGGTCAGTTCTGCCTGCTCTGGATTGTCCCATTTTGCTAGTGGATATCGAAAGAGGAGCGATTCGACTAAACCGGGCTAGACGGTTGGCAAGTGACTTGTGTGCCACTTATTTGCATATCGATATCCCGGAATCTCCCATTGTTTTCTGAGGGTAAATGTTCGGGGCGGCACCACTGATGGGCGATCAGTGGTGTGGGGACTCGCAGATCTAAATAAAGTTAATCAGCCCATCCAAAATGGAACCGGTAGCTTGGGTTTTGATGGTTACGGATTTTTTTACTACTTCGTTAGTGTAGTAGCAATTAACTCGGTGTCGATCGAGCAAATCGATTACTTCGTTGTGTGGGTGTGGGTCATTCGAAGTGCCGAATTTTCGGTTGTTATGGCTGATAATTGCATGATCAGGTTTAATGGCGAGCATTGCGTTGTTGGAAATATTTTCTCTGCTGCCATGATGTGGGACTTTTAGAAACTTCGCAGATATGTCGGTTTTTTCTTCGATCAGTCGTTCAAATACCGAGTTGTCTGCATCACCTGTAAATAACCAGTCGCCGCTGTCGTGCTGGTGTTTGAATACAATGCTGGCTCGGTTGGAGTTCAACTTTACGTGCCGGGAGACGTAGTAATCTATATTGTTTTTTGAGGCGCCGGCGAGTGACTCACTGAGCGTGATGAAAAATAAATGCACGAATTTTCGCGCAAAGAACCCATACTCCAATTGGCTTTCGATGTGGCGTTGCAAAACCAGTGGTGAGACATAGTTAATTATTTCTTCTCTCGGAAGCTCTATTCCATATTCCGAAAGTATAGTAAGCGCTTGTTCGATGGACGTTTCGGAGGTTGGGAAGTCGTCGAAAATTTTTTCGGGGTGGCGAGGGGGGTTCAATATGGTTGCGTGGGTGCACAAAGTATCTCCCTGTGCGACCAACTGCGGGTGCAAGGTGCTGATCAACTTCCAGTTCGGCTGTTTAAGTTTTTCAGTGGTGTGTTTTTTTAGATAGCCGTATATTTTTGTTATTTCAGGAAGATAGTAGGGGATATAAGTGTGGAAAATTTCTATTTTTTTTGACTTTAATAGTCGCGGAACCCCACCGATATGATCTTCGTGTGAGTGGGTGATTAGTAACCGATAAATACCTGGGCTCAGTATGTTTTCAATATTCGCCTTGGCGGGACCTGTGTCTATTAGAAGCGGTGGATCGCTTAAATCACAACCTTGTCCTGGATTCAGAATAAAGGCGTCGCCTTGACCTACGTTTATTACAGTTAGCATAGTGAACACTCGGCTTCCATGGCAAATGATGCGCCTCGTCTTCCGGATTGCGATATTGGGAGTGCAAAGTATCGTCCCGGGCGGGCAGAGAGACGATACTAATATGCCATCATCGTGTCTAGCTCAGGTTACTTACTCATCGCCTGACGATACTGGCGAGTCCGTCGGCTGATGTACAACTGGTCAAGAATCAATGCCCACAGCGCCGATACCTGCGGCTGAGGCTTACGCCCGCGGCTGAGTCGCTTGAGCTGAAACTTCACCACCGCCATGTTCGCCAGCGCGGCCAGAGGTTTGCGTTTCCAGCGGATCGGCGGCAACTGCGGGTGACTGTTCTGACCTTGGCGCCACTGTTTGACCAATTGCGGTTCGACGGCCATCGCCGTGCCAATGCCGGCCATGGCGATGCCGCTGTCGAGCACCTGCTCCACGATAGCCAGACGCCGGATGCCGCCGGTTACCATCACCGGCATGTTCGCCACACTGGCCAGTTCACCGGCCATTTCCAGAAAGTAGGCTTCGCGCGCCAAGGTCCGGCCGTCGCGGGCTTCACCTTGCATCGCGGGGGCTTCGTAGCTGCCGCCGGAGAGTTCCAGCAGGTCGATGCGTTGCTCATTGAGCCACCGGATCACCTGACGGGCATCGTCGGCATCAAAACCGCCACGCTGGAAGTCGGCGGAATTGAGTTTCACTGCTACACAAAACTGCGGCGATACCGCCTCGCGAACGGCGCGGACCACGTCCAGCAGCAAACGCGCGCGATTTTCCAGTGATCCGCCCCAACGGTCGGTTCGTTGATTGGTCAGCGGCGAGAGGAACTGGCTGAGCAGGTAACCGTGCGCCGCATGGATCTGCACGCCAGTGAACCCGGCCTTTTCGGCGAGAGCTGCGCTGGTGGCGAAGCGGGTGATCACCTCGCTGATATTGGCCTCGGACATGGGTTTGGGCTCGGCAAACATCTTCGAAAAGCCCCCCAGGTCCAGCGCCACCGCCGACGGCGCCAAGGCTTGTTGGCCGAGGTTGGCCATGGTCTGGCGGCCGGGATGGTTCAATTGCACCCAGAAATGCGCACCACCGGCCCGGCCAATGGTTGCCCACTGACGGAACTGTTCGATATGCCGTTCGTCTTCCAGCACCACGCCACCGGGGCCGGTCATGGCGCGGCGATCGATCATGACATTGCCAGTCAGCAACAGGCCGGCTTCGCCCTCGGCCCAGGCCTGATACAGCTGAAACAAGGCGCGTGACGGCCCTTGGCCGGTATCGGCGAGGTTTTCTTCCATCGCGGCTTTGGCGATACGATTACCGACGGTCTGGCCGTTGGGCAGATTTAACGCTTGGAAGGGCGACATGCTTGACTCCTCATCAGTGAAGCGTAGAGGCTAAGCTTAAAGTTAACTTTAATGTCAAGCAGGCAAATGAGGCCGTGATGAAAATTGGTGAATTGGCGCAGTTAAGCGGCTTGAACGCTTCGCGAATCCGGTTTTACGAAGCTCAAGGGTTGATCAGTCAGGTGGCGCGCTCGGCCAATGGCTACCGGCGATACTCAGAGCAGGCCCTGCAAACACTGATGATTATTCAGTGTGCCCAACAGGCGGGGTTCAGCCTCGAAGAGCTGAAGCAGTTATTACCTGACACCGTAACGGGCGAGTTCAAGCGCGATGAACTGGTGGCGGGGCTTGTGCGAAAAGTCGAGCAGATCGAAGAAATGCAACTTCACCTGGCCCAGAGCAAGGCGAAGTTGCTGGGGGTGATCGAAAGCATCGAAGTGCGACCCGAAGGGATAGCCTGTGATGCGAATGCCGAGAGGGTGCTGGCGTCGCTCAAGCATCAGTTCTGATCGATGCATGAATCACCGTAAGCCTGGTAGCGCAGGACATGAGTGGCGCCCGTGGTGTCGACATAGGTCATCTCCCGTGGGCCGATGCCGCAATAATCGCCGTTGGTGATGTTGATGACCCTGGCAATGTTCAGCGATTTCGAATAGCTGTAGTCCTCGACGTTCGAGGGGCTGGCGTTGTCGGCAGAAGCAGCGGCGGCAGTGCCGCTCAGGGCAATCAGACACAGCGCGGACAGAAGGCTTTTCATGATGGGGCTCTCGTAGTGGCTACTGATCAATTTCAGTGGCAGTACGACGAACCCCGTACGGGTTTATTCCAGGCTCAGGGAGAAGTTTTTTTGCACCGGAATCGGATTGCGCATCAGCGTGCCCACCACCAAGGCACACAGCAGCGCCACCAGCCCGGCGACGCAGAGCAACAGACTGAAGCCGCCGACAAAGGCCTGACGCGCCAATGGCTCGACCACTGAGCGTGCAGTTTGCGGTAGCAGGTTCATGGCCGCCGCCATGTCACCGGCAACTACCCGCGAAGCAATGCCTTGTGCCTGGCTGAGCCACACCACGCCTTGAGTGGAAAGGCTGTCGCGCAACAACAGTTCGGTATGACTGGAGAGCAGCGCGCCGTAGACACCGATGGCCAGCACGATGGCGCTGAAACGCATGGTGGTGCTCATGCCCGACGCCATGCCAGTGCGCTCGCGGGGTACGCACGCCATGATGTTCTTTTGCGTGTCGCCATTGAGCAGCCCGGCACCCGCGCCGGTCACGGCAATCGCCAGGGCAAAGGGCAGGTAGCCGCCACTGCTGACCGCCCAGGCACTGAGCAAGTTGCCGCTGCCGACGAGCGTCAACCCGGCCGCCATCAAGGTGGCAGGCGAATAACGGCCGGCCAGTCGCGCTCCGATGCGTGGGCAGATCAGCATGGTCAACGCAAACGGCAGCATCCCCAGCCCCGACGCAATCGCCGAAAAGCCCAAGCCGTTTTGCAGGTAAAACGGCAGCAAGGTCATCATCACTTGAGCGCAACCGGCGTAGGCAAACATGCCGAGCAGTGCGCCGATAAAACGCGGATGCTTGAACAATTGCAGGTCGACCATCGGACGCTGTTGCATCCGCTCAATCACCACGAACAGCCCCAACAATAACGCGCCGCCGATGAGCCGGACGTAAGTGGTCGGGTTGTTCCAGCCAATCCGGTTAGCCTCGATCAACCCCCAGATCAGGCACAACAAACTCGCACTGAATGCCAGGCTGCCCCAGGGATCGAGGCGTGCGGATTGGGCGTCTCTGGATTCCGGCACGGTGCGCCAGACCATGACCATCAAGAACACGCCAATGGGCAGGTTGAGGTAAAAAATCCAGCGCCAGCCGATGTATTCGGTGATCAGCCCGCCGACCGTCGGCGCCGCGGTCATCGCCACCCCCATGCACGCCCCCCAGAACGCCCAGGCTTTGGCCCGCTCGACTTCATCGTGAAAGGTGTGGCCAATGGAGGCCAGTGCCGAGGTCAACAACAGTGCCGCGCCGACGCCTTTGATCGCCCGCGCAATATCGAGGAACAACGCGTTGGGCGCCGCACCGCACCCGAGGGACGCAAGAATGAAAATGCCCAGGCCCCAGAGCAGGGTTTTCTGCCGGCCAAAGCGGTCGGCAATGCTGCCCGCCGGCAGTAGCAGGGCGGCGAACGCCAGCATGTAGGCGCTGACGACCCATTCGATGTCGGCAAAGTTTGCGCCCAGGTCCCGTGCGATGGTCGGCAACGTGACCGCGACGATGTTGGTGTCCAGCACGATCAGCGAGCAGACACCTGAGGTTGTGAGTAACGTCAGTCGCGGGCTGACCTTGGGTTTGACGGGCATGACCGGAGCTCTTTACTGTGAGGGGCCATGCAGCTTATCGCCAGCAGGGGCTTGCTTTGTTAGGCATGGACCGTCAATTCATTACCTTTGGGCTAACGCACTAATGGAAATTCGCCATTTTCGCTATTTTCTGGCCGTTGCCCGGCAGCGCAATTTCACCCGCGCCGCCGAACATTTGGGCATCGCGCCGCCGACCTTGAGCCGACAGATCCAGGACATGGAAAGCGAACTGGGGGCTCGGTTGTTCTTGCGCCAGCAGCGTGACGTGAAGCTGACCGAGGCGGGCGCGGCGCTGGTGATCGAGGCCGAAGCCACCGTGCGCCAATTCGAATGTGCACAGCGCAACGCACAGCGGGCGGGGCGTGGCGATATTGGTCATATCGAACTGGGTTACGTGGCCTCGGCGGTGTTCGGCGGCGTGCTGCAAAAACAGGTGCAAGCCTTCAGCCGCGAATGCCCCGACGTGAGTCTGAATGTGCGGGAAAGCCCCATGGCCACGTTGCCGGCCATGGTGCTCGATGGTCGATTTGACATGGGTTACGTCCGTTCGCCCATGACGCTGCCAGAGGGGCTGGACGAGATCCGCCTCAACGCAGAAGGTTTTGTGCTCGCGGTCTCGGCCGAGTCCTGGCTGTGCCGTTTGCCGGACATCGGCCCGCAACATTTGCAAAACGAGACGTTCATCCTGCCGGAACAAATCAGCGGCACCTTGCAAGTGGCCGCCCAAGGCGGCTTTTCGCCGACCCTGGGGGCGCAACCGGGCGGGTTGGTGGCCGTGATTGCCTTGGTGTCGTTGGGGCAGGGCGTGGCAGTCGTGCCGGAATCGGTGGTCGGCCACGTCGGTTTGCCCGGCGTCCTGTATCGCAAGATAAGCGGCTGTGAAGCGACGTCCTGGCTGTCGCTGATTTATCGTCGCTTCGAGAAATCGGCGGCGGTGGTGAGGTACATCGAGCAGGTCAAACATTCCTGAGCACGACAACTTCGCGAGCAAGCTTGCACGCGATAGCGTCCTGTCAAACACCACTATTGCCAAGCCTTAACACCCGGCTCGACGATTCAACCGCTCAAAGGCCCGAGGCACGGTACACAATCTGCGCAACGTCTGGCGCAACCATGCCAGATCGTGACTCGGCGCCTGACGCACATATCGCGGCCTGAGCCTGCCGACGTGGTGGGCGAAATCCTGCTCCAGGGTCTCCTGAGAGCCAATGCCCTTGAGTTTCTTCCTCAATCTCCCGTCCTTGAAAAACAGCACCGTCGGCGTACCCGTAACGTTCGGATGCCGAGGTGATTCGCTGGTGTTCAACACGTAGATATTCGCGTGATGGCGATAGCGCTCGGCAACCTGGCGAAAGATCGGTTCCGCCCATTCGCAGGCCGGGCAGTGTTCGTTGCCGAAATACAGGATCACAGGACGCCAGGTTTTCAGTGCCTTGCGATACACCGGGGCCAGCGATGTCAGGTGGTTTGTCGAGCTCATTGAAATCTCCTTTTCACAACGACCATCGAGGGTTTGTCGACGGTAAAGGAGGGGAATGAGGTGCGTCTACTGTCAGAAATTACAGGTGGGAAACTTCTTACGTTGTCTCGGAAGTTGCGCACGGTATTACACGATTCTCCCGACGGAGATCTCAGAAATCCAGATGCGTATGACGTGATACTTTTTGTGCAATCGAGAACAAGCACTGTTCAGGATCTGTAATGAGACACCCTTGCTTTGGGGGCGTGAAATTTCTCTCAAAAGGATGGAGCTCAGATGCGCTTTAGAGTGCTATTTTTAGCGTCTCTAAAAGCACTCATAGGAACAAATTCATGACACATATCGTGCTTTCGCAAGTCGTGGCGAGCATCTCCGAGCTGAAAAAAAACCCGATGGGTACGGTTGCTGCCGGTGGTGGTTTATCTGTTGCGATCCTCAACCGTAATGAGCCGGCTTTCTATTGCGTTCCCGCCAAGGAGTACGAAGCGATGATGAGTCGTTTGGAAGATTTGGAGTTAATCGCTCTTTGCAAAGAACGAGAGAACGATCCCACCATAAAGGTTTCAATTGATGACCTATGAGCTGGAATTCTCTGAAAAAGCGTGGAAAGAATGGCAAAAGCTGGGGGGCAACCTAAGGGAGCAGTTCAAAAGGAAGCTTCAGGAGCGACTGCTTAATCCGCATGTTCCCGCAGACCGGCTAAGCGGGCTTGGAAATGCTTACAAGATCAAGCTACGTGGTGCTGGATACAGGATGGTTTATCGAGTGAAGGACGAGGTGTTGATAGTGACTGTCATCGCCGTG
>Ga0157370_10008563_pt1 | contig 11024 bp, 10 predicted proteins | sample C35metaG_FD_113463 | JGI IMG/M metagenome (GOLD analysis project Ga0157370, IMG submission 113463) | Corn rhizosphere microbial communities from Kellogg Biological Station, Michigan, USA - C3-5 metaG | ecosystem: Host-associated > Plants > Roots > Rhizosphere > Soil | place: USA: Michigan... | reverse complement strand
TTTCATCTTTTAGAAAACTATTGACGTTTACAATCATTCACAATTATCATCTAGTCGCTGACCACATTGTCAGCCGGTCGTCGCAGACCGCTGTAATACCGCATCAGAACTATTTCTTCTGAGGAATGTTCTCGTGTGTAACTATCGTCCCTCGCTCGTTGCGGTAGGACGAGTGAGGGACACCTTCGGGTGTGCTTGTGTATTACCAAGTCTGCGAACCCTTGCTCGTTCTGCCACCATAATCAACGAAGGGACTTTATAATAATGAAATTTAATAAACTAACTTTAGGCGTTATTGCCTGTACATTAGGCACATCCATATATACCTACCAATTGTATGCTGGTAAAAGCCCCCAAGCTGCTATGGAAGTAGTCAATCCACAAAATACGGTCTCTTCAGAAAAGAAAGATAATAGCGTTCTAGTAAATAGCTTAAATGATGCTCAAGCTTTATTTAATACTTTATATAAACCAGTTGATAAAAATGGCTTAAAGAATAAAGAAGATTTGGAAAATTTTAACAAAGCAAAGTCCAGCGAGTTTAAATTTATAGCTTATTTAGATGATGTACTTTCAGTATTTCAGTACAAAAATATTAAAATTTATAAAAATAATGGTGAAGAGCGTTATTTAGTTGTTTTTTCACATCAAGAAGCTACGATTTCCGATCTTTCTGACCAGTCAAGTTCTCTAGATTTATTTTTATTCAAAAAGTCAGGAGAGGGTTATGAGCTTATAGCACAGACTGAAAAAGAGGGATTGGGTAATGGAATGAGAGAGATATTTTCTCAAACCTATAACAATATTATGAATACTGAACCTTTAGATATGGGTAAAAAATTTAAAGGATTTATTATAGATCTTCCGTATGGTGGTGGAGGTGATGAAGCGCATATTCCTAACATTATTGTGATAGATGAAGAAGAGAAAAATATTAAAAATATAAATTTAAATGATGAAATAGTTTTTTCTGCTCAAAGTTGGGGTGACATTAATCCTAAATATAACTTTAGTTCTTTTTATGTTCTCAATGAACAGAGTGAACATAATGGTATATTTGATCTAGAAGTCTTTTACGAAGGTGAAAATGATGTAAGAAAGTCATTGGATCATCCTCCAAAAATTGTTCCATATAATATTCGTAAAACTTATCAATTTAATGGAAAATCTTACGAATTGGAATTTGAAAAACCTAATAATTTCTCAGAATCATCTAATTATGATGATTATGCAAAGCACTTTTCCACATTTGATAAAGGTGGATATGCTCCAGTACCATATAAGTCTATATTCGATTTAGTGGATAAAAACTATGGTGATTATTGGCTAAGTAAAGGAATTCGAGCATATAAACCCTCACAAAAAACAGAAGAATTTTTTACATGGAAAATGAAAGGCATAAAGGTTTTTGGTTTGGATGTAATTGGTGTAAAGCGTGGGGTTTGTAATATTAGTGGGGACGATGCATGTGGTTATGCAGCTGATACGATAGTTGTTTTTGATGCTAGTGTTGATCAAGCAAGAAGAATACTAAAAGAAAAGAAATTTGTTGATTATGCAAACTTAACCGCTGATCAAAAGGGAACTTATCCTTATTTAGACTCCATTGTATTTAATGGTGAGAAGAAAGCAGCATTATTTTCTATAAATGAAAATCCATAGTTCCTATTCTTAAGGTATTTGATGGGATAAAAGGTATTCCATCAATTCTACTAATTCTTATTTAAGGTTTGTAAATGCTTGGAATACTTGCTCTATTTCTTATTGGTGGGGGAGTTCTCTTTTACCAAGTTCTTATCTTTGGACTTATTGTTGCATCTGGATCAGTAGGTAGATGGATAGTGGCTCCTTTGGCTTGTCTATGGACGTTAACTCATGTTTTCTTCCCGCCTTTAATGATTTTACAATACTGTGTTATAGCCTTAGCTTTTGTGTGTGCAGGAAAAAAATAATGTCATATAGATGTTACTGAACTTTAAAGGGGAATCATATTTTTTTATAAATATTTGAAAAATAAATAATTTTAAATAAGTTCTTATTATAAGAAATCAATTAATTTAATAGTAAAAGAGTTTTTGCCATATGTGGATTAAAAAATAGTTGGGTCTAAAGTTTCTCTTGTGTGTGGAGTAGCATATAAACACTATATATAGTAGTCCTTAAATTAATGTGACGAATTTCTCATTATTAAAAATGAATAAAACTAGAGGTATGTTATGTGAATGTGCATAATTTGCGTTGTATGCAATTATTTCGAACGTTCTAATGTGTTCCGGTATGTTCTGATGTTATCTACTTAAAGTGGCTTAAATCGCCTTAAAATTAAAATAAAGGCATGTTTGTATTGACAAGAATTAAGAGAATGTTAGTATAGACATCGTAAGTTTTATCTTTTTTTGAAAACGCAAAAAAGCCATAACTCAATGAGCTATAGCTAGTTTGAGAAGCTTAGATAAACCAAGCAAATATGTAAGTGGATAAAAGTAGTCAATATGGAATGCAAATTGCCGTTTGCTATCCGACTTCTTAAATCTGGGTTTCTATAGTACAGATGTTCGATTATTCGCACAATTAAAAAAGTGTAACAGTCGTTTGTTTGTGTGATGAGTAAGCATGGAAGAGAAGGGACTACTGCCACTGTTTTTCAATTTAATGACAAAACAGAGAGGTATATTCTCATGTCGACAACCGCAGTAGCTTATTCTTATAAGCTACCCGAACTCAACTCATATGCTGCTGAAATTTTAGCGAAGTTATTAAGCGGCGCACATATTACTAATGCAGAAATGATGGAATATATTGATTGTCCTCATGCAGCAGCAGTAATGAGTAAAATTAGAGTTAAGTACAACTGGCAACCATACTTAAAGCAACATTCACAAACTACTGTGTCGGGTGTGGGGAAAGCAACTTATGAATTTGTTTATTGGTTTGATCCAGTAGATATTATGATCTTAAAAGTGAATGATCCTCGGATCCAAATGTATATTGATCATCACCTTAAAAAGTAATATCAATAAAAAATAAAAGGTGTCCTGAAGGATGCCTTTTATTCATTAAAATCATCAATGGTAATACTATCAAAATCATTTAGTACAGTTTGTTTCTTTCTCTTTGATTTAAGAGATTTTAAATAATTAATAAGATCTTCATTTTTTAGCATGCCCTCATAGAGAGCAGACTTCCAATCTCTAGCTAATTCTTTTTCAGGAATTTCAGAGATTCTCTGTAACAAAGCTTGCTCTATATCAAATTTATTCAAGAGTAATTTGTTTTTCCAAAAATTATATTCTTTGATGCAAAAATCATTAATCCTTTGATTTATTTTAAGTTTTTTTATATGCATTACTAGCCGTTTTTTTTCAGAAATAGAGATTTTTCCAATTACGTTATACTTAACTAAAAAATCAGTTTTTAAGTCTGTGGTATTGAACTTAACCTCAATACTAAATCTTATTTTATCTAAGGAGTTAAAATATATGGGGTGTATAAATTTTGATATATTATTAATATCGCAATAATACTTAGAACCTTTGATCGGGGCACATCCTCTGCATTGAGGGATGAGATTGTTAGGGAAAAAAGCAAACTCTGGCCAAAGATCTTTAGGCATAAAATGATCTAAAGTATCGGGAGTTTTAGGATCTCCACAATACGGACAAAAATAGAGCTCATGATTGTTTCTACGATTTATAAGTTTTTCATTTAAATTTGATGGGGCCTCGTTGTAATAAGATATAAGTAAATCTTTATGTCCTAAAAGCTTACTAGATGCTGGCTTAGTATTAAATTTTTTTATATAACTATCATAGAGAGAATAGCAATCGCTAAGATCTTTTTCTAATTTAGCAAGTTCTTTGACAGTATCTTTTCGGCATGTTGTCGCAATTTCGAGCCAATCACAAGGGAGAGGAGTTTTAAGGTTGTTCAAATATTTCATAACTCACCCTCAATAATAATTACTTCGTCATCGTCTTCTTTAATTTTAGAAAGTAAATGGATTAATGCATCATCGCCTATAATTTTTTTAGCATCACTTAATGAAAAATTTGGATTTTTAAAATATTCATCTATCTCATGCTGAAATGGTTTTTTTATATAGTTGTCATCAAAGACCTCTGAGATTATATTTTCGATTGACTCACCATATGTTTCGATAGAAGGCTTAAATATTTTTGTAATATTTTTATCTTTTCTTAGAATGTTTATTGCCTTTTTTTCTACTTCTCTTGCAATTATTGATGAATGCGTTGCTATTATAGAATAAGAATTTGTTTCATTTAAAATATTTTTTATCATATTAATTAAATTTACTTCTAATTCAGGGTGTAAATATAATTCAGGTTCATCTAAAATTAATAAACTTTCCTCCTCAATTTCTGACATAATTGCGGGGAGTATATATGAATATATAATTTGACCTGAGCTAAGGGAAAGTTTTATGTTGTCTTTTTTGAATATTAGACCTGCTTCATAATTTATAGCAGATTCCTTAATAGTTTTTAGTGAGATTTCATTTGAGATAAGAATTTCATTGTTGTTCTTATCTAGAATAAAGAATTCATCAAAATCCATACATAATTTAAGAGTTTCTTTTAAGATTGTGAATCTAGTTTTTTCATCCTTCCACCAAAAATTTTCTTGATCGTAATTTATAATTTTTAAAACTGATTCAATACTACGCTTTGTTGGATAGTTTAGATCAAATAAACCATCTTCATTTTTAAAGCCGATATAAGAATATTCATTAATATGCATTCTCTTTCTTTTGTCACTTTTCTTATTCGTTTTTGAGCCGTTATTCGAGAATCTTTCATCTAACATGTTAAATATTTGATTGTGGCAATAAAAACTCTCAAAAGGTGAATATGCTATGATTATTAATTTATGGAATGCAGGTAAACTGCTTGTATTAGGTATTAATCCCGTAACCAATTTGCTTATTTCTTTTAATACATGTGATTTTCCTACACCATTTTTACCAATTAATAGGCATATATTGGATTCTCCAATTAATCTGTTTTTATTAAATTTGAATGTAATTGGTTCAAACGTTTCACCTAATGTATCGATAGTGATTTCAAATTCTTTATCCGCTATGTATTGACCAAGCGCGATTTGAAAACCTTTTTTAAGTATGGCTGTAGAAGATGAGCCTCGCATAAGACTACTATAATATCCACCCCATTCTACATATTCATCAATTTTTCCACCATGAATACCAATATCGCAAATTAATTCTAAGTATTTCTCATTTTCTGGGAAATTATATATTGATTTTATTCTTTTGTAATAATCAATTTCCTCTCCAATAGAAATAAAGTCATTGGAATTTAGTATGCTAGATATATTGTAAATTTTATCACTAATTAGATTTTCCTGAATTTTAAATAATTTTGAAGTATTCATTGAGTTTTTAGATAGTAGTTTTATATTGCCTAATTTCTTTTTATTTTGTGTTGCTACATGAAAAACTTGAAAAGTAATAACATAATCAAAATCATCCCAAGGGGCTTTGTAGTTCGTGCCTATATGGTCTTGTAGCAAGTGTATACCATCATACTTTTCAATATTTAAAGTCTCTGAAAAATAAATAATCATTTTTGTGCCCCTATAAAAATATTGAATGTAAAATGTGTATACTAAGTAACCCTTAGAATAAGGTTGTTTTCTAAGGGTTAGCAATATAATTTGAACTTAAAATTTTAAAAATAATACTTTATGATTACTTTGTTGCTACTTTAATAACTCCAAAACCCTTATGTCTTATACCTTCTTTGTCATCAACTTTAGCTAAATAACTATATCTGTACATTGCATCTATGAATTGTTCTTCTGTTCTTAAGTAATGTACAGGGAAGTTCTTACCCTCTTGATAAGCAATAGTCCATTTAACTTCGTTAGTTTGTCCGTTCCACAACTTCTTTTCTCACTCCATTCAACATAGCACACTCATATATCATCTTATAAACAGTATAGTAGCTACGATGTACTTCAGCATTGTAGATGAACATGCAATGTAAGTGATGGTTATCATTTTTTGATAGCTCAAAGCTATAGAGATGTACTAAGCCTTCATCGTTAAACTTGGCTTTTAGACGGCGATTAAATTTCTCAATACTAAAAGTATCTTTGTCGGTAAGTCCAATAGTGATATGCATTGCTCTAGGTTTTGATATGTTCTTTAAGGACCATAGCATTGAAGTGTGAATGGTTTCTAATGAACTCTTTCTTAGTAAGTAATGTGGATTTACTTCATATCCTTTGAATGTTGTGGTCTTTAATAAATATTTTGGATTAATCATTTTAATTTCTCTTAATTTTTTTAATTTATAGGTGATGGGATGAGATGTAGAAAAAATAAATATAATAAGTATATATATCTATATAATACACGTTATAGATGAACCACTATAAAAATCATATATAGTGGGGGTTTTAGAGTGTTGAATCATTTTTTATACCCATTGAAATATGGATTGTTTTTAGATAACTATGTTGGAATGATAGATTGGGTGAGATCATAGGGAATTATTTTTATTAATACTTAATATATATTAATGGTAGGTTGGTGTCAAATTGATAGAATTATTATAATCATCTAGAGTGAAAGCTAATATGCATGTTGTTGGCTCTATAAGCTTCATTTAGCCATTTAATAATTTTTGATATATCATTTAATACCTTTATCCTAAAATTGCTCTAAAGTGAAATGAGAGCAATATAGAGTGTCTTGTATTTTTTAGTCAAAGCCCTAGTATGATATAGCCTAAGTGTATATGAGTATATAGACCATGGGAGATACCTAAGTTTTGCCCCCGTACCTTGATATACTCCGTTTTAAGGGGGAGTTCTTTGTGGTCGAGTATCCACTTTAAAATTAAATAGTATACAAGATTATGAGTAGCCTTATCGCCTCTGTTACTCTCATTGTTAATAAAATCTTATCAGTCGTTGATGCCTTACATTCATTGTTACTTTAATTTTATGGTAATTTAATTGGATTTTAGTTAGGTCGCAACAATGAATGTAAGGTGAAATTTAAAAAATCAATATAAAATAATTGTATTTTAGTATATAAGTCTAATAGTATTTGAAGAAAATATTATTAAAAATGATAACTTGAGAGAAGTTTTAGATAATTCAGGGGGAGTAAAATGTTTAACTTTCAAGACTTCACAGAAATTCATAAAAAAGCAACAACTTTGAAATCAAGTCAAAATTATAAACAACAACTTACTAAAGATGAGATGCAAGAAAAAATTAAAGAACTGGTTAAGGGTGAAGGTTTTTTAAGAGAAGATATTTTAAAGTTATTGGAGAAATTTCATATCCAATATAAGAATTCAAAAAGTATTAAGTATTTAGAGATTTATAAGAATATTAAATATTTATTTAACTATTTTCAAAGTGAAGATAGTTATGTGGATAATAAGGATAAAATTATAGAAGCCTATATGTACTCTTTAAAAAGTATTGAAGAAAACAATAATATTATAGGCTTGGAACCTTCGTTTGAGGATAAGATTGAATGTTTGTTTCAATCTATTTTATTTTTTAGAAAAGCTGGTTTTAAAATAAATGTAAATGATGGTGAAGTTACCTTTAATGAAGCTCCAAAAATAGCTAAAATAATTGATGATAAAATGAATCTGTTGGGGGTGTGGGGAGTTGAAAAAGTAGTAACTAGATTTAGAAAGTGGGAAAATTCAGAAATATATAAATATGTTGATGCATCAAAAAAAATTATAGAACCGATAGGGTATATTTTTAAAAAATCTTTAAAGCATCTTAATCCACCTAAGGTTTCTTTAGAAAAATGTGAAAAAATTTTTAAAGAAGTTATTGAATTTTCATCACATTATATATCAATGTATAGTGTTCAAAAATATAGCTATGCTCAGTTTGAATATGTATATAGTTCTCCCAAATCTATGATTGATTTACTTAGTAGACAAGTGCTAGCTGATCAAGTTTTTAAAGTTGAACAGTATGATCCAGAATCAATTTTCTCCTTTATTAGTTATGTGCGACAAAAATACGATTATAAAGAGATTGAGTATTTATATGAAATTTCTAATATTATATTAGAGTGCAAGAATAATATTCCTGTTCTAGTTAATGAAAATTTGGATGAGTTAGATAAAAAATATTATAATGAACTTGAGTTTTCAGTAAGAGATTTATTAGTACATAGAAATGTAAATTCAAATTTTGTTACTATTCATGATTTTGGTAATCTTGATTTTCTTGAAAGACCCTTTTTAAGAAATGAAAAAGGAAATATATTTTTTCTAAATCATAATTTTTTCTATGTAGGGTTTTATTATGTGTTGTTTGAAATTTTATACTTAAAGGATCAAAAGGAAAAGCAAGGTGAGCTAATTGAAAAATTTGCAGAATCACAACTAAATAAAACGAATGATTTATTTATTGATGGAGAAAAAAAGTATAAAGTATCTAAAACTCTTAGAGGGAGATTGAATATTCCTTCACATGAGCTTGAGTCGGATATGATTGTGTATAATGATAATTCTATTGCTTTTTTTGAAATTAAATTAAGAGAATTAGTAAAAAAATCTAAGGCAGGAAACCCCTATTCTATTTTAGAAGATTTAACTCAATCACTTGTGAGGTCTCAAACACAGCTAAATAAGCATATGAGATTTTTGATAGAGAACAAAGAAATAAAGTTTAATTCAGGTAAATATTTAAATTATACTAATCAAACAATTTTTAAAATTAGTGTTTCTTCTTTAGATTTTATGGGTTTAAGTTCTAAGCTTATATATATAAATTTTCTTAAATTAATTGTAACTTTTAGATTGGTTGTTGATAGTAAATTTAAGAAAGAAATTGATTTTATAAATAAGCATTTTGATGAATTTACTAACGAGATAAAGAATAATAATAAATTAGAAGATATATTGATTGGCTCTGCATTTCGAGATACTGCTTATATTAATGTATTTCAATTAATTTTCCTTATTCATAGAAGTAATTTGAAAAAAGTTAGCTTGATGGATGAAATAATGAAAACTAGAGCTATGTTGTTAGATCAGACAGACTTTTATTATTATTATAAGTTTTTTGATTAAATAATATTCTTAAATTTTTATTTAAATGTACGTAAAACTAATTTTTTCTGCAATGGTAGAATTTTTTATTTTACGTACATTTTTAAATTACCAATGAATATCTATAATCACTTTGTTGTTAATATCATATTGGATAGCGGATTGTGTTCTGTGAAAGCCTTTTATAGACGTGTGGTCAGTATGATCTACATAACCAACCACATCCCCCATTGAGTTAATTATTTTGTATTTATAAATATCAGTTTCACCTACAGGGCCCTTTGTTTTGTGGCTAATTTCAATAAGTGTTTCTCCAGAATTTAAAATGATCTTATCTTTTAATTCCATATTTTATTCTCCTAAGTTTTAATCAAAAACTATCTTATAAAATAGGTTTTGATAATGTTGTAGAGTTTTTATTCATTATATCTTATTAAGTAATGTTTTAGTCAGATAATCTGCCCATATTTGTAGCATAGCTTTTCTGTTTTTCACGTGCTTAGTGCGATTGTAGGATTCTCCATTAGCATCTCTTACTTTATGCGCAAGCTGTCTTTCAATCCATATTGGTTCAATATCAAGTTCCTCCTCAAGTATCGTTCTTGCAGTAGCACGAAAGCCGTGAGCAGTTTGCTCTCCTTTAAATCCAATACGCTTGAGTGCTTCATTAACAGTACTTTCACTAATGTAAGGTTCTTCACCTCGACTACTTGCAAATATGTATTCTCGGTGTCCTGTAAGTGGATAGAGTTGTTCTAGTAGCTCAATGGCTTGCGTGGGTAAGGGGATAACTATTTTAGGTTTATCTGTATCTTGCTTTGTTGTCTTTTGCTTTAAGGGGTATATGTTTAATACTCCTTCCTTCTTATTATAGTCTGACCATTTTATAGTTCTAATTTCTGTTGGACGTGAAAAGATAAATAAAGAGATTTTTACAGCGCATCGAGTAACAAATGTCATGCGAGTATCTGTATCATCCCATACAGCCTTGATGAGTTCTGAAAGAGCAGAGGGATTTGTAATCGCTGCAAAGTTTCCACTAATCGGTTTAGGGATTATCACATCATGCGCTGGATTGATCAATATGAGCTTTTTCCGTCTAGCGTATTCAAGTATCTGCTTAACTGAAATAAGAACCTTACGAGCTAATTCAAGCGCACCACGCTCTACAATACGATTTGTGACTTCATTTTCAATAATCTCAATTGAAATCTGTGATATGGGCATATCTCCAATAAAGGGTAGAACATCTTTGTTTAAACGGCGTATGACCTCACTATCGTTCTTGCCTTCTTTTTCTCTTAGTTCGAGCCAATCTTGAGTAATAAGTTTAAAAGCATTGCTCATGCTTAATTTAGCTTGTTCTCTTTTAATATCACGTTCGCTAGCTGGGTCTTTGCCTTCAGCAAGTTGTAACTTTACTTCATCACGACGTTTCCTTGCTTGTTCTAGTGCAATCGTTGGATAAACTCCTAGAGCAAGTGTATTACGCTTTTTAGTTATTGGATTGGTGTAGTCCATACGCCAGTACTTACTACCATTTTTATTGATCTGCAAATACAAACCATCCCCATCGGTGTACTTGTTACTAGTAGCCTCATCAAATTTTAAATTTTTTACTTTTAAGGCTGTTAGTCTATTTATTGCTCTGGACATAACTGTTTTCCCCTTAACGGTATTATAGCGGTATCAAGATATACCGTTAAATATACCGTTTAGAATGGTAGATTTGGGGGAAATATTGTGAACAGCTATAGACAACAAAAAACCCTTGAACTTAATGAATTCAAGGGTTTGTGTACTACTGTAGACTACAATAGATTTGAATTTGGCGTCCCTACGGGGATTCGAACCCCGGTTACCGCCGTGAAAGGGCGATGTCCTAGGCCTCTAGACGATAGGGACATATGTGAGGCATACATCTGAAAAAATTATTGGCGTCCCTAC
>Ga0157370_10008562_pt1 | contig 11026 bp, 6 predicted proteins | sample C35metaG_FD_113463 | JGI IMG/M metagenome (GOLD analysis project Ga0157370, IMG submission 113463) | Corn rhizosphere microbial communities from Kellogg Biological Station, Michigan, USA - C3-5 metaG | ecosystem: Host-associated > Plants > Roots > Rhizosphere > Soil | place: USA: Michigan... | reverse complement strand
TCTCCTATTCCAATTGTGTTTTTAAAATCTAAATTTCTGAATTTAATGTAAAGTGTGCTGACCAATAAAATTAAAACTACAAATAATAAATTAAATCCTAAGTTAGTCAGGGCAATTGAAACTGGAAGATTTTGTAATTGAATTGCAAATGCTAAGACACCAATGATTGGGTATAAAAACCAATAAACCAAACGACTTTTAAAGTCTTGGTACAATACAAAAGCAAATACAATTACTAATATTAATTTTAAATACCACATTAATCATTTGTAATTTGTTTTGGAACGCCATTCTGATCTATTTCCCAAACATTAAAAACACCATTCCCATTAAAATCAGTAATAGCTGTTGCCTTTACTTTAAACTCATTATTGCTTGAGTGTACAATTTCATACACATAGTTGGCGCTTCCATTTTCTTTTGTCGTTTTCGGTGCTTCAAAATCTATTTCGGTAAAATTAGGGCTGTATTTAGAGTACATAAAATAATACTGCTTTTCAGCATTATAAATCGCCTTTAGCTGTACCTGAGCCTCTACACTTTTGGCTTTTGTAATTAACGGCATTAGGTTTGGCAAAGCAATTAAAAGCAATATTCCGATGATGGCAAGAACAATCAACATTTCCTGAAGATTGAAAGACGGCAGTTTTTTAAGTAGATTTTTCTTCAAAACAAAATATAAATTAATTTTTACAAATATATCTTTTTTATTGGGAAAAAAAATAAAAAAAAAGTAAGAAACAACCTTCTTTTTTTGTAATTTTTTTATAAGATTTTTTTTTATTTTTTTATTATCATTGCATTGTGATTCAATAATAAACCAACCTTTAGCAATAAAAAGATAATCAGCAATTTACCCAATCAATATGCATCTACAAATTAAAATTATTTTTCCGTTTTTATTCTTCCTAAATATAAATGCCCAAACTGTAACTAATTCAGAGCTCATAAAACAATATATGCCAAACATGCCTACTTCCCCGAGCAGCGCATCTTTATTTAAATTTCAAGAAATTGCACTAAATGAATATAACGGTTCTGCAAATATTAATATCCCATTAGTCGAACTTTCTCAAATCCCTCTTAATCTTACTTATACAGCTACAAGTGGCAATAGAGTAAATGACCAACCGGGAATAACTGGCTTAGGATGGGATATGAATTTAGGATCTATAGTACAAAGTATTAGTGATATTGACGATCTTAAATTTTTCGATTCTGATTATTTTAAAATGCGTCCAGATTTTCAAGGTTATATATATCCTTCAGATTCACCTTACCCATGCGTGTATGCTAGAAGTCCATATGATTCATGTGACCCGGTCAGCAGTGTTTATCCTGTAGTTAGTGAAATACCTATTAATGTAGGTAACAAAATTAATTTTGCAGAATACACTATATACAAAGGTTTATTGAGCCATACGGCTGATATAATAAATAATAGAAATTTTGATTCTGAACCTGATATCTTCACTGCTAATTTTTTAGGTCAATCATTAACATTTATTAACGATTTTTCTAAATCTACTAACGCAATCTCGTTTAAAGTCTTGAATAAAGAAGGATATAAAATTACTTTAAACTATATAAATGCTGATAATATCAAATTTGTTATTACTAACCCATCAGGTATTATCTATGAATTCAGTGCCTTAGAAAAAATAAAATCTGAAAGTTCTACACCAAGTATTTATTCACCAGTAGATTCACGTATATGGAAATTAACTAAAATAATTACTCCCAATAAAAGAGAAACAACAATTGATTATATAGATATTCCAAATTTCATCAGCAACTCACAATATTCACAAGAATTTACTAAATCTAAAGTCTTATCTAAGACCCATACATCTTATAGGCCTTTCAATAAAATTACTTTAGATCATTATGGACAACCATTAATGAGTTATCCTGAATATGTATTTGTACCAGCTGAAAATAGTAATGGCGAATATACAAATACATATTTCAGTTTTTCCAAACAGAATTTAAAATTAATTAATTCAATTACCTCTGATGAGGGTAAGATTGACTTTTATTATTCTGATAGAATAGACAATCCAAAATTAAAAAAATTAGATTCAATAACACTAAACAACCAATATAGTAGAAAAATTAAAAATATAAAATTTGCGTACTCTTATTTTTCTTCTACATCATCTGCAAATGTTTTCACATCAGGTGAAGCATTTACAAATATTAATCAAACTCTCTATAGGTTAAAGTTAAACTCATTAATAATTAACGATCAACAATACGATTTTACCTATAATTCAATAAATCTTCCTCCACGAAATTCTTTTGCCATAGATTTTTGGGGTTATTATAATGGAAGCCTTCAAAACACCTCAATTATACCAAATCCTATTCAGTTTAAATATTACAGCCATATGGGAGATAATGGTAATAATTTATATCCTAGTGAAGATTATGCCAAAGCTGCTATATTAGAAAAAATCACCTATCCTACAAAAGGGTACAGCACATTTAAATATGAATTAAATGAAGCCAGTAATTTATTTTATTCAGTACAGGGTGAAGCACAAGGAATAACTAGAGGTAATGGACTAAGAATAAGGGAAATTGCAAATTATGATAATGATGGTACATTGGCCACCTCAAAAATTTACGATTATTATGGAGGAACAACTATGATTCCCCTCTTAACAGCTAGAACTGCAACTTATGATAATACTATAAGCCATCCAAGTTCAACGGGTTATTTATATCGTGTTAAAGTCGACAGAATTTCATCTAACAATTATTTTAATGTATCACCTAATGGTGTCTCTAATTATGTTGGATATGGCACCGTAAAAATCACTGAGTCAGGCAATACAAAAAATGGTTACATTATGCGAACATTTCAAAATAGAGCAGAAAATGTTGCTTATTTAGATAATGTAAAAACTATTAACAATTTTACCTTCGGTAATGATGATATCGATAATGGTTCACTAACAAGCGAAAGATTATTTGATTCCAACAATAAGATCTTAAAAGAAAAAAAGTTAGAATATTATAAATATAGAAGCTCAATTGATTATGGCGCAAAAATTGGCTACTATGGTCAATTTTTTCAATATAATATGAATGGGAGTTTAGATGAACTCCCAAGATATCAAATTAGTACTTATCCAATTTTTGGAAAAGAAACACTTCTAAAAGCTGAAATTGAAAAAGAATATTTTAATGATAAAATTATCACTACAACCACAAATTATGATTATGATTCTTACAGAATTCTTGATAGAACCTACAAATCTAATCTAGTAGATGGAATATTTTATGACCAAACAATTCTTAATTCTAATTATTATCAAAATAATATTTTTACACTCCCACTATCAAATCATATTTCCATCAATGGTAAAGATAAAGAAAATACATCTTATGAATACGATCAAACACTTGGTTTCCTTGTTCCAAAAAAAATAACAACTAATACTTTAAAGAACACTGCCAAAATATTGATTTATGATAATTATGATTTTAAAGGTAACCCTGTAGAGTTTCATTATGAAAATGATCTTCATACTGTTATAATATGGGGGTATAATAAAACACTGCCAATTGCAAAAATAGAGAATGCTACTTATGCACAAATAGCAGCAGCACTTGGTATTTCGACCTCTGTATTAAATAATTACAATGAAACCAATTTAGCGTCTATAAACAATCTTCGTAATAATGCTTCATTTACAAATTCAATGATTACTACTTATACTCACATTCCATTGGTGGGAGTTAGTAGTATTAATGACCCAAAAGGCGATATGATGAACTACAATTATGACAATTTTGGGAAATTACTATCTGTTAAAGATGCTGAGGGAAAATTAATTTCAGAAAATCAATATCATTATAAAAATTAATATTCAAATGAAAAATATATCTATATACCTCCTATTGTTTTTTTTAATTGGATTTAATTGTAAGTCACAAACTCCTGTCACTATTACAAAAGAAAATAATTATACTGTTACTGGAATAGAAACTCTTACAGCCTCAGAAAGCATAACTTTAAAGCCTAATACATGGATTAAAGCTGGAAGTTCTTTTATTGCCCGAATAGAATCTGACGCATATCGTAGTAATTCTTTCAGTAATGAAAATTATGTTTTTACGAGAATATTTCAAACTCCCATGAATACATCATTAGAAATTACAAAAAATAACGATGTAATAGAAACTATAAACTATTTCGATGGCTTAGGCAGATCAATGCAAAACATTGCCATAAAAGCATCTCCATCTATTCAAGATATAGTAACTGCTGTTACGTATGATTCTATTGGCCGTCAAAAAAAAGAATTCCTTCCCTATATGGATACTTCCATTAATTTAGCTTCGTATAGAAATAATGCCGTAAACAATACTAATAATTATTATATAACAAATTATTCTGCTGATATAAACAACGTTCAACCAAATCCGTTTTCAAATAAAGAATTTGAAAAATCACCTCTTAATCGTGTAATGAAACAAGCAGCACCAGGAATTGACTGGGCTTTAGGAAATGGACATGAGGTAAAATTCGATTATCAAACAAATGAAGAAAATGAAGTAAAACAATTTTTAATTAATACAGAAGCATCATTTAATATTATAGACTCAAAAATTGATGATATAAGCTTTTACCCTAGTAGCACTTTATACAAAAAAGTAATTAAGGATGAAAATTGGATACCTTCAGACGGAAACAACAAAACCACTCATGAGTTTACCGACAAAAACGGCCTTCTAATACTAAAAAGAACATTTGGTAAATCATTGGTTGATGGAACATTAACAAACACCAATCATGATACTTATTACATCTATGATAAATATAATAACTTAATATTTGTCCTTCCACCATCGACAAATACAGATGATTTAATACTACACGATTTACCAACGATTGGGTATAACAATTTTTCAAAAACATTTAGTCATTATGTTTTTTCTGGCACAAGTGGAGGAGGTACTGTAAATGTGACAATTGTAGATAACGTTTTAAAAATAGCTTTTAGCGGAGGCTATAATTCAACATTTCTTAGTAACACCCCACAAGATCTTCCAACGACACCTTGTGCCCTTCCTGATATGAATTTAGGAACTATTTCTAATGGAGATTACAATGTAAGTATCGTTGAAGGAAAATTAAAAATAACGAGTATAACCGGAGCTCCATCAACTGGATTTTCTACAACATTTACTGTAAATTTACCTCAAACCTGTAGAGGCTATCATAGTGGACTAAATACAGCTTTATTAGATAATTTGACGTATCAATATAAATATGACACAAAATATAGATTAGTTGAGAAAAAAATCCCAGGTAAAGATTGGGAATATATCGTTTATGACAAACTAAATAGACCCATACTAACCCAAGATGGAAATTTAAAATTAAATAACAAATGGCTTTTTACGAAATATGATGTTTTCAGCAGACCAATATATACCGGAGAATATATAAATACGACAGATACATCTAGATCTGCTATTCAGACACTAGCAGATAATAGCACCATTATTTTCGACAATAAACAGACATCGATTCTAAATATTAATGGAACAAATATAAATTATTCAAACGACGCTTTTCCTAATTCAGGTATAGATCTTTTTACTATAAACTATTATGATAATTACAATAATATTGACTTAGACGGCGGAACATCTGTTATATCATATGGCATTACTCCTATCTCTAATGTTAAAGGATTACCTACTTGTTCTAAAATCCGAGTTTTAGGAACTAATAATTGGATTACAAACACAGATTATTATGATAGTAAGGGAAGAATAATATACAATTATAATAAAAACAACTTTCTAAATATTACTGCAACTGTAAAAACACGACTTGATTTTGGAGGAAAAATATTAGAAACAACAACTACACATAAAAAAGATAATGAAGCTTTAATTAGCATAGTAGATTCTTACTCTTATGATCATATTGGCCGTTTATTAACTCAAACCCAATCTATCGACAATCAAACAAAAGAAATAATTGCGAACTATACATACGATAATTTAGGGCAGCTAATATCTAAAGGTGTTGGAGGAAAAATAAATCAACCTCGTCTCCAAAATGTAGATTTCAGCTATAATATTCGTGGATGGTTAAAAAGTATCAACAACATAAATACTTTAGGGAATGATTTGTTTGCTTTTCAAATAAATTATAATAATGCTGTATTAGGTAATTCTTTATTTAATGGTAACATTAGTCAGACATTTTGGAAAACTGCTAATACAGATAATAGTTTAAAAGGCTACAATTATACTTATGATGAATTAAACAGGTTAACACAAGCCATGGATAACTCTGTTATAAATTCAGGAAGATACAACGAAGGTTTAAGTTATGACAAAAATGGTAATATTATTAATCTATTAAGATTAGGGCACATTAATTCAGCTGCTACTGCATTCGGGATTATGGACAATCTAAGTTATAGTTACAAGGGAAATAGACTTGATAAGGTCGAAGATACTTCTGGAAGCACTGAAGGATTTAGTAACGGTAGTAATCTGGCAATAGAATATACTTATGATAATAATGGTAATATGAAAACTGACACAAATAAAAATATTACAAACATAAGTTATAACTATTTAAATCTTCCTACATCAATAACACTAAACGGTAATACAATAAATTATACATACAATGCTTTAGGAGCAAAACAACGTAAAACGATTACAACAGGAGAAAGTACAGATTATGCCGGAACCTTTATTTATGAAAACAATAATTTGAAGCAGTTTTCACATCCAGAGGGATATATAGCTTATAATGCGGGAATTTATAATTATATTTATCAATATAAAGATCACTTAGGCAACATCCGCTTAAGTTTTCAAGATAAAGACAATAATGGCGTCGTTAACAACAGTGAAATTGTTCAAGAGAATAATTATTATGCTTTTGGTTTGCTACAAAAAGGATATAATTCTGCAATAAATGGTGTTGACAATAAGTTCAAGTATAATGGAAAAGAACTCCAAGACGAGCTGGGGCTTAACTTCTACGATTATGGAGCAAGGAATTATGACCCTGCACTTGGTCGCTGGATGAACATTGACCCATTGGCAGAAAAGTCACGAAGATTCAGTCCATACACCTATGCTGTTGATAATCCTGTTTATTTTATTGACCCAGATGGGATGATGGCTTCTCCTCCTCCAGATTGGTTTGTTAATAGAGAAACTGGTGCTGTGGTTCATGTTGAAGGTCAATCAAAACTTACTCAGACAACTGCGAATAAAATTGGTGCTGGAGATGCAAAAAAATATGATAGACTTGGAGCTGACAATATGTTTGGGAATAATAATGAAAAAGCTAACAATATTAGGGAGTTAGGAGCTAGTGTTGTTGAAAATCCAGAGATATTTATGGAAAAACAAGGTTATAGAAAAGCAGAGAAAGTAAATATAAAAGAAAGAGAATTTGTTAGTGGGGGAGCGATGGGAGAAGAAAAAATAACTTCAACAATTACAGACATGAAACAAATAGGAGATTCTAAAGTTACGTATGCTAAACCTGAACAAATGAATGATAAGAAAGTACTAGCGGAAACAAGTGGACAAAGTCCATGGAGTTCTTCAAGAACTACTACATACACTTTAACAAAACCTGCAGGTCAAGACAACGCAAAAACGGCAGAATATTATGGTAATAAACATACAGATTATGGTACTGGATTAAAAATTTTAGATAGTTTTATTCAAATTACTCAAGCTGTAATTCAATCTATAAAAAAATGATGAAAATTAATATATTATTAGTAGCGTTAGTTGTTACTTTAAATAGTTGTAATGATAAAAAAAACTTTAATAATGTAACAAATCAAAGGTATTTGTTATTTAAAAACAAGTTTGATTCTACCTTGGTTAATCATTTTCCCAGTATACTCAACTCGACTGACAACTTTACAGTTGCTAATACAAATTCTGAAAAAAATGATGTCGGTTTATTTTTGTTTGAATATAATTTATCTTCAAATAGCATTAAAAAATTAGAAAAAAAAATTATTCAGAATTATAAGAGTGTATACACCAACAAAGATTTATGTCTTTTGATAGTAAATAGATTTGAAACTGTAAGAACTAAAGATAGTCTTGAAATGGTTGAAATAGGAGATTCTTCTTTGATAGACAAACCATGTTATAAAAAACTATTGCCTGTTCCAAATTTCATCGATTTTTCGATTGCCAATAATGTAGATTTTTGGAAAGATAAAGGTTTTAAAATTTATGTTATAAATGCGGAATCAGGAAATCATTTTAAACAATTCGAATTACAGCCTAATCCACAAATGCCAAAAGGATGGGAAAATGGATTCTCAAAAGGAGTTGCAATAAACAAAACTAAAAATACTGTTATTTATTGGAGTATAATTTGGTAAATTATAATCATCTATTTTGAATAGTAAAGCCATTCCATAACGGAGTGGCTTTTGCTTTTATAGCACTTTAAAGTGTATCAAACTGTTAAAATAGAATTCATGTTAGCCTGCAACTGCTAGGTCATCTCAATGGATTTGAAAAATAGCACTCAGAGCATCCTCCCTCCCTTTATCGACTATTTCAGTACTAAATACCAAGATTTAAAAAAATAAAGCAATGCGTAAAAAACATATTCTTTTATGTTCGATACAGATTAAAATTAAATGAATGCTATATTTTATCTCAAACAAAAATAGAATTTTTCGGATAAGTTTAAATTACAAAAAGTAAACTCTCTATTATAAATAGTCTTTCTTATAAAATTAGAATTACTTTTTCTCCAATTTTTCAACTTTCGAAACTAATACGTTATTCTCTTTAAGAAGCCTATCATTACTAACCTGAAGGTCATTTACTTTTTTATTCACCTCAATCATGTACAAAGTAAGTTCCTCAATTTTCTGTAATAGTTTTGAGTTCATTTCTCCTAAAGAAATTCCATTTTTTAGAGCTTCTTTTTCACTTGGAATATTTTCTAAGTGGCCTTTTTCAATAATATGTTTTTCGACTTCTTGAAGAGTGGGTAAACTATATTCTTTTTTGAAAACAAAATCAGACCATTTTTCCATATCAACTTTTACTTCTCTTGAATGGATTGTTCCGTTTACATCTAACTTATTATTTGGTTTTGTTATTCCTATACCTACATTTCCAGTATTAAAAACTAAATCAGATCCATTATTCTGCCAGTTCCCTTGAGCCGTCGCTAGTAAGCCCGCATAAGGATAAGTTGCTTCCGGATGTATAAAAAACAGTTCCGAAATTCCAACTGTAGAATTGTCGCCATTATAATTCTCACCGCTGTAAAATGTAAATTTTAGTTTAGTATAACTTCCGCCAATCGGAATTCTAACCGAAAAATTGAACCCTGCATAATCAAAAGCTGAATAATCTGCTATAACTCTCCATACGTTAGCAGAATTGTATTCGTCATAACCTTCTATCTTAAATCGAGTCGCCGGAAGATATCGCGTTGTCCATCCAACCCATGATCCTGATTGAGTATGCAGTGTTGATAGTCCTTCAATCAAAATAACAGAAGGATTACTAGGAGTAACACCAGAAATATAGTAAGGATTCATACCTCCGTCAAAAAATGTTGGAAGATGAACTATTGGTCCTTGTTGTGTTACTGTATAACGTGTCGTAGCATTAAACAAAGTATTATGTTCCCAACCCACTGGAGTTAAATTAGTTGAAAACGTTTGACCATTTATAATCTGACATAACAAAAATGCAAAAAAAAGTATTGTTTTTTTCATAATTAGGTTTTAAAAATAGAAAATCAAATATAAGATATTACTTAACAATAACTTATTTTTCTATTGAAATAAAAAATTTTTTTTAACAATATATTACATCCATTTTACTAGATTTGTTAAATTAATGATAATAGAAATAATCTGTCAAAATTCATTTTTAATTGTTATTAAAATTCACACCTTTCACTTATAAAACAGCGCATTATGTTAAAAAAAATTGTTGTCTTGATAGTCTTAATCTGCAGTGCATGCCAGACAACTAAAATAAAAAATGACAACTATAAGTTCTCCTCTTCAGTTGTTGAATTAGGAAGTATTGGAACATCTAAATTATCATACAATCTAAATACATTTGAACCCAAAGGCCTGCCAAAACTGGAAAATAATATTAGAGTAGAAATTGGGGTTGTGCCTTACAATAAAAAACTAAACAAGATTTATAAATCGAAAGCAAAATACAATCAAAATCAAACAAAAGTTGCTTTTATAGACAGTCTTCCAATTAAACCAGAATTGGTAACCATTAAAATTTTAGATATAGCTGGTCTTGTTCAGGAAATCAACTCTGATTATAATGCCTCTCTTTTAAAATTATTAACAGATACTCAAGGTTTAAAAATAATCTCAAGTCTTGCTGTAAGTTTATCTAATGAAGAAATTGCTAAAATACGACAAGCCGATGCTTATTATTTAACCAATAATCAATTCAAGAAATATACAATTGCTTTGTTTAAAAGCGGAAAAAAAACAGACAATATAGACATAAATCCAGAAACAATTGTGGCATATCAGGTAAGCTCTTTTTGCTGGGTAAAATCAACTAAAGGTACTTGGAATGTGGCTGATATTATAAACGAACAAAACAGCTGTACCGGAATAACAAAAAGTAAAACAAACGAAAAGAAAAACAACAAAGATTTGTTTGACATGTAAGGGCTTCGGCATTTTGTTTTTTTAAATTATAAATTAAGACTATTCTAATAATCATGAATAAAATTTCACTTAAGTATTTTCTCCTTTTCTTTCTTCTTTCTTTTCTTTCTTGTGAAGAAATACTAATGGTTGATAATATAACTAAAAAGGAAGTATCCTTAACAGCACCGGCAAATAACGCCATTTTATCGACATCGGGAGTGACATTTTCTTGGGAAACTGTTGAAGGTGCAGATAAATATCAGCTTCAAATTGCAATTCCAAGTTTTGAAGCCGCAAGGCAGATTATCCTTGACACCGTAGTTTCAAAAAACTCTTATACACAG
>Ga0157370_10008560_pt1 | contig 11027 bp, 10 predicted proteins | sample C35metaG_FD_113463 | JGI IMG/M metagenome (GOLD analysis project Ga0157370, IMG submission 113463) | Corn rhizosphere microbial communities from Kellogg Biological Station, Michigan, USA - C3-5 metaG | ecosystem: Host-associated > Plants > Roots > Rhizosphere > Soil | place: USA: Michigan... | reverse complement strand
TTTTCTTCATATAATTTGTTTTGGTTAAATTTTAATTTTAATAACCAAATATAAATATATTCTTCATAAAAATTAATTTGGAATTTAACAAATAAAATAGTAATAAGAATCTAAATTGTTAATTGAACATAAATTACATTTTAATTAGGATTTTAAACTGTATAAAAAAAGCCCTCCTGAAATTAGGAAGGCTTTTAGATATAACTCAAAGTCCATTAGAATTTATATCCAACTGATGATGAAAATACACTACTATGCGCTTTATAACCATAACCATAATTTGATACATTTCCTAAACCTAAGTTGTATCTTACTCCTATAAATACTTTTTCAGTGAAATCATATCCTGCTCCAAAATTAAGACCAAAATCAACATTTTTAAAGTCATTTTTGCTATTATAAGAATTCGAAAATTTTTGTCCGCTTTCTATAATTACATCATACCTTCTTTTTCCTCCTATTAAAAAACCTATTTGAGGCCCTACTTCAATATTTAATTTATCTATAATATAATATTTAGCCATTACAGGGATATTCAGATAATTAACATTAATTCTTTCCTCAAGAGAAGAATTAAAACCAAAATCTTTATATTTTGAACCTTGAGATGAATATACAATTTCTGGCTGGATAAAAAATTTATTTGAAATTTTAAATTCTGCAAATCCTCCAGCTTGAAAACTAACTTTAGAAGATGTATAATCAAGATCTCCTGTAAAACTTGAAAGATTTATTCCTCCTTTTAATCCAAATCTAATATCCTGCGCATTTGCAAAACTTAATGTCATTACTGCAATGGCAGTTAAAATAATTTTTTTCATGGTGCTTTTTTTAATTACAAGAAGCAAAAATAAGATTAAACCTATTAAAAAATAATCGCTAAACGGTATAAAAATATCTAAATAAGACAGAATTTAATTACAAATATAATGTTGGTTTTCAAACAATTAGCAAAACAAACCCAGGAAAACTGACTTAAAATCTTAAAAAAGATGTAAATTTTAATAATTATATAAAGCTTTATATAAAACAATAAAACCGAAATAATGTAGTTTTGAACTATAGATAACATTAAAATACCAAACACTAAAATTTTTTTTATGAAGAAAATACTTTTAGCAGCTGTATTGTTCCTAGCAACATCAGCTGCAGTTCAGGCTCAATTTGTACAAATCGGGGTTAAAGCAGGGGTTAACTTTGCTAACCAAACAGGAGGTACTAATTTTAATGGAATTTCAGTAGACAAAGAAGGTATTACAAGTTACCATGCAGGTCTTGTAGCAGAACTTAAATTATTAGAAAAATTCTCGATCCAGCCAGAGCTTTTGTATACGACACAAGGAGCAGAATATAAAAGTGCTTATCAGGATTTTAAAAATGAAATGGGTTATATTGCTATTCCAGTAATGGCAAAAATCTATATGACTAAATCTCTAAGCTTAGAACTTGGACCACAGGCTTCATTCTTAGTAAGCAATAAAAAGGAATTTGATGCTGCAGATCCAAAAACATTTGACTTCTCTCTTAATGCAGGTCTTGGATTAAAAGTAGTTGGAGGTCTTTTTGTTCAGGCTCGTTACGGAATAGGTTTAACAGAAGTTTCAAAAGAAGCTGACTTTAAGAACTCTGTATTCCAACTTTCAGCTGGATATATGTTCTAAAAGAATATCACATACTTTTATAAAAACCGGTCTATTAATTAGAGCGGTTTTTTTATTTTTACAAAGTTCAAAATCAATTGCAAAAGTCAATTGCAATGACAATGGCAATTCCAATTTAAAGAATCAATAATAATATCAATTTATAAACATTTAGCTTAATTGAACTTATATCTCTAATATGGTTTAAAAATCTAAATGTTTCAACTTGCTAAACACATCTTATTAATATGAAAATCTGCATAATCAACGGCCCAAATTTGAATCTTTTAGGAAAACGTGAACCGGAAGTTTACGGAAGCCAGACTTTTGAGGATTATTTTGAAACGTTGAAACAAAAATTCCCAAACATTGATCTTTCGTATTACCAAAGCAATATCGAAGGCGAATTGATTGGAAAAATTCAGGAATGCGGTTTTACTTTTGACGGAATAATTTTAAACGCCGGTGCCTACACACATACTTCTATAGGTTTGGGCGATGCCATAAAAGCGGTTACAACTCCGGTAATCGAAGTACATATTTCGAATACGTATGCCCGCGAAAGTTTTAGACATCAGTCGTATTTATCAGGAAACGCCAAAGGTGTTATTCTGGGATTTGGATTAAAAAGCTACGAATTGGCGATTCAATCATTTTTATAAAAATTTGATTCAATGAATGTCATCCTGAGCGAAGTCGAAGGCTAATTAAAACAAAAGGGGCTTCGACTTCGCTCAGCCTGACAAAGGCAAACTAAAACCAAATTAGAATTTAACAAATTATTAGTAACCTCATTTTCAACTTCTTTTATTTTTGTGAGAGAAACCACTTTCATGAAAAACTATACTTTACTAGCATTTTTATTATTTTCTATTTCTAATTTCGCCCAAATCACAGGAACTGTAACCGATGAAAAAGGAAATCCGCTTCCATTTGTTTCTATTTTTGAAGAAGGCACCTACAAAGGCACCACTTCTAATGAACAGGGAAAATATCAGCTGAACATAAAAGAAATTGCAGGAAAAACAATTACTTTTCAATATTTAGGTTATAAAACTCAAAAGAAAATTGTTCTCGCTGCAACGAAAACAGCTATTCTGGATATAAAAATGCAGGAAGAAAGCTTCTCGCTAAATGAAGTTGTGATTGATCCTAAAAGCAATCCTGCAAATGCTATTATAAAAAGTGCCATTGCAAATAAAAAAGAAAACTCCGATAAAACTGCACGTTACACAGCCGACTTCTACTCAAAAGGGATGTTTAAAGTGAAAGATCTTCCTAAAAAAATCTTAGGGCAAAAAGTAGATCTCAGTCCAGACATGGCTTCAAATTTAGATTCGACCGGAACCGGAATTTTATATTTATCTGAAACGGTCTCGAAAATTACTTTTGAAAAACCTGAAAAGCTAAAAGAGAAAATTATTGCCTCTAAAATCTCGGGAAATAATCGTGGATACAGCTATAATACTGCCGCTTTATCTACTTACGATTTCTATGACAATACGGTGAAATTTGATATTAAAATGGTTTCTCCTATAGCCGATAATGCTTTTAATTACTACAAATACAAGTTAGAAGGCACCTCTTACAATGATAATAATCAACAGATTTATAAAATTAAAGTGATTCCTAAACGTGATAAAGAACCTGTTTTTGAAGGCTACATATATATAGTCGACGATAGTTTTGCCATTTATGCCATAGATTTAGACATAAAAGGGTATCGAATGAAAAATGAGTTTACCGAAGTCATGAATTTAAAACAGAGCTTTAGTTATAACGTACAAAACAAAATCTGGTCTAAAAATGCGCAGACTCTGTCTTTCAACGCGGGTATTTTTGGGATAAAATTCTCCGGAAATTTCAATTACGTTTATTCTAATTATGAATTTCCATTTTCTTTCGAGAAAAAAACTTTTGGCAACGAAATCGTCTCTTTTGAATTAAATGCGAATAAAAAAGACGATGCTTTCTGGAACGAAATTCGTCCAATTCCGTTAACGATTGAAGAAAGTAATGATTACACTAAAAAAGACAGTCTTTTAACGATTCGAACATCCAGAAAATACACTGATTCTATCGATGCAAAAAACAATAAGTTTAAAGTCTGGGATGTTTTCATGGGTTATGATTATAAAAATACGTTCAAAAAGTATTCTTTTAGTTATGACGGTTTACTAAAACTTACTTCTCTAAGTTTCAATACGGTTCAGGGATTTAATTTGGATTCTGGGTTTTCATTTAAAAAAGGCAATGACGAAGAAGGAAAGACAACTTCTGTAAGCACCACTTTCAATTACGGATTTTCTGATGAACGTTTTCGCGTAACCGGACAATTTACTCATAAATTCAATAATATAAATTATGCCACTCTTGGAATATCAGGAGGAACAAAAACGGAGCAGTTTAATAACGCAGAACCTATTACTAAATTAGTCAACTCTGTAAGTTCTTTGTTTTTTAAAGACAATTATATGAAATTGTATAACTTAGAATATGCTCAGATTAACTATTCGCAAAACGTTTTAAACGGAGTTAATTTGTATGCCAAAGCAGCTTATGAACAACGAAAACCTCTTTTTAACACCACTGATTATTCTTTTTTTAAAAGAGATGATTTGTATTCTTCTAATAATCCTTTGGCTCCAAATGATTTTACAACAGCGCCATTCGAGCAGCATCATTTGTTTAAAACCAGTATAAGTGCCCGAATTAATTTTGGCAACAAATACATTTCAAGACCTGACGGAAGATATAATTTTAAAGATGATAAATATCCAACTGTAATTATAGGATTCGAAAAAGCGTTTGCTGGAAGCGAAAAGAAATACGAATTCGAGAGAATTTGTTCTTCGGTTCAATACGATCTACAACTTGGAAACAAGGGTACTTTAGGAATGAATTTTAAAGCCGGTAAATTCTTTAATGCCGAGAATATTTCTTTTATAGATTACCGCCATTTTAACGGAAACCAAACTCATATTGGTACTAGCGGACGTTATTTAAATGTTTTTAATTTAATGCCTTACTATGCCAACAGCACAAACGACAGTTATTTTGAAATGCATTTAGAGCATAACGACATGGGATATGTAATGAATAAGATTCCGCTTTTAAATCTTTTAAAATCAACCATGAATCTTGGGTTTCATTCACTGGCAATTCCGGATCGTAAACCTTATTCTGAATTCACGGTTGGTTTAGATAATCTTGGTTTCGGAAAATTCAAACTTTTTAGAGTCGACTATGTTCACTCTTACCAAGGCGGCATTCAGCAAAATGGTGTTGTATTTGGGCTGAAGATTTTGAATGTTTTGGATTAAAGACACTGAGATACTAAGATACTAAGATACTAAGGTTCTAAGTTTTTTTATCACTTTGTCACATTGAGCGAAGTCGAAATGCTTTGTTGAAGGTTCTCATTACCTGAGTGCGCGTTAGGGATGGAAGCGGCATCCTTTTTATTTTTTCTTTAAAAATAAAAAGATACAGCGGACAGCCCGGGCCGGAGGTAACGCACAAAAAATCCGCCTACTCTTTTAGAATAGGCAGATTTTAATTTAATCTTTGTCAAAGTTCTAAACTTTGACAAAGAACTCTACTGTATATGAAACCTTTGAACCTTTGAAGCTAAAACCTTAGCATCTTAGTAACTCAGAACCTTTCTCAACAATGATAATCATCTGGTTCAATATGAATCAAGACATTTCCTAACTGCGGAATTTGTTCTTTTAAGGTATCTTGTAATTTATGTGATAAATCATGCCCTTCTTTTACAGAAATCTTAGCCGAAACAATAGCATGAAGATCAACATGATAACGCATTCCTGCTTTGCGGATAAAACATTTTTCGGTTCCCAGAATTCCGGGTACTGTTAAGGCTTTTACCCGAATTTCTTCGACTAAATCGTCGTTTAGATTTTCGTCCATGATTTCGCCAAGTGCAGGTCTGAAAATCTTATAGCTGTTGTATAAAATAAAAAATGCTGCAAAAAGCGCCGCCCAATCATCTGCAGATTCGTATCCCTTGCCCATAATTAAGGCAATCGAAATTCCGATAAAAGCAGCAACAGAAGTTATAGCGTCACTTCGGTGGTGCCAGGCATCGGCAGCAAGAGACGAGCTGTTTGTTTCCTTGCTTCGTTTCATGACCAATCTAAAAGAATATTCTTTCCAGATAATAATGGCTCCCAGAACATATAATGTCCAGGATTTTGGTAAATCATGTGACGTTCTAATATTGGCAATACTTTCGTATCCAATAATAGTTGCCGAAGTGATTAAAAAACCAACAACCAAAAACGTAATTAAAGGTTCTGCACGACCATGACCGTAAGGATGATTTTCATCTGGCGGTTTATTAGAATATTTAATCCCGAACAAAACCAAACAAGACGAAAATATATCCGCTGTTGATTCAATCGCATCTGCAATCAAGGCATAAGAATTGCCAAAAAAACCTGCCAAGCCTTTTACCAAGGCCAAGCAGGTGTTTCCAACTATACTAAATATAGTAGCTTTTACAGCTTTTTGTTCATCTGTCATTATAGACTATTTTTTTCGCCGCGAATTCACGAATTTCAATCTTCAAAGATTGCAAAAAAATAATTCGTGAATTCGTGGCTAACTTTTTTTACGCTCTCACGATTTTTGCTCCAATAGCTCTTAAACGCTCGTCGATACGCTCGTATCCACGGTCGATTTGTTCGATATTTTGAATTGTGCTTGTTCCTTTTGCAGAAAGCGCCGCAATCAATAATGAGATTCCTGCACGAATATCAGGCGATGACATTGTTGTTGCTTTCAATTGAGATTCAAAATTATGTCCCATAACCACAGCTCTATGCGGATCACATAACATGATTTTTGCTCCCATATCGATTAATTTATCTACGAAAAACAAACGGCTTTCGAACATTTTTTGGTGAATTAAAACATCGCCTTTTGCTTGCGTTGCTACAACCAAAACAATGCTTAATAAGTCAGGAGTAAATCCTGGCCATGGCGCATCGGCAATTGTTAAAATCGAACCGTCGATATCTGTTTTTACTTCATATCCGTTTTTGTGAGCCGGAATGTAAATATCATCGTTACGTTTTTCAATCGTAATTCCCAGTTTTCTAAACGTATTTGGAATCAAACCTAAATTTTCCCAGCTTACATTTTTAATCGTGATTTCGCTTTTTGTCATAGCCGCAAGACCAATCCAAGAACCAATTTCGATCATATCAGGCAAAATTCTGTGCTCACATCCACCAAGGCTTTCAACACCTTCGATAGTTAATAAGTTAGAACCAACTCCTGTAATTTTTGCTCCCATCGAGTTCAACATTTTACACAATTGTTGTAAATATGGTTCGCAGGCAGCGTTGTAAACTGTAGTTGTTCCTTTTGCTAAAACAGCAGCCATTACAATATTTGCTGTTCCGGTTACAGAAGCTTCGTCAAGAAGCATATCTGTTCCTGTAAGCCCTTCTTTTGGAGATTCTACTCCATAAAAATGATCCTCTCTGTTGTATCTAAATTTTGCTCCAAGGTTAATAAAACCTTCAAAGTGTGTATCTAATCTACGACGGCCAATTTTATCTCCTCCCGGTTTTGGAATATATCCTTTTCCGAAACGTGCTAAAAGCGGTCCAACAATCATAATAGAACCGCGAAGCGCTCCTCCTTCTTTTTTGAAAGCTTCTGTTTCTAAATATCCAACATTAACTTCATCAGCCTGAAACGTAATCGAACCCGGTTCATTGCGCTGAATTTTTACTCCTAAATTACCCAGTAAAGTGATTAATTTATTGATGTCTATAATATCGGGAATATTATTAATTTTCACTTTATCTCCCGTTAGAAGCACGGCACATAAAATTTGTAATGCCTCATTTTTTGCTCCTTGCGGAGTGATTTCTCCTTTTAAAGGAGTTCCTCCTTCGATTTTAAAAATTCCCATAGATCTTGTTTAGGTTCTAAGGTTCTGAGATTCTAAGGTTCTGAGCTAAAATCTTAGCATCTTAGTAACTTAGCATCTTAGCCCCTTTTTTATTTCTGATTATTGTTTTTTTGAAATGTCTTTTTTTGTCCGCCTTTGTTGTTATTCTTGTTATTCTGAATTTTTGGCTGTCCGGCTGGCGTTATTTTGTTTGATACACGTTTGTTGGTACGCATTAAATCTGTTGTGTTCAACAATTCTTCGGTACTGTGCAGCAAGTTTATTTTTCCTCCAGACAATTCATATAAATGTTCAAAAATCACATCGTCTTTTACGGTGTCTTTGTTCCAGCTTAAGAATGATTTTTTCATGTGGTTGGCGATAACCATTACCAATGCATTTTTCATTTCGCCTTCTTCCCATTTGTTGGCAACATCAATCATATATTTGATGTTGTTTCCGTAAAACCTGTATTTAGGAAAGTTTTGCGGATATTGTAAAACATCCGGTTTTAACTGCAATACATCTCTTGATGGAATTGGGTACGGCGATTCTACATTTAGTTTAAAATCAGACATGATAAAAAGCTGATCCCATAATTTATGCTGAAAATCCGGCACATCGCGCAAATGCGGATTCAAACTTCCCATAACCTGAATAATGTATTTCGCTGCTTTGTTGCGCGTTTCATCATCTTCGATTGCAGTAGCCTGGTCAATCAGTTTTTGTAAATGACGACCGTACTCCGGAATAATCAAACGCTGTCTTTCAGAATTGTATTCTAAGTTAAAAACAACGTCGTTTGCGACTTCTTTTTTATATTTTTCGACCATAAGTTATAATGAAACTATACCTTCTATTGTAGATACTTCTTTGTATTTACCAATTACCTCGTCAGAGCTGTGCATGGTTACATCTACAGAAACACTGGTAAATTTACCGGTTTTAGATTTTGTTGTTTTAATAACCGCCCCCATACGATCAAAAGCTTTTTCAACTCGCTCTACATTATCGGCTACAGATGGCACAATGAATTTGTACAAGTATTCTGCTGGCCAAGTATTTGCGTTATCTAGTTCGACTTTTAATCTTTCGTAAAATTCGGCTGTATTTTTTTCTTTATCGTTCTCCATTCGTAATTAAAAATAAACGCAAATATACGGTTTTTGAATTTAGATTTTTTATATTTTTTCTTCTAAAAAAGGTTCAAAGTTACAAAGTTACAAAGGTGCAGAGAAAAAAGCTTTGGAAGATTATTTCATTGTAAATTTTACGCTTATATTTGAGAAAGCATTCCTACGAAATTTGCTCGCGAAGTCGCGAGGACGCAAAGTTTTTAAGATTAATAATTTCTTTGCCTCCCTGTGGCTTTGCTAGATTAAAAACACATTACAATGAAAAAATTCCTTTTACTTTTTATCGCATTAACAATAAATTCAATTCAAGCACAAGAAGTCAAAACTTTAACTTATTTCCAAAACGACACATTAAAACTGGATTTAGATTTATATCTGCCAAAGAAAAAAGCCGGCGATAAAATTCCGTTAATCATGTTTGCTTTTGGAGGAGGATTTTCTGGCGGTGAACGTACAAGCGAAAAAAACTTCGGAAAATTTATGGCCGAAAATGGTTATGCCGTTGCCAGCATTTCGTACAGTTTATATATGAAAGGAAAAGATTTTGGCTGTAAAGGTGTTTTAACCGAAAAAATAAAAGCAATTCAAATTGGCGTGAGCGATATGTGGCAGGCGACTGCGTATTTAATCGAAAATGCCGACAAATATAATCTTGATACTTCTAAAATCTTTATTTCAGGAATTAGTGCCGGAGCCGAAATTGGCTTTCACGCTTCGTTTTGGGATTATAAACTCATGAATTTATATAAAAGTAATTTACCAGAAAACTTCAAATATACGGGATTCATTGGAGGTTCGGGAGCAATTCAGGATATCAATTTAATTACAAAAGAAAAAGCAATTCCGATGATATTGGCACACGGAAGTAATGACGATACTGTTCCTTACGGTGCAGGTTCGCATCGATCTTGCCCAACAAATGCTTCGGGCTGGTTGATTTTATTTGGATCGTATGCCGTTTACAATCACATGCAGGATTTACATAAAGATATTGAACTGATTACTTTCTGTGGAGGCGGACATGAATTCTCGGGTTATCTTTTTCATGATGGACAGCAATATGTTCTCGATTTTGTAAATGATGTTTTAAAAGGAAAGAAATTCGAATCGCATTTAATTGTACCTTCTAAAAAAGGAAAAGGTTCCGGGAAGTATTTGTTTTGTGATTAGAAAAGAAAGAAAATTATTACTTTTGTAAGTGTTTTTTATTTATTCATAAAAATGGAATTAACAAGATCTGATATTCAAAAATTAATACAAGCTCAAAAAGAAAGCACATTTTTGAATCATTTTATATACTCAATCAGAAAAGATTTCAAAACACAGGGATGTATTCAGAAAAATAAAAATAAAAATATGGAAAAGAACAGGTCTAACAGGTGGTTTTTATCCAGTATATTCTTTTTATTTTAATCCAGAAAACATACTCGTAAAGGTGACTGATGAATTAAATCCGTTTGCAAAATACTCTCAGTTATTATTTCCATTGTTCTTTTTCTTTCCTTTACTATCAACTGCTTTTTCAGATTTTCACCTTAAAAAATTTTTAATCTGTATAAGTATTTTTCTAATTTTAACTTTTGCGTGCTATTTGGTAAGTCGAAAAATATATTCATACAACAGGAAAGATCTATTAACAGATTTTTATCAATTACTAAATATTTCATCAAAAAATATTCAATTGGCTAAGCAAGCCAGAAGCAAAATACTTGACGCAGAAACAGAAGAAAAACCAGCAAAAGAATGGAGCACCAGTAAAATATTAACGAGATTATTTATATACCCTTTCTGTTTAGCTTTAATATTATTTAGCATATTTGGTATGATTCCAGATGGAAAATTCATCTTAGCTATTCCGATACTAGCAATTGTTGGCGTCTATTTATATTCTGATTTAAAAATAATACTCAAAAGCAAATAAAAAAATACCGCATTTGGCTAAATCCGAAATCTTGAAATCATACAAATCTGTTCGTTGAAACCAACGACTATTCAAAATTATTATTCGTTTTCTGCAAGGTTTTAAAAACCTTGTAGGTTTAAAATATAAATCCAATAGATATAATCCGAGTCAACGGCTCTCTAAATTCTCGACTCCTATTTTATGTGGACGAATTAAAATTCGTCCCTACAATATTTGTCGAGCCAATGGCTCTTTTCTGCTAAGTTCCGGAGGAACGATTTATTTTGTAGCAACGGATTTTAATCCGTTGAAAACGAATCATTATCAAAACAAGAGTTCCGTAGGAACGAAACATATAAAATTTAAATCAATTAATTTTTTATTTCAAAAGAATACCTACAAGGTTTTGAAACCTTGCAGGA
>Ga0157370_10008558_pt1 | contig 11028 bp, 4 predicted proteins | sample C35metaG_FD_113463 | JGI IMG/M metagenome (GOLD analysis project Ga0157370, IMG submission 113463) | Corn rhizosphere microbial communities from Kellogg Biological Station, Michigan, USA - C3-5 metaG | ecosystem: Host-associated > Plants > Roots > Rhizosphere > Soil | place: USA: Michigan... | reverse complement strand
CGAAATATAAAATAATGAATCAGGGAGCTTTACATTTCGATGCACTTTTATCCGTTAATAATTTTGATGCCGGTATCACTCGTATCAAAAATAGCATTCGTGAAGCTTCCGGAGTTGCAAAAAGAGAAGCTGAATCAATGGATTCGGCTTTCCGTAATTTAGGTACCGCTATCGGTGGTTACTTTTCCGCTCAAACACTATTCTCATTTACAAAAGAACTTATCAATGTAAGAGGAGAATTCCAGAAAACGGAAATTGCATTCTCTACAATGCTTGGGAGTGCCGATAAAGCTAAAGTACTAATGGCGGATATGGTTGATCTGGCTGCTAAAACTCCGTTTTCATTAAAAGATGTATCTGTAGGTGCGAAACAACTTCTTGCATTCCAGGTTCCTGCGAAAGACCTTTTAGATACTTTAACTAGGATCGGAAACATTTCCGCAGGGGTTTCAGTTCCTATTGATAGAATTATTCTTGCATATGGTCAGGTAAAAGCTGCCGGAAGATTAATGGGTACGGAAATGCGTCAGTTCACCGAAGCTGGTATTCCAATGTATGCTGAATTAGCCAAGGTTCTAAAAACTGATGAGACAGCTATCAAAGGTATGATTGAGGCTGGCAAGGTAGGTTTTAAAGATGTTGAGCAAGTGATCAAAAATCTGACAAGCGAGGGAGGAATGTTTTTCGAATTAATGGAAAAACAGTCTACCTCAATGTCTGGAAGAGTTTCGAATCTTGGCGATCAATGGGATCAGATGCTAAACAAAATTGGTCAAGCTAATGAAGGTATTCTTTACGACGGGATTGATGGATTAACACACCTGGTGCAACATTACCAAGAGTTATTTGAAATAATAAAAACTCTTGTATTGTCGTATGGAGCATATAAAGCGGCTATAATGGTTACTTCAGCTGCTCAATCAGTAGCGAATAAAACATTAGCAACGGAAATAGGCTATTTATCTTTTTCGCAAAGGATGAAACTAGGCCGTGCAATAGTTACGCAAAGACAAACCGCTGCAACACTTGCTGAAGCTCAGGCAGAAAGAGCTGCTCTAACCACTAAATATGCAACACTTCAAGCTGAGGTTTCTTCATTAGCTGTGAAAAAGCAAAAAACAGTTGCTTTAGGTATAGAAAAAGCCCAAGCTCTTGGCAATGCCAGAGTACAGCTTGCTTTAGCCCAAGCAGAATTGAGATCGGTGCAAGCAAATGGAACAGCCAGAGAAGTGCTTATAGCCACTAAAAATGTTGAAAAATCGCAGAATATTGTCATAGCAGCGCAAGAATCTGCAACCATTGCAAGAACCGCAGCGTTGTCTGCCGGAACCAAGTTTTATGCTGTTCAAAAAGAATTACAAGTAACTGCAACTGCATTGTCTGCTGCTGCGAATACTGTAGAAACCGCAACAGAGGTCGCCAATACGGCGGCGAAAACAGCGAATGCACTTGCTACGCAACGATTAACAATCGCACAGATGGCCCAGACTGTTGCCATGACAGCAGCAGCAAAAGCTGCGTCATTCTTAAACGCAACATTATTTGCTAATCCATATGCTTTAGCAACGGCGTTGATTATAGCGTTGGGTTATGCTATTTATAAATATAATTCAGCGTTGACTGTTGCTCAGGAATCACAGAAAAGAATGAATGATGATGCTAAGAATCAAATTTCAACAATCACTGAACAAGAGGCAAAAATTAAAGCTTTAATTAAGGTTATCGAAGATCAGTCAAGTTCAGAAGACCAAAGATCAGCTGCTATTAAGAGGCTCCAACTATTATCGAACGGTAGACTTGATCAATTAGATGCAGAGGCTGTAAAAACTGGGAAAGCTACAGGAATGATTCAGAAATATATTGAAATGTTGAAGCTTGAAGCTGAAGCAAAGAGATATGTTAATGAATTAGGAAGGTTAGAAACAGATACTGAAGATTTAAAAAACACACGAGGAGATTTCGGTCTTGGCGATATGTGGGATGATTTCACAGATTTCGATAGTAGTTTTAAGTGGAGTCTAAAAGAAAGAAAAAAGGAGCGTGTAGATAGAATTGTCAAAGATAAGGAGGCGGAGAAAAAAGAGATTCAGAAAAAGCTAGATGATCTTGCAAAAAGAGGTGTAAATATTACAGAAACTGAAATCACAGAAGACAAAACACCTGCAAAAAAAGGTTGGGCCCAGAAAATAAAAGCGCAGATCGATGAGATCTCAGCGCAAATGGATTCTGCGCCAACTGAGGCAGCTTACAGGAAACTTGAAGCACAAAAGAAAAAACTTGATGAACTTTTAAACCCTAAAAAAGAAAAGCAAGAAGCTCAAATCGCTGAGGTATTTCCATTTGGCACGCCAAAACAAATTCAACAGCAAATGCAGCTATTGCAGGAAGCTATGGATTTGGTTGATAAAGGAATGGTTAAAGTTCGTAAGCTTGACAAATACGGAAAAGATAAAGACAAAAAAGGAAATCCGTTTTTAACTGGTGAAATTATCAGCATCGAAGAAGCGGGAAAAAGATACGATGCTTTAAATGAAAAATTAAAGGCCACTCAGTATAAATCATTCCAGGAGCGAATTGACGAGTCAGAGCGCCAATGGAATAATTACTATAAAATGGCTGAATTCTACGGAAAAGAAACTGCCGATGCTCAATATAAAGAATTGTTCAATGGCGCTCAAAACTATCTTGAATTTTTAGAAAAACAAGAACAGGTTTTAAGAGCAAAACAATCAACTGGAATTTTGACTGAGCAAGAGAAAAAAGATATTGTTTTCCTTCAGCAAAAAATTACTGAACTAAACGGGACCGAGACTCCTTTTGAAAATTTTAAACGAAGTCTTGATGATGCTTTAAAATCGCTACCATCTTTTGTGGACCAGCTGGATGCAATTGAAAACACACAGGCTGATGCTTATCAAAAAGCAGGTGGTAACACTGACTTCTTTCTTCAACAAAGAAAATACCTTCAAGAAAGGAAAAAGGAAATTTCCCAGCAACAAAAAGAGATTTACACTAATTTCATAAAGGAACAAGAAACTTTTGAACAGAAACAAACTCAAATTTCTGAAAAATATAATGATTTTCGTCGTAGAATCGGATTAATGAACGTTTCTGATTCTGAGCGATTAAAATTACTAAACGCCGCAGGAAAAGATGAGGCTAAAGAGTATCGAAGTGCTTTTATGTCTGTTTTTGAAAAGACAGATCTTTTTGAGAAAGCTTTTGGTAATATTGATGCTCTAACAAAAAAGGAGATTTCCCAACTGATTCCACAACTTGAAAAAGAAATGGAGAATCTGATTAATTTGGGAGCTCCTACTGCAGAAATTGAAGTTTTCAGAAAAAAAATTGAAGACTTAAAAAAATTTACAACCGGAAACAGTCCCTTTAAATCACTTATAGCAAGCTTTAAAGAATTAAGAAAAAGAATTCGCGAAGGAACTGCTACACAAGAAGATTTTAACCGTTTAAATCAACACATCCAAGAAACTAAATTTTACACAGATTTAGCTGTAAACTCTGCAAAAGAATTGTCCGAAGCACTTGGAATGGATGGTAAGGGTGGGCCTTTTGAAAAATTTGCAAAAGATCTTACACAAACTTTAGAAGGTTTAGTAAATGCTTTGGTTGGATATTTCTCAGGAAATATTCAGCAAATGGTTGGCGGAATAGCTCAAATGGTTGTAGGAATAGTAAAAATGCTTTCGACTGCTGGTGATGGGAAGAAAGAAAAAGGTATTCGTGAATGGAAAAGAGCTGTTGACGATCTAAAATTTGCTTATGAAGAACTTCAAAGAACAATAGAGAAGACAGCTGGCGAGTCACAAATAGCTATGCAAAGAGATCTTATTGCCAATCTCAAGGAGCAACAAAGAATCCTTTATGATATGAGGTCTAAAGAATCTGATAAGAAAAAAGTAGATCAAGATAAAGTTGCAGCATATACCGAGCAGATTAAAGATATTAATGTACAAATCCAAGATGTAATAGACAATTTTCAAAAATCAATAACAACTACAGATTTTAAAGATTGGTCACAAAAAATAGCTGATGCATTAATTGATGCTTTTGGAAAAGGAGAAGATGCTGTAACTGCATTTGATAAGGTTGTGGATGACGTTATGAGAAACGCTGTTGCTAATGCATTAAAAATTAAAATTTTGGAACCAGCTGTAAAAAGTATGGTTGATAAATTATACCAATCAATGGGATTTGGTGGCGAAGCTGGAGCAACCGCTGAACAAGCTGCAGCACTTAAAAGTTATCAAGATCAAATTGCAGAAATTGAGAAAAAAATTCCTACAGTAAATAGTTCTGTTGCCGCTAATTTGAATTCTACTAAAAATTATTTGCTAGAAAAAATAAAAATTCTTCAGCAACAAATTGCCGCAAATTCGGTTTCAGGATCTTTTGATGGACTTACGACGGAAGAGAGAGAAAAGATAAAAGCTTTAGGAGTAACAGCTATGCAGCAATACACCGCTGCGCTTCAGCAATATCAGGACCTATTCGGTGCAGCATCTGAAAATGCTCAAGGTATGAAAGGCGATATCAAAGGTGTCACAGAAAAGACTGCCGGAGCCTTAGAAGCTCAGTTTAATGCGGTTCGTATTAATATAGTTGCAATTCTGAAAATTCACCAGGCTAATCAAAACGTATTTAAAAACCAGCTTTTAGTTCAAAGTCAAATCGAAATTAATACTAGACCACTGAAGGCGATTTTGAAAGAAATTTCTGAATTAAATCAAAAAGTTAAAAAAGGCGCTGCCGGTATACCATAATGAAAACGAACAATATTTTAAACTTGGCAAAGAAGCAAAATCTGTGTAAAGATTATCAGGAGAAAATGAAAAACGATTCTTCACTTGAAAGTCTTTGCCAAATGTATTTCGAAGGTGACGATTGGAGTATGGAAAATGACTTCCCAGATATTGAAACTTTAAGAGCTTTCAAAGGCAAATCTGATATCTATGGACTTCATACGGATTATATAGGTAGTAATAAAAGTGAGTTTGAAGCAGCTTACTTCGGAAATTCTATTGTTGTTCTTACTTATGATCAATTTTCCATAGGTAAATTGATTTTAAGACATAATACTAAAGCTAAAATAAAAGCTTCCGGAAACGCAATTCTAATAATCAATATTATGGATAAAGCAGAAGTGGAAATTGAATGTTTAGAGGAAGCTTCAGTAAGTATTTTCTGTTATGATAATCACAATGTAAAAAGCATTGGAAATGTAAAAGTTCAAATATCAACTTTTAAATAATGATCGAAGTACAATATTTTATCAATTATAAAAACTTCCTTGATTACGAAGTTTATGTTTCTGATTCTATCGGCATCGCTGATGCTTTGGAAAGAAAATCCGTGCAGTCCTATGATTGGGCAGAATATCACGGAACCTCTCCAAATCTAAGAAATGTAAAATTTAAGGAAAGAAAGATTGAACTAAAATGCTTTGTTGATGGTGAGAACTGGGAGGTAATGTTAAGCAATTTTCATGCTTTTAAGGATCAGTTTGCAAGATCCGGAACTCAAAGACTTCATATTATTCCTTTCGAATTTAAAACTTTGGCTTACGAAGTTTATATGCAGGAAGATATCGCTTTGGAGAAAACATTCAGAAAAGGTAGAATGGTAGGTGTTTTTACAATTAATCTTATTGAACCAAACCCAATTAAAACAATCCTAAAAACATCTCTTGATAAATTCAAACTTTCTTATGAGTCTACAACCGAAACAGAATTATTCTTTGGTGACGGTACAAAACAGACAGCCAGAGGAAATGTAAACTTCGCCAAGAATTACGAATCGCCCTCTTACGAGAGCTCAGGTATTAATCTGATTTCGGTAAGTGGAGTGAATGCTGACTTCTACGAGGCATACACAATTCCAACCGATGAAACGGCCTTCAGGTTTTCAGTTGAAGTAAATATTACAGCACCAAAAGATTTGATTTTGGTAGTGATTGGAAGAAAGCCGGACAATACCTATTCAGCAGTCGCAATTTCTGAAATAACTAATGGAAAAACGGGATATAATTCTCTTGAAGCTTTTGCTGAATTGAATATGTCTGATTACGGGAAATTTATTTACAAAGTTTTGGATTCAGATGGTAACGAAATAAGCAATCTGACCTACGGAAATGCAAAAATTGAAACAGCCGAAATAATAGGAGAATGGCAGGATATGATTGGAAAAGAGAAGATCATCATCATCGCCGGAAATATCGAAGAAATTAAAAATTTACAAACCGAAGCAGAAATACTTTGGGAAAAAATATAAAAACAAAATACAATGCCAGACTTAGATCAAATAACAGTTAGCGTAAACGATATTATACCACCAGAAAATTTTGCAACTATTGATAAAAATACGTTGATAGGAACTGTTTATACAAAAGCCCAGGATAATGAATGGAGAGCAACCGTACAAGCAAGCGCTCAGTCTGGGATAAAAGGAATATTGAAGCCTAATACGCCTTATGATCCTGTGACAAACCCATATCCAACCCCATGGGTTATAGGAGATCCGGATCGCTATGAAAAATATGATGTAAATCAGAGTGGAACATTCGTTAATACAAAGGATTTTAACAATAATAATATAATTGTAACACCTGATGATATTGAATTTAATGAAGTTCAAATTTGGGTTAAAAATGGAGTCTCTGAGCTAGTAAAAAAGGAATTACCTATAGCACCTAAAATTTCAAAGATAAGCAGATCAGTTGTAAATGATAGCTCGTTATTGCTTGATAGTTGGGCTACTGCAGGTGCTGCCAATTTAATTGTAAAAATGCCTGATATCAATTATTCTGACGGAGCGTTTTTTGACATGAAAATTTCAATAAGCAATATTTCAGATGTTACAAGTAAAAATGAAGATAATTCTGTCAAACTCAGGTTCAACTCATTAATTTATCCTAATATTTTACAGCATTTTTCAGAAAAAGTTGAAGGTAATCTTAATATTATTAAGACATACAGACTGATGAAAGATCCTTCGGGAATAATTTCATTGGTATTTGAAATCAATAACGCCAGCATTAGCGTTTACCGGATTTCTGTATCGGAATTCACAGCATTTTCGGGTTCAATTGACCAAAATAATTATAAGCCATATTCTAACATCACATTCGCGAATGAAATAAATATTCCTGGCTATACGCTTATAAAAGATTACACCAATGACGAGCTTTTATATAAAAACAAAAAGATAGCCATTGTAGGAGATTCAATTACTGATGGGTATGATGACGGAAATATTGTTACAACATATCTTGACTTAATTAAAAGGAAATTCCAAACTAATAATGTTCAAAAGTTTGCAAAAACAGGGGGAACAATCGCAAATAATAATAGTTGGAGTGATCATATTTTCACTGATGCAAGATTAGCTGAATTAGTAAGCTTTGCCCCCGATCTGATTATTATAATGGCTGGGGTTAATGACTATCAGGTTGATCAACCAATTGGAGTATCTGAAAGCGATAGAAGTACAACCGTGGGCTCTCTTGCTTACTCATTTGAGTATTTAAAAGCAAATTTGCCAAATAGTACAATTCTTTTTTGCACCAGTGGCGCATACCATTTTAAGCCTAATTTCATGTCATCTGTTCAATCCGGAAGAATGTCTAACAATTTAGGGAAAAATCTTAAAGATTACTTTGACGCATGTTTGAAGGTATGTCAGAGATATTCTATTCCTGCACTTGATTTTTATTCTAATTGCGGGTGGTTTGATTTTAATGAAAATATTGGAGGTTACGAATGGACCACTGATGGCCTTCATTTCTCTTATAAGGCTTACGAAAAACTTACAGACATGCAATTATTAACACTAAAAACTAAATAAAATGGCTACTCCGTGGACTGACGAAAATTTTAATCCTGATTTGTATTTAACACAAAGAGGAGCATACAATACAGCATTAATAGCTAAAACAGATTTTCCTTTATCTATAACAGATTATGATGAAGACCCAGCATTGACAAATTTCCAAAGTTATTATGGAACTTCATTTCATTTTAAAGGGACAAATACATGGTATAACAGATTAGATTTTCCAGTACTTGCTGATAAAATATTCTTGTATCAAGGTATTAATACTACTGACATGACTTTGAGAGGTTCTATTGATATTATTCCAACAGGAGTTACAAATTGGACTTCTAATAATTTTAATCCTGCAATTTATGTAACACAAACTTCTTTGAATTCTCAGTTAGGAAGCTATGCGACATTAGAAAAAGTAAAATTCCAAAACGAGATCCATATTAACAATCCTGATGTGAAATTTTTGTCATTAATATTTACTGCTTCAAATACTAATGTGGGGAAGATATATTTAGACGGCATTTATGAAGATCAAGAGTTTGAGATTATCAATACGGATTTTAATAAACCTTTACTTGTGTATAAAAAAAATACAGCTGGAGTTGACGTTTTAATGGAAGCAATAGAACCTTTACATCAACATTCATACGTAGTTCTAGATGTAAACAATAAAATATTGGTGAGAAATTCTCAAACAAGAATAAAGCTATTCTAATGAACAACATAACCTTATACAGAAACAGCTCACCTATTTTCAATTTAATTGAAAGGGGGAAGCGTTCTGTTGAATCAGCGGTAATAAGTAAAGCTTTGCTTTCGGATGATACTATGACTATCCGAATGAAATCAAATTCTGTTTTGGATATTAAAATCAATGACTACTTTGTGTTGTTTGGTTCTATCTACAGATTGAATTCCTTACCGAATGTCAACAAAATCAGTAATACTGAATACGAATACGATATTATCGCTCAAGGTTTAATGTATGATATGCTTCGTTGCAAATACTTCAATGCGGACGGAAACGGGCAAAAATTTAATTTAGAATTTCCGCTAATCGGAACTATTGAAACATTTTTGATTTGTCTTAAAAATAATATGCAAAGGCTTTCTTTGGATTGGGAAATCGGAAACTTCACGAACGCTGAAACCAAAACAATTACTTTCGGTGATGATACTTGTCTTTCGGCCTTACAGAAAATTTGCGATGAATTTAAAGTAGATTTCTGGGTTAAAATTGAGAATGATAAAATCTTAATCCATACCGGAGATTTCGGTCGAAAATTACCCATCAATTTCGAGTACGGAAAAGGTAAAGGATTGTATTCTTTAAACCGTTCTAATGTTGATGACAATGATATTATCAATAGACTTTACGTTTTAGGTGGTACTGAAAATATTCCAAACGGTTACAGAAATTTCTCAATGAATTTAATGTTGCCGACAGCTGATTTTATTGAAGATACAAGTCTGATTGCAGGATTCGGATTGAAAGAAGGATCTATTACATTTGATGACATTTATCCAAAGAGAACCGGAAAGGTTACTTCTTTAGGAGATACGAAATTCAAGTTTGTAGATGCTGGGATGGATTTCGATTTGAACGCAAAAGAATCCGATAATGTTACGACTAAACATCTGATTGCGGGCACATCTGCAAAGGTTCATTTCAATACTGGTAATCTTGCCGGCTATGAATTTGAGATAAAAAAAGGTGGTTATAGCCATATAACGAAAACATTTGAGATAATTCCATTCACTAATGATTCCGGGCAGAAATTTCCCGATGTTGATTCTGAGGCTTTCCAATTCGCTTTAGGTGATGAGTATGTGATTCTAGATATCGTCATGCCTCAGACCTATATTGATAATGCTGAAAATGAATTACTCGTTAAGGGGCTTGAGCAATTTGAATTGCATAAAAATGCAAAGGTTTCCTATGATTTAGAAATCGATCCCGCTTACATGGAGAAAATCGGGATCGGAAACTTTGACATCGGTGATTATGTGACAGTAGTTGATAAGCCTCTAGGAATTAATAAAATGCTTAGGATAAATTCTACAACCGTGACATTTATTGAAGGCGGAGTTTATAATCCTTTTAATTATAAAGTTACAATTGCTGATTCTTACGAGATTAATTACGCTTCACAAGTTATTCTGGACGTAAAAACAATTAAAAATGTTTTATCAATTACTAATCTTGGAAACATAAACTATTCTAAATTAGGATTGAAGACTACTCAGGAGCTTCAAAACCTAGCTTTTGACACAGACGGTTACTTCTGGCCGGAAAACATCAAACCCGAATCAATCGAAACAAATATGCTCTCCGTTGGTGCGAAATCTCAGCAATTAAGTTGTTCGGTAGTTTTCGAGTTGATGATCGATGGAAATAAAAACAAAGTCAAAACAAATGCAGGGGTAATTTATTCGCAGACATTTGATAAGACATGGAATATCGCAGAAAATAATATTGTAATTCCTGATGATGGTTTCAGGTATGTTTACGCTGTTTGCTCTAAATCCGGAACTGATGCTGTAATTGGATTTACTCAGGAAAAAATAAAGTTCGATGATAATGTGAATGATTTTTACTTCTTACTCGGAATACTTCATACAGTGGTTGATGATATTCGTGTACTTTCCATTACCATAGGAACTACAACTATTAATGGTGGTCTTATCCGTACAGGAATTATTTCTTCTTTGGATATGCAAACTTATTTCAATCTCGATACAGGCGAAATAAAAGGAAAAATCAAGTTTTTAAATGGATCGGATGGATTTACTTCAATCGATGGAGGTTTGCTTATGTCTGAAGTTATTGAAGTAGGAGTAGATGGAAATGTGAATGCATTTATTTCAGGCAAAATAGACGATGGAGACATTACGGGCACAACCGTAAGCATCGCATCTGGATCTAACTACATTAATAGAAATACAGCACCTTTTAGAGTTCAAAATAACGGAAAACTAATAGCGACAAATGCAGATATTTCAGGGGTTATTAACGCAACATCAGGAACTTTCTCAGGAACGGTTTATGCAACTGATGGTACATTTTCAGGTGTTATAAATGCTTATTCGGGAACATTCGGAAGCGTATTAACTAATAAATACTTTCAAATAACATCAAACGGTATCGAATCACCACAAGGATGGATTATAACTGGTGACCATCTT
>Ga0157370_10008555_pt1 | contig 11029 bp, 13 predicted proteins | sample C35metaG_FD_113463 | JGI IMG/M metagenome (GOLD analysis project Ga0157370, IMG submission 113463) | Corn rhizosphere microbial communities from Kellogg Biological Station, Michigan, USA - C3-5 metaG | ecosystem: Host-associated > Plants > Roots > Rhizosphere > Soil | place: USA: Michigan... | reverse complement strand
GGAACAAGCATTTCTTGATCATATAAGTCCTTGAAAGGGCTGTGTGTACGAGTTTCGGCGCAGTCTAATCAGGCGGCGTGCACCTTACAATGCCCCGCACTGGCTAACCGATGCCATCATAGAGAAATATTCTGGCGGATAGTTCCGCAAATAGCCGAGCAGCCATTCTGCAGCCTCAATAGATAGCAGAGATCAGCGTACATTCAAACGAGATTGCGAACGCACCACCATACGCCCATCGGCACTCTCCCAGTGCATTTGGCGCTATCATGGCGAAATTGAACCAGCCAACGAGGCAGATAGATGTCGGAAGCAAAAAGCATCAACGGGTTCCTGATCATTCAGGCGAAAGACGGCCAATGGTGGATAAACAACTTCGGCGGCGGCGAGAATATCGCCGGGCCATTCCCTACCGAAGCGCTCGCGATTGAAGTGGCATCCGTATTGCAACTTGAACACCCAACCGTCAAACGCCGTGGTAAAGACAAGACTTGATCTGAAGCGGTTTTTTGACCAGGCCCTGCTTCGCGCAGGGCTTTTTTGTGATTGCCGGTACGAAAGTGGCCCTTCGCTATAACCTTTTGACGCCAGCGCTGTCACAGGCTTAGCCCACCCTTCTGACGACGATAACGACATGAATAGATTTTTGCCGCTGATTGCTGTGTTGACCCTGAGTGGCTGCGCCACCTCGGAAACCACGTATCTGAAGGACGGTAAGCAGGGACTGGCCATCGACTGCTCCGGCGAAGCCAACTCCTGGGCCACGTGCTACGAAAAAGCCGATACCTCCTGCGCTGGCACCGGCTACCGGATTGTCGGCACCGACGGCACACCGTCAACCAAGGAAAGCGACAAGACCCTGGGTGTCGACGTCGGCAATTTCAAGAACCGGAGCGTGGTTGTGGTGTGCAAGTAAGGCGCTGACGCTATATGTGAATTTCAGCAAATTTGATCCCGAGACCGCGCACGGTCTCGATCAAGTCGTCGAGACGACAGAAAGATTCGACTTCATCGTTATCGTCCACCAGAAAATAGCTGCGCCCAGCGCTTTTCTTGAAAAACACGATCCATTCCCCTGAATTCGCCGGATTCTGAATCACATGGGTGGCAGAGATGTGGCCCTCTGCATGGCGCTCCCGAACCTGCTCTCGCTTCATGCCCGACTCCAGAAATGACAATGCCGTCAAAGCAAAACCTTGACGGCATCAATGTTGATTGCAGTGAGTAGTCTATCAGCCGGAAATACAGGTATTGGCTGCTTTCTGCACGTCTTTTGGACGCACTGGCACATTGGACATCCGCTCATGCAGCTTGATGCTGCTACCACCGGAGCGTTCTTCAATGTCAAAGACAGCTGCCGGATCCGAGGAGAACTTCGCCGGAACAATCACGCGCATCCCGTCCTTGTGCGGCTCCACCTGTAGAGCGCCACGGCTCTCGGCCAGTTGTGTAACCAGGCACTGCGCGTACTCATGGGGCTTCTTGCCTGAGATCACGCTCATGGTCGGCAGCGTCTCGTTGATCTCCGAAACACTCGCGCAGCCACTCATGACCAACGCCACCGGCAGGACTAACACACCCCACTTCATACAAAACCTCCGATAAAGACCCTCGGACAGCGCAAATGCTGATTTTCTCCGAGGCGTACCGCTTTTATCGCTCATAGAATTCCGAATAACTGTTTTTAATTGTCAAAGCGGACCCCGACGACCCGATAATAACCTGTTCGGGCTGATAAACTGCGCCAATCGCCCATGCTATCGTTTTGATTTTGTAGAAAAAGCCCTTCTGGAGGCGCCCCATGAAATTTATCCACCAGCGCGAGCACCTCAATGAAGACGACATTGTCGTCATCCAGTGCTCCCAAACGTGCAACATCCGCTTGATGAACGACGCCAACTTCCGCAGCTTCAAAAATGGTGGTCGTCACACTTACCACGGCGGCGCATTCGACACATTCCCGGCCCGGATCACCGCGCCGAGCACCGGTTTCTGGAACATCACCATCGACACGGTCAACCGCCGCCCGATCAGTGTTACACGTAAACCGACCCTGACTCACTCGATCAAGATCATCCGTCGCTCCAGTTCGAAACTGAGCTGAGCAACGTCCGCAGACGAAGAAAGGCAGACATGACCGTGGCTCAAACGACCAAGTACGTCATCAAATACAAACTCAACGGTGAACGCCGCTTCGAGTTTGCCCAGCTTGAAAACGGCACCGCCGAAGAAGCCAAGGCCGCGCTCGATGCCATTCATGGCCAGAGCGAGGACGTCATCAGCGAGATCAGCGTCAGCAAAGCGCTGTAATAGCCTGCGGAGCGACCACATGGATGTTGGCTCCCGCTTCTGAAATTTGACCGCAAGCGCCGGAGTGTTCGCCCCCTCCCCCCTGTTTAGACTGACTACCTCAACCTTGGGTCAAGGAGTCAGAATATGCTGGAGCAACAACTCGATGAGGATGGCTGGGCCATTATCAGATCGCTCCTGAGCGCCCCGGACTGCGACGAAATCAGCGCCTTTTATGGGGAGCCCGAACGCTTTCGTTCTCAGGTGATAATGGCTCGTCACGGGTTTGGTCGGGGCGAGTACAAGTACTTCAAATACCCTCTACCGGATCCCGTCGCCCGATTGCGCAGCGAGCTCTACCCCGGCCTGGTACCGATTGCCAATCGCTGGCACGAATGCATGGGGCTGCCGACGCGTTTCCCTGCATCGCATGAAGCTTTTTTGCAACGCTGCCATGCCGCCGGTCAGGAGCGCCCCACGCCCTTGTTGCTGCAATATGGCCCGCAGGACTACAACTGCCTGCATCAGGACCTGTACGGCGAACACGTTTTCCCGTTGCAAGTGGCGATTCTTCTGTCAGAACCGAATGAAGACTTTACCGGCGGCGAGTTCGTGCTGACCGAACAGCGCCCCCGAATGCAATCACGCCCTCAAGTCATTGACCTGAGAAAAGGCGATGCCGTGATCTTTGCCGTCAGCCAGCGGCCGGTCAAAGGTGTTCGCGGGTATTACCGAGTGAACATGCGCCACGGCGTGAGTCGCCTGCACAGCGGAAAACGGCATACCCTTGGAATCATCTTTCACGATGCGTTATGAGTCATGAGCCCAATTACCCTGGATTTGTTTGCTGACACCGAACCCGAGCAACCGCCCAAGCGCCTGCAGATCGGTGAACAATCCTGCGTCCTGCGCGGCTTCGCCCTGCCCTGGCTGGACCCGTTGCTGATCGCCCTGGACGCAATCCTGGCAGCCGCGCCGTTTCGGCAGATGGTCACGCCCGGCGGCTTCACCATGTCAGTGGCCTTGAGCAGTTGCGGCACCTGGGGCTGGACCACCGACCGAAGCGGCTATCAATACACGCGCGACGACCCACAGACCGGAAACCCCTGGCCCGAGATGCCTGAGGTGTTTTTCGAACTGGCCCAAGCAGCGGCACGTGAAGCGGGATTTGCAGCGTTTGTTCCCGATTCCTGCCTGATCAACCGCTATGTCCCGGGGGCCAAAATGTCATTGCACCAGGACAAAGACGAAAACTCCTACGCAGCACCCATCGTGTCAGTGTCGCTGGGGTTGCCGGCGACCTTCCTGTTCGGTGGCTTCGAACGAGGCGATAAAAGCCAGCGCGTGCCGCTATTCCATGGCGACATCGTAGTCTGGGGTGGCGTGGACCGCTTGCGCTATCACGGCGTACTGCCGATCAAGGACGGGCATCATCCAAGGCTGGGCGAACAACGGATCAACTTCACGTTTCGCACTGCGCGATGATGCGCTCGAATTTGACCGCAAGACCCGGAGTGCTGCGCCACTTCTGTCTGATTAATCTGAATGAAACAGGTCAATGGAAATACCGACATGACAACTCATTCGACTAAAACAGTGACTGAAATCGATCCTCGCTGGGCCGCGGTCGTCGCCCGCGATCCTGCCGCGGACGGGCAATTTGTCTATGCCGTAAAAACCACCGGCATCTACTGCCGCCCCAGCAGCCTCGCACGTTTGCCAAAACCGCAGAATGTGGAGTTTTTCGACACGCCGGAGCAAGCGCAGGCGGCAGGCTATCGTCCGAGCAAACGAGCCGTTAAAGATCAAAGTGATGTCGCCGCTCAACACGCGGCCACGGTGGCCGCAGCCTGCCGGCACATCGAGTCTGCCGAAAATCTGCCTGCGCTCAATGAACTGGCCGACGCAGCGGGCCTGAGCAGTTTCCACTTCCATCGAGTGTTCAAAGCCGTCACCGGGCTGACACCCAAGGGCTACGCCACGGCCCATCGCTCGCGCAAGGTGCGCGAACGCCTGGCTGATGGGGGGACCGTCACCGACGCTCTGTATGAGGCCGGTTTCAACTCCAACAGTCGATTCTATGAAGCAGCCGATCACCTGTTAGGCATGAAGCCTGGAGACTACCGCGCTGCCGGACAGAACAACGACATCCGGTTTGCCGTCGGCCAGTGCTCCCTGGGGGCGATTCTGGTTGCGCAAAGTGAACGCGGCGTTTGCGCGATTTTGCTCGGGGACGACCCGCACCAGTTGGTCTGCGATCTGCAAGACAAGTTTCGCCGCGCGAACCTGATCGGTGCCGACCATGATTTCGAGCAATTGATCGCCAAGGTTGTAGGGTTTATTGAAACCCCGGCCATCGGCCTCGACTTGCCGCTAGACGTACGCGGCACGGCGTTCCAGGAACGTGTCTGGCAAGCCCTGCGTGAGATTCCCGCCGGCCGTACCGCCAGCTATGCCGACATCGCCCAACGCATCGGTTCGCCGAAGGCGGTGCGCGCCGTGGCCCAGGCATGTGGCGCGAACAGCCTGGCGGTGGCAATCCCTTGCCATCGCGTGGTACGCAGCGATGGCAACCTGTCGGGTTATCGCTGGGGGGTTGAGCGCAAGCGTCAGTTGCTGGAACGCGAGACGCGCTGATCAGCGATTCACATCGACCACCACCCGCCCGCGCAATTGCCCGGCAAGCAAGCGCGGTGCGGCATCGATGGCTTCACTCAAGCCGATTTCATGGCTGATCAGCGGCAACAACGAGAAGTCCAGGTCCTTGGCCAGTCGATTCCAGGCCAACACGCGTCTGGCCTTTGGCTGGGTCACGCTGTTGATCCCGGCCAAGGTCACACCGCGCAAAATGAACGGGGCGACAGAGGCCGGGAAGTCCATGCCTTGTGCCAGGCCACAGGCCGTTACCGTGCCATTCGCCTTCGTACTGGCACAGGCATTGGCCAATGTGTGGCTGCCGACCGAGTCGATGACCGCCGCCCAACGCTCTTTGGCCAGTGGTTTGCCGGGTTCGGACAACGTAGCGCGGTCGATGATTTCACTCGCACCCAGCTGTTTGAGGTAGTCGTGCTCGGACGTGCGCCCGGTGGATGCGACGACGCGATAGCCCAGCTTGCTCAGCAGCGCGATGGCGAAACTGCCGACACCGCCGTTGGCCCCGGTCACCAGCACTTCGCCTTGCTCGGGCGTCACGCCGTTATGCTCCAGCGCCAGGATGCTCAGCATGGCCGTGTAGCCTGCGGTGCCGATCGCCATGGCCTGAGCGGTGGTAAATTCCTTTGGCAACGGGATCAGCCAGTCACCGTTCAGACGTGCTTTCTGTGCCAGCCCGCCCCAATGCCCTTCGCCTACACCCCAGCCATTGAGTACGACTTGATCACCGACCTTGTAGTCCGGGTGATCACTGATTTCGACAGTACCTGCCAGATCAATCCCCGGCACCATCGGAAACTTTCGCACCACCGGACTGCTGCCGGTAATTGCCAATCCATCCTTGAAGTTCAGCGTGCTGTACGCCACGCGTACCGTTACATCGCCCTCGGGCAGTTGATCGTCATTGATCTCTTGCAGTGTGGCCCGGTAGCCGCTGTCGTCTTTGTCGATCAAAATGCCTTTGAACATCACTGCCTCTCAATGGAGTCAATCAGGTGGACCCTTGAAATACCACAAAGAAACATCTCGCCGTACAAGACTTTAAGCTAAAGCGTCTAAGTGCCGAGCGTTTCCAAGCGGTGCGACTATGCTGTTTTTCGCGGTACTGAAATACCCGAAAAGCTGTCTCGTCAATGGAGCTGACAATGCCTCACCCCCGCTTCCGTATCGTTCTGCTGATGCTCTGCCTGTTGTTTTTTACCTCGGTGCAGGCCGCACCGACGACCCATTCCGGGGCCCCTGCCAACGAGGCACCGTCGGCGCCGACCTGGCCTCAAGTTCTGACCAGCGGGGATACCAGGCTAACCGTTTACCAGCCACAGCTCGACAGTTGGGACGGTTACACCTTGCAGGCGCGGGCAGCGGTCGAGGCCACCGGCGCCGATGGAAAATCCACCTACGCAATTGTGCAATTCAGCGCCCATACACTGGTCGACAAAGCCACCCGCTGGGTTGCGCTCGATCAATACACCCTCATCAAAGCCGATTTTCCATCCAGCGCTGCGCAATCTGACACTTGGGTCGCGGCTCTGCAAAAAGACGCGACCGATCGCAAGAAAACCATTTCCCTCGATCAACTGGAAGCCGCTGTGGGGGTGCTTGCCGCCGAGAAAAAGTCCAGTGGCGAACCTATCGAGAACGCGCCGCCGGCAATCATCACCTCTGATGTACCGGCGATCCTGGTGTACATCGACGGGGAACCGGCTTATCGCCCGGTAGACGGCACTTCGCTGGAGCGGGTCATCAACACCCGCCCGCTGCTGCTCAAGGATGCTCAAGGCAAACACTACCTGCATGTATTTGATGGCTGGATGATCGCGGATCAGTTGGGCGGCCAATACACGCCGGTGCCATCGCCCTCGGCCGAACTGGAGACAGCCAGGAAAGCTGCGATCCAGAGCCGTCAGGTCGACCTGCTGACCGGTCAGAGTGATCCAAAGGACAAGATACCGACCCTGGCCAAGCCACCGATCCCGCAGATCCATATCGCCACCGCGCCGACCGAGCTGATCGTCACCGACGGTGCGCCCCAGTGGCAACCGATTCAAGGCACCCAACTGCTTTATGTCACCAACACTACCGGACACCTCTTCAAGGAAATCGGTGACCAGGACAGTTATGTGCTGATCTCCGGACGCTGGTTCAAGGCAACTGACATGAAGGGGCCATGGACCTTCGTCCCCGCCGACAAACTGCCCACCGACTTCGCCAACATTCCCGATGACAGCGCCAAGGAGAACGTGAAGGCCTCCGTCGCCGGCACGCCACAGGCCAAGGAAGCCGCCATTGCGGCCACCATCCCGCAAACCTCGGCGATCAACAAAAGCGCGGTCAAAATGAGTACGCCGCAGTTCGACGGAGAACCGCAACTCAAGGCCATCAGCGGCACGCCGCTGCAATACGTGGTGAACACAGCAACGCCAATCATCATGGTCGACGCCAACAGCTGGTATGCAGTCGAGAACGGCATCTGGTTCAACGCCAGCTCGGTTCAAGGCCCATGGCTGGTCGCCACTTCCGTGCCGTCGGTGATCTACTCGATTCCACCGAACTCACCGATGCACTACATCACTTACGTCAAAGTCTACGAGGCCAATGGCGACACCGTGGTGGTGGGTTATACGCCGGGGTATCAGGGCACCACAATTGATCCGGACAGCGGCGTGGTGGTTTATGGCACGGGTTATCCCTATACACCGTGGGTGGGCAGCGTCTGGTACGGGCCACCCGTAACCTACGGATTTGGCGTCGCCATGCGCTACACCCCTTGGACCGGCTGGACATTCGGCTTTGGTTTCGGCTGGAGTTGGGGTGGCAGCACCGTGGCCATGGGTTGGGGTTGGGGCGCCTATCCCTGGTGGGGAAATTACGGCTGGGGGTATGCCTGGGGCCCTCACCTTTATCCGGCGCCATTGCCTTGGGCCGGCGGCGCCTATGGCTATCACGGTGGCGCTGTTGCCTGGGGCCCCGGTGGCTGGGCCGGTACAACTGGCAACATCTACCGCCAATGGGGTGATCGAGCGTCAGTCAGTCGATACGGTGCCGGCTACAACGCCTGGACCGGCAATCGCTGGGCGGGTGAGGTTGGCTCTTCCTACAACTCACGGACCGGTGTCGCGGCAGCCGGTCAACGCGGCGCGGTGCACAACGTCTACACCGGCAATTATGCGGCGGGGCGCAGTGGCGTTGCTGTAGGGCCTGATGGCGGCGCGATCGCGGGGCAGCATGTAACAGTCGGCAATGCTCGTTACGGGACGCAGGTCGATGCCAACCGTGGTGCCGTTTACAACCCCAACACCGGAAATACCACCCAGTACGGCGGCATCAGCGGACGTAACTCAGGCGTAGGTCATGTCGGTGACAGCGTCTACGCCGGGCATGATGGCAACGTCTACAGAAAAACCGATGATGGCTGGCAGTCGATGGTCAGGGGCGGCGAAACTCGAGTCAACCCGGTGAACACCACGCAAATGCAAAGCCTGGATCGGGAGTCTGCCGCCCGCGACTTCGGCAACCAACGTTTTAACAACTACCACAGCTCCTCTCAGTTCATGAGTCATTCGTTTGGGGGCGGCGGTGGCCTGCATCGACGTTAAGCGCTGTTTTCCAGCCAGCCGGCCAAAAGTCGGCTGGCCCTGCGCCAGTCATTGCTGGTAAAAACCTGTTCTACCGTCCCTGCCCTGTTTTGATGTCGGAGAATCATTCCAATGAGCCAATGGCCAGACACCCGCATTCTTGACCTGCTTGGTATCGACGTGCCAATCATCCAGGCCCCCATGGCCGGCGCCAATGGATCGGCAATGGTCATCGCAGCGAGTAACGCCGGCGGTCTGGGCTCGATGCCTGCGGCCATGCTGAGCATCGAGCAACTGCGCGAGGAGCTGAAGACGATTCGCCAACACTGCCAGCGCCCATTCAACATCAACTATTTCTGCCATCAACCTCCGGCGCCTGATGAGCAGCGCGCCCGGGACTGGAAGCAACTGCTGGAACCTTACTACCGGGAGCTGGGCGTCGATTTCGAAGCACCGACGCCCGTTTCAAATCGAGCGCCGTTCGATGCCGCCGCCTGTGAGTTGGTCGAAGAGTTTCGCCCTGAAGTCGTGAGCTTTCACTTCGGCCTCCCGGAAAAATCCTTGCTGGATCGGGTAAAAGCCACCGGCGCGAAAATACTTTCCTCAGCCACTACCGTCGAAGAAGCTGTCTGGCTGGAACAGCATGGCTGCGACGCCATCATCGCCATGGGTTACGAGGCCGGTGGTCATCGCGGGATGTTCCTCAGCGAGGATCTGAGCAGCCAGGTGGGGACGTTCGCCTTGGTGCCTCAGATCGTTGATGCCGTGAAAGTACCGGTGATTGCTGCCGGCGGGATCAGTGATGCGCGAGGCGTTGCGGCCGCCTTCATGCTGGGCGCTTCGGCGGTACAGGTGGGCACTGCTTACTTGTTCACGCCAGAAGCCAAGGTCAGCAAGTCTCACTACACAGCGTTGCGCACGGCAAAAGAAAGCGAGACTGCCGTCACCAACATTTTCACAGGGCGCCCCGCCCGAGGAATTCTCAACCGGGTGATGCGCGAACTCGGGCCGATCAGCGATAAAGCGCCGACCTTCCCGCTCGCCGGCGGCGCGCTGATGCCGTTGCGAGCCAAGGACGAGGCAGACTTCAGCAACCTGTGGGCTGGCCAGGCGTTCCGATTGAGCGCTGAAATGACGACAGCAGAATTGACCCGACGCCTGGCAGAAGAAGCATTGGCCAAGCTGACCCGTCTATAAGACCAGCCCTGTAGCCGCCGCCAAAGGTTGCGGCAGCGGCACAGGTTTATGCGACAAACCAACACGTTCCGTTTAAAGGCATTTCGCTATATATTCTTTTATATAGCGATTACCCCCATTGCTGCACTCGCCTACCACGGAGCCATTTGATGACCAGTCGTGCCTCACGTTTTGCCCCTTCCTGCCTCGCCAGCCTGATCGCAGTCTTTGCTTTCGGCTCCGCCCACGCGGACGAAGTCCAGGTCGCCGTTGCTGCCAACTTTACTGCCCCGATCCAGGCCATCGCTGCCGATTTCGAGAAAGACACCGGGCACAAACTGGTCGCCGCGTACGGTGCAACTGGCCAGTTCTACACCCAGATCAAGAATGGCGCGCCGTTCGAAGTGTTCCTCTCGGCAGATGACACCACACCGCAAAAACTCGAAACCGAAGGCGACACGGTCAAGGGTTCCCGCTTCACTTACGCCATTGGCACCCTGGCGTTGTGGTCGGCCAAAGATGGCTACGTCGATGCCAAGGGCGACGTGCTGAAAAAGAACGAATACGCACACCTGTCCATCGCCAACCCCAAAGCCGCGCCTTACGGCCTGGCCGCCACTCAAGTACTGGCCAAGCTGGGCCTGACCGACAAGGTCAAGGACAAGATCGTTGAAGGCCAGAACATCACCCAGGCTTATCAGTTCGTTTCCACCGGCAACGCCGAACTTGGCTTTGTAGCCTTGTCGCAGATCTACAAAGACGGCAAAGTCACCAGCGGTTCGGCGTGGATCGTACCCGCCGACATGCATGACCCGATCAAACAAGACGCGGTGATCCTCAACAAAGGCAAGGACAACCCGGCTGCCAAGGCGCTGGTTGATTACCTCAAGGGGCCGAAAGCTGCCGCTGTCATCAAATCCTACGGTTACCAACTCTAAATGACGCTGACGAGTGCCGACTTCGCCGCCATCTGGCTGACCCTCAAACTGGCGTCCCTGACGACAGCCATTCTGCTAGTCATCGGCACTCCGATTGCGTTATGGCTGTCGCGCACCCGCTCCTGGTTGCGCGGCCCGGTCGGGGCGATCGTCGCCCTGCCCCTGGTCCTGCCGCCCACGGTGATTGGTTTTTATTTGTTACTGGTGCTGGGGCCTCACGGCGTTGTTGGCCAGTTCACTCAGTCGCTGGGGCTCGGTACCCTGACATTCAGTTTTGCGGGGCTGGTCGTCGGCTCGGTGCTTTATTCAATGCCGTTCGTGCTTCCGCCGCTGCAAAACGCGTTCTCCGCCATCGGCACCCGCCCACTGGAAGTGGCCGCGACCTTGCGCGCCAATCCG
>Ga0157370_10008550_pt1 | contig 11035 bp, 11 predicted proteins | sample C35metaG_FD_113463 | JGI IMG/M metagenome (GOLD analysis project Ga0157370, IMG submission 113463) | Corn rhizosphere microbial communities from Kellogg Biological Station, Michigan, USA - C3-5 metaG | ecosystem: Host-associated > Plants > Roots > Rhizosphere > Soil | place: USA: Michigan... | reverse complement strand
CGACGATGGTCGGCGCGCCGGCCGTCGCCCGTTCCACTTGACCACGCGACTCGACTGGCTTAGCGAGCGCCATGGCGCGTCTTATCCATCGCCACGACGGCCTCTTTCAGCAGCCCACGCAGCCAAGTGAGGCCAGGGTCCGAAGTGCGATGCTTGTGCCATTGGACCGACTGCTCCATCGTGGGAACGGCTACGGGCACTTCGCGCAGCACGATCGGCAGGCTGCGCGAGGCCGCTTCGGCGAGCCGCCGGTGCATGGTCGCGATCCGGTCCGTGCCCACCAGCAGATAGGCGGGGGAGAGGAAGCTGTACGTGCTTGCCTCCACACGTCTGACGATACCGAGTCGCTGCATGAACCAATCTTCCAGCGCGGTTTGCCCCTCGCCGACTTGCACGACGACATGCCCGGCCGCCATGTAACGCTCGTTCGTCATCTCGCCTTGCGCGAGCGGGCTCCGATCCCACACGACGCAGCAGAACGTTTCCTCGAGCAGTACCTCGGCCGGATGCTCGGTCGAGCAATACTCCTTGGGGATGATCAAGATATCCGCTTCGCCACGCTCCAGCAATCGGTGCGGATAGGCGATCTGCGGGCGCAGATCGAAACGGATGCCCGGCGCCTGCGCATAGGCGAGCGCAAACAGGTGCGGCATCAGCGTTGTCATCGTGTAGTCCGATACGAACAGACGGAATAGGCGATTGGCCTGCGCCGGCACGAATTCGGGCTGGGCTGCCACCGTCGCATCGACGCGCACGAGAATGTCTCGCACGGCGTCCTTCAAGGTTTCCGCGCGCGGCGTCGGCTCCATCTTGCGCCCTACCTGCACGAGCAGCTCGTCGTTGAAGTATTCGCGCAACCGCGCGAGCGCGTTGCTCATCGCCGATTGGCTCAGGTGAATTTTTTCGGCGGCCCGGCTGATGTTCTGTTCGCTCAAAAGGGCGTCGAGCGCCACGAGCAAGTTGAGGTCGAGCTTGTTGAACCGCATGCGTGCTGTCTCCGGTCACGCGATATCAGGGTTTAGCCTGAAAGTATTGATATTGTCGATATCGGCAATGGATCGAATCCATTTTTAGGATACCTCGGCCTATCTTAACCTAGGTGACATCTCGAAGCGATCAGGCATCAAACATCGCATCGGGAGACCAGCGTCAGGGCATTTCCGGATCGAACGTATCGCCGTACGCCGTCCGTCCGCACCGCGCTTTCCACTATTAGATAGACGCCAGGCGGCGCAAGCGCCCCTAGGATGAGGAGACAGCATGTCCAGGAAACTGATCGCGGCCGTCGTCGGCTGCACGATGTTGGCCGCCGGTTCGATGAACGAAGCCCAAGCATTCGAAGGCGGCGTTTCCCCGTATCCCGCGGGCGCGGTCGGCACGAACATCGCCAACTTGCCGCCGATCCCCGGTTTGTTTGCGCTGGAGCAGTTCAACTACAGCTTTGCGAATGGCCTTTACGGTAACGACGGCAAGAAGCTGCCTATCCCGTTCAAAACGTCGGTGTTTTCCGAAACTACGCGTTTGCTCGCGTCGTATCCGTTTCATCTGCTCGGTGCGAACGTCTACACGCAATTGGTCATCCCAGTCGTGTCGCTGCATACGAGCGTATTCGGGCAGTCGAGCACGCAGAACGGCCTTTCCAATATCACACTGACGCCGGTGCTGCTGGAATGGCATCTCTCTCAGAACCTGGTGATTGCATCGGGTATCGACTTCGCGTTCGAAACGGGTTCCTACAGCCCGGTCAAGCCAAGCGTTGCGGTGGGCTACACCTCGGTGCAACCGGTGTTCTCGGTTCGCTACAACGCTCCGAACGGCATCGACGTCGCCGTCGCGAACCGTCTGCTGCTCAACTCAAAGAACGGCACGACGAACTATAGCTCGGGCGACGGCTACGTCGGCGAATTCGAAGCGGGTTGGAACTTCGGTCCGTGGAAGCTCGGCGTGGTCGGCGCGTATCTGAATCAGTTCAGCGACGACAAGGCGAATGGCGTGAAGGTGGGCAACCGCACGAAGACGTTCGGCATCGGTCCGTCGGTCGTCTACGACGCCCGAACCTGGAACGTCAATCTTAACTATCAGCAAGGCGTCTATGCCGCGAACACGGCCAAGAGCAACAGCGTCTGGCTGAACATCGCCATCCCGTTGTGGCCAGGCTTCGGGCGAAAAGGCTAAGACAGGGTCGCGCGCCCAGTGACAGCGCCGTCATGAACGCTGCGATCGACCAATCCGCAATTTAACGAAGGCAAGCAACCATGTTTCGCTACTTTCCTACCAACTACGTCTGGGACTTGTCCGTCAATCTCGCCATCGAAATGGGCGCACGCATCGGCGAAATCGAGGACATGTGCGGGCCGCTGCAGGACGCGGCCAAGCAGCCGGATGCGGACGGCACGCGTGCGTTTCGCGAGGCGTGGGTCAAAACGGCCGATCGGCTCTGCGATCTGGCGCGCGAAGACGAAGCTCGAGGGCGCCTGCTGTCTGCGGGCGAGAAGCACAAGCGGGCCGCGATTTATCTGATCACGGCCGAGCGCATGCTGGCGCACGATGCGCCAGGGCGCATCGACCTATACCGCCGCTCGCTCGACACGTTTGACCGAGGGACTGCGCTTGGCGGCGAGAACTGCGAGCGCGTCGTCATTCCATACGGAGACAAGCAGCTGTCTGGCCTGCTCGTGAAAGCCAACCACGCTGGCGCGCGCAGCCCGCTGCTGGTGCAGGTGAACGGGCTCGATTCGACGAAGGAGATGAAGTACTTCGTGGGCCTGCCGGCGTGGCTCGCGGCGCGCGGCGTGTCTTCGCTGATCGTCGATCAACCCGGCACCGGCGAAGCACTGCGTCTGCACGGCCTGCATGCGCTCTACAACTCGGAGGTCTGGGCAAGCAAGATCGTCGACTGGCTGGAGTGCCGTGACGATGTCGATCCTGAGCGAATCGGCATGGAAGGCGTCTCGCTGGGCGGCTACTACTGTCCGCGTGCAGTGGCCTTCGAGCCGCGCTTCGCGTGCGGCGTGGTGTGGGGCGCCAATCACGACTGGCGCGACGTGCAGAAAAAGCGCCTGCAGCGTGAAGGCAACTTCCCCGTGCCGCATTACTGGAAACACGTCTGCTGGGTCTGGGGCGCGAAAGATGTCGACGACTTCATGCGCATCGCCGAAGACGTGCATCTGGACGGCGTGCTCGATCGCATCAAGGTGCCGTTCCTCGTCACGCATGGCTCGAAGGATTCGCAGATCCCGGTTGCCTGGGCGCATCGCACCTATGAGCAGCTCGTGAACAGCCCGAAGCGCGAGCTGAAGATTTTCACAGAGCGCGAAGGCGGCGTGCAGCACTCGAGCTTCGACAACTCGATCAACGCGGGGCACTTCATCGCCGACTGGGTTGCCGAAACGCTCGGCGGACGCACCGCGCGTTGACCCAACCACCTTTTTCAAGCACGCACATCTCATGAACATCATCGGACCCGATACGCTCGTCTTCGGCGTGGACGACGTCGCCGCCTGCAACCGGTATCTGATCGACTACGGCCTGCTGCCGATGCGCAGCGACGATCGCGGCGGCCGTTTCGAGGCGCTCGACGGTACAGGCATCGAAATCGCTCATCGTGACGATCCGGCGCTGCCGCCAGCGCTCGGCACGGCAAGCATGCTGCGCAAGACGATCTACGGCGTCGCCGATGCTGCGACGCTTGATGCGATCGCCGAGGAACTGCTCCGCGATCGAGAAGTGCGCAAGCTCGTCGATGGGTCCGTTGAATCGGTCGACGACATGGGTTTCGTCATCGGTTTCCAGGTGACGACACGCCGCTCCCTGTCCCTGCCGGCCGAGCCGGTGAACGCGCCCGGTGCGCCCGCGCAGCGCGCGCCGAACGTCGTGGCCGTGCGAGACGATGCCGTGCTCACGCCGCGCACACTGTCACATGTCGTCTACTTCGTGCCCGATGCCGCCAAGGCCGAAGCGTTCTACGTGGAGCGTCTCGGCTTTCGCTGCACGGACCGCTTCACGGGCATCGGCCCGTTCCTGCAGCCGGCCGGCACGCTCGATCATCACACGCTGTTCATGATCCAGACGCCGCCTTTCATGAAGGGCTGCGAGCACTTCACGTTTCATATGGGCGGGCCGACGGAAGTCTTGCAGGCCGGCACGCGTTTCGTCGCGAAGGGCTACCAGTCGTTCTGGGGACCCGGGCGCCACCGCTTCGGCTCGAACTGGTTCTGGTACTTCAACAGCCCGCTCGGCTGCCATGTCGAGTACGACGCCGATATGGACCTGCACGACGTCGCGTGGAGCGCGCGCGAAGCGCCGATGGGCGCCGACGCGTCGCAGCTGTTCCTGTTCCAGCATCGCGAGAAGTGGGCGCCGGGCGGTCCGCCGCCGGCCGGGGCGAAGGCGGAGTAGTCGTGCACCGTACGGTCATGCCCAAGCGATTCACTTCGATGCGCCTTGCGAATGTCGCCGATCTCCCCGACCCCGGTGCGCGAGGCTTCGATCCGTGCGAAGAGGGACGCGACACGCTGTTCGTCGTGCGCCGCGGCGAGGTGCTTCGCGCGTACCGCGACGCATGCCCGCATTTCGGCGGCACGCCGATGGCCTGGCGCAAGGACGCCTATCTGAACGGCGACGGCACCCGCATCGTCTGCCACGCGCACGGCGCGCAGTTCGACATCGCGAGCGGCGAATGCTTGCTCGGGCCTTGCCTCGGTCAGCGGCTGACACCCGTCGAAATCGAAGTGACGAGCGGCGGCGAGATCGTGCTGATCTCGGCATGACACACCTACATCAAAACCAGACGTAAGAAAGGAGACACCCTCAATGACCGCCCCTGTTCAACCCGTCCTCGTCATCGGCGGAGGTTTCTCCGGCATGGCGACGGCGATCCAGTGCGCGAAGCTCGGCCTCACGGTCGACCTCGTCGAGATCGACCAAGGCTGGCGCTCGTATGGTGCGGGCATCAGCATCGGCGGCCCGACGCTGCGCGCGCTGCGCACGATCGGCGTGCTCGACGCCTTCTTCGAGCGCGGCTACGGCGGCGACGGCGTGAACCTGTTCACCGCGGGCGGCCACCCGATCGGCACGTTGCCGACGCCGCGCGTGGCCGGTGAGGACGTGCCCGGCGGCGGCGCGATCATGCGTCCGGTGCTGGCGGACATTCTCGCCAAGGCCACGCGGGCGGCCGGTGTGCGCGTGCGGCTCGGCTGCACGTTCTCGCAGATCGGGCAGCGAAACGACCAGGCACACGTGGCATTCACGGACGGCACGCAGGGCCGCTACGACCTCGTGGTCGGCGCCGACGGCCTCTATTCGAAAGTGCGCGAAGCGGTGTTTCCCGACGCGCCGAGGCCGCGCTACACCGGCCAGGGCGTGTGGCGCGCCGTGGTGCCGCGGCCCGCGGACATCGTCTGCGCCACGATGTGGCTGGGGCAGAAGGTCAAGGCGGGCGTCAATCCGGTCTCGCAGGAGGAGATGTACCTCTTTGTCACCGAGGACAGACCGACGAACGAACACATCGATCCCGCCGCGTGGCCGCGCATGTTGTCGGATCTGCTGGCGCCGTTCGGCGTACCGCTGCTCGAATCCATCCGCGCCCAGCTCGGGCCGCAATCGCACTGCAACTATCGCCCATTGGAAAGCCTGCTGCTGCCGCAGCCGTGGTTCAGTGGCCGCGTCGTGCTGGTCGGCGATGCGGTGCACGCCACCACACCGCATATGGCGGCCGGCGCGGGCATTGGCATCGAGGATGCGATCGTCCTCGCCGAGGAGCTGGGCCGCGGCGCGACGGTGGACGCCGCGCTGCAGGCGTTCCAGGCGCGCCGCTGGGAGCGCTGCCGGATGGTGGTGGAAAACTCCGGGCGTCTCGGCGAGATCGAGATCGCCGGCGGCGACAAAGCGGAACACACGCGCATCATGCGCGAGACGCACCTGCGCCTCGCGCGGCCGATCTGATCGAACGGAGGCACGATGGAAACAAATCTTTCCCCCACGACCCCGGCGCATGGCGACTTGGCGGCCGGATCCAACGCCGCCGCACGGCTCGGCGCGCTCGGCACCGGCGCGGTGATGATCGCGCATTGTGCGGGCATGGTCGACCTCGTCGCCTTGCCGGTCTGGGTTGGCACGTTGATCGGCTCGTATCGGCTCGATCCGCAGCAAGCAGGCTTGCTTGTCACGCTGTTCCTGGCTGGCGCCGTCCTGAGCAGTCTGTTCTTCTTTCCGCGCCTGAATCGCCTGCCGGCACGCGCGATGGCGACCATCGGTTTCGGCGTCGCGACGCTCGCGTTTCTCGGCATCGTATCGTTCAGTGGCTATCCGGCGATGGCCGTGCTGCACGCCGCCGCGGGCCTCGCCGTCGGATGCGCTCTGAGCTTCACGCACGGCATGATCGGACGCAGCCGTAATCCGCATCGCCTGTTCGCGATCGCAGGCCTCGCGCTGGGCATTTTCGCCATCGCGTTTCTCGGTGCCACGCCGGGACTGATCGCGACGCATGGTGGCCCCACACTGTTCCGCGTCTTTGCGGGCGTCATGGGCGTTGCGACGATTGCATGCGCGTTCGCGTTTCCGTCGCTTCGCGCGCGGCGCAGCAAGGCGAAGGCCGACGAACCCCGCTTCGAGCGCGCCATATGGTTCGGCATGGTCGGCGTCGGTTGCATGGGCTTGACCCAGGCGATGCTGTTCAGCTTCGTCCAGCGCATCGGCCTCGACCGCGGCTTCGGCTTGAGCGCCGTGACCGCGACGCTGATTGCGCTCGGCTTCGTCAACCTGTTTCCAGCCCCCGTCGCAGGGCTGCTCGAAACGCGGATTCCGGGCCGCAGGGTCGTGCAGGCGGGGCCCATCGTTCAGGCTGCGCTCGCCCTTGTCATCACGCAGAGCGTAGCGTTCGCGCCGTATGTGGCGGCCACTTCTGTCTTCGCCGCGGTCATGATCTTCACGCATACCTTCGCGTTCGGCATGTTGGCCCGCGTCGACCGAACCGGCCGCGCGGTTGCCGCGACGCCGGCGATGCTGATGACGGGCGCCGCGATCGGCCCCGTACTCGGCGGCACACTCGTCAAGCAGGCGGGCTACGGCAGCCTGGGGATCGCAGCGGTGCTGATCACCGCCGCGGCCGTGCTTTGCTTCTCGCGCCTCGAACGCGGCCCCTTTTTGTCAGGAGTCCAAGCTTGAAACCCCTTCGCCGATTCGTCGACCTTTCGATCTATCTCGAGAACGATGTTCTATCGGATCCGCCGCCGCTCGCGCCGAAGATCACTTACCAGAAGCATGGCGACACACTGCCGGAATTCATGGCGATGCTGCCGGGCACAACGCCCGAGGACTATCCCGATGGCGAGGCGGCCGCTGCGGAATGGGTTACGCTGACCACTCACAGCGGCACGCACCTCGACGCGCCCTGGCATTTCCATTCGACGATGGATGCGAGCCTGGGCGAGGCCAGGCCTTCCATCACGATCGATCAGGTACCGCTCGAATGGTGCTTCCAGCCGGGCGTGAAGCTCGATTTCCGGCATTTCCCGGACGGCTACGTCGCTACGTCCGCCGATGTCGAGGCCGAACTGGTGCGCATCGGCCATGCGTTGCAGCCGCTCGATATCGTCGTCGTGAACACGCGGGCCGGCTCGCGCTATGGGCACGGCGACTATGTCAACGCAGGATGCGGCATGGGCTACGAGGCCACCATGTATCTGCTGGAGCGCGGCGTGCGCCTGACCGGCACCGATGCCTGGAGTTGGGATGCGCCGTTCTCGTACACGGCGAAGAAGATTGCGGAAACAGGCGATACCTCGCTGATCTGGGAAGGGCATAAGGCGGGGCGCGACATCGGCTATTGCCATCTGGAGAAGCTGCACAACCTCGAAGCATTGCCGCCCACCGGCTTCATGATCAGCTGCTTCCCTCACAAGATTCGGGGCGCTTCGGCTGGATGGACGCGCGCCGTTGCAATCTTCGATGCAAACAACAACGAGGCAGCAGCATGAGCTTTGCAGCAATTCGTCGTGTAGTGACCGGCCATGACGCCAACGGGCGCGCAGTCGTCGCATCCGATGGCCCGCTTCCCACCGTGGTGGAAATCACCGCGATTCCGGGCACGGTATTCCACGAAGTGTGGAGTACGTCGGAGACCCCGGCTTTGGTGAACAACGCTCTCGATCCGACGACCGGCACGCTGATGCTGGCGCCGCCGAAGCAAGGCACGCGGATGCGCTTCGTCGACATTCCGCCCGATACGGCGGAATTCCTCGCACATGGCGCGACGAAAATGCACGCCGCGTTCAGCGAGGTGGGCGACGCCGATGCGTCGACGGTGAAGGCCGACTCGCCGCATCCGCTGATGCATCGCACCGAGTCGATCGACTATGGCGTGGTGATCGAAGGCGAAATGACGTTGATCCTCGACGATGCCGAAGTCGCATTGGCACCGGGCAGCGTGGTGATTCAGCGTGGGACCAACCATGCCTGGGCGAATCGCTCCGGCGGCCCGTGCCGGATGCTGTTCATCCTGGTCGACGGCACCTATGATCCGGCGATTGCCGCCGCGCTCTCGGCGTCCGCACACGGAGACGCACGATGAAATTCGCTACGCTGCCGGATGGCGGCGCAGAAGGCTGCTTGCTGCTCGTGTCGCGCGATCTTCGTCACGCCGTCGAGGCTTCGCCGATCGCGAGCTCCTTGCTCGATGCGCTCGAGCGTTGGGACGACGTCGCCCCCAGCTTGCAGGCGTGTTACGACGCACTGAACGCAGGCTGCGTTCACGAGGCGCGTCCATTCGACCCGTCAGCGTGCGCCGCCCCCTTGCCGCGCAGCCCCCAGTGGTGCGACGGCTCGGCGTTTCTCAACCATGGCCGCCTGATGGAACAGGCGTTCAATACGCCGCCAATTCCTGAATTCGACACCGTGCCGGTCATGTATCAAGGGGCGAGCGACGATTTTCTCGGCCCGGTCAGCGATGTACCCCTGCCGGACGAGGCCGACGGCATCGATTTCGAAGGTGAGTTCGGCGTGGTCGCGGGGCGTGTGCCGATGGGCGTATCGGCTTCCAATGCGCTCGAGTACATTCGCCTGATCGTGCAACTCAACGACTGGAGCCTGCGGGCGTTCGGCCCGCGCGAGATGAAGACCGGCTTTGGGTTCCTGCAGGCCAAGCCCTCCACGAGTTTCGCCGCGGTCGCCATCACGCCCGACGAACTCGGCGAGCACTGGCGCGACGGCCGTGTCCATCTGAGTCTGCACGTGGAGTGGAACGATCGCTGGTTCGGTCATCCGCATGGCCGCGAGATGAATTTCAGCTTCGGCGAGCTCATCGCGCATGCGGCGCGCACGCGCAGGCTGTCAGCGGGGACGATCGTTGGGTCCGGCACGGTGTCCAATGCCGGCCGCGACGCAGGCTCGGCGTGCATTGCCGAGCGCCGCGTGATCGAGATGATCGACGAAGGCAGCGCGCACACGAGTTTCATGCGCTTCGGCGACCGGGTCAGGATGACGGCGCGCGACGACGCGGGTCACGCGCCGTTCGGCACGATCGATCAGCGGGTCGTGCGCGCACCGCGCGTTAGCGCGGAGGAGTGGCAGTCATGAGAGTGCTGGTGACGGGGGCTGGCGGATTTGTTGGGACTGCGCTGGTCGAGCGGTTGCTGCGCGACGGTATCGCCAAAGCGGGCGATGTGTCGGAACTGCTGCTGGTCGACCGGCAATTCGCTGGGCCGCACAGCGATGTCCGAATTACCGAACTTGCCGGCGATTTCAGTTGTCCGGAGATCCTTGACCCGTTGCTGTCGAAGGCCGTCGACGTCGTCTTCCATTTGGCGAGCATGCCCGGCGCGCAGGCGGAAGCCGAACCCGCCGAAGGCGATCGAGTGAATTTATGGGGCACGCTGGCGCTGTTCGAGCGCCTTGCCAGGCAGGCGACCGAGCATAGACGCGCCGCACGCATCGTTTACGCCAGCAGCGTCGCGGTTTACGGCGACTCACTGCCGGCGGCCATGGACGAGCACACCGCGGCACGCCCGACGATCAGCTATGGCACGCACAAGCTGATCGGCGAACTGGTTCTTGCAGACGGGACGCGGCGCGGCAGGTTGGATGGTTGTTCATTGCGCCTACCGGGAATCGTGGCGCGTCCGGAACTTTCCTCGGGACATGGCTCCGCCTTCATGAGCCAGATCTTTCGCGCGGCACAGCGAGGTCAGGCCTATACGTGCCCCGTCTCGCCGTCGGCAACCGCATGGTGGATGTCGCGTGGATGTTGTGTCGATAACTTGCTGCACGCCGCACGCCTGTCTACGGACGGCTTGCATGCAAGCCGAGTCTGGACGCCGCCGGTTCTGCATCTGTCCGTCCAAGCGATCGTCGATGCGCTGGTGCGGCGCTTTGGCTCGTTCGAGATCGACTATGCGCCGATCGATCGAATCGAGCGGCTTTTTGGCCAGCAACCGCCGTTGATCGACCATCGCGCGATAGAGGCCGGATTCCGACATGACGATACGATTGACAAGCTCGTGGCGAACGCACTCGAGTTGTCATAGATCCAGCTGGCGGCAAGCGGGTTTTGCTGCAATCTCCTTTATGCGAGTGAGGTTGGGCGTCTATGTATCTTCCCGCAGGGGGCTCGTTGCGTCCCTTGCTGCCGTGGGGTTGCGGCAGATCAGCCGACTGATCGACCGCCGCTTGTGGCCTCAGCAAGGGCGTTTCCCTCGCGTTGCGGTAGCCTCGTCGAGCAGCCAATCGCGAAACGCGACGAGTTTTGGCAAGCGGGAACAATCGGGCCGATACACGACGTAATAGGCCAGGGGTGAAGCGAACGTTATCTCAGGGAACAACCGGACGAGCCTTCCGGCTGCCAGATCGTCGCTCGCCATCACGCTGCGAGCGAGCGCGATGCCATGTCCCTCGACAGCTGCCTGCAAGACTGCGACGAGTCCCCCCGTGGTCCGATGGGTTGAGCATGTTCGACTAGTCGGGCAGCCGCATCGCAGCGGTACAAAAATTCCGCGGTGCACGGGGCGTGTACGCAGATAATTTTGGACATGACGAAAGGTTG
>Ga0157370_10008545_pt1 | contig 11036 bp, 10 predicted proteins | sample C35metaG_FD_113463 | JGI IMG/M metagenome (GOLD analysis project Ga0157370, IMG submission 113463) | Corn rhizosphere microbial communities from Kellogg Biological Station, Michigan, USA - C3-5 metaG | ecosystem: Host-associated > Plants > Roots > Rhizosphere > Soil | place: USA: Michigan... | reverse complement strand
GTATCTCCTAGGTGCTTACCAAGCCGAGCCCGTTGCCAGGATCACGGGGTCGTCGTGGCTGGCGAGCCAGTCCATCGGTCACCCGACATTCCTGCAGGCATTACGGGATGGGGTCTACGGTGTGGTTTTTCAGGGCAGCACCCAGTTCAATACGGTTTTTTGGACGATGCGGGTCGAGTTTATTGGCTCGATGCTGATCTTCGCCTACTGTCTCCTAGGGTGGCCCGGGCGAAGAAGCCTGTATGTCACGGCGGTATATGTCGTATCGATCTTCTTCTTTATGCCGGGGAGTGGCCGTATTATCTGGCTTTCCTCACCGGAAGCCATCTTGGGCAATGGAAGCTCGATGTATCGAGATGGGTTTTGTATGGCAGTTGCGTTATCGCGTTCTACCTCGCGAGTGCTGATTCATCGAGCATGTTCACTGTATTGAATATGCTTCCACTCGATTCGGGTGTTCGAGCCGCTTTCTATGCTGCTATCTGTTTCTTTGCGTACAAGATATCGTGGTGCGGACCTTGGCCGTAGGTATTTCATTTGTTGCCAGTTTGGCCGCAACCGTACTACTTGCCACTCTGTTTGAACTCTGCGTGGACCAGCCGGCGCTCCGGTTTGGCAAATGGTTAACGAGGGGGGATCCAACTGCGCCTGTTGGCGGTGCGCCAAGCAAGCATTGACCGGGCTGGTGGCCATCCGCAGTTACGTCGGCGGGTTCGAATCGCTATGAGGCTTGCGGCCCGGAAAGGGGGGTTCAAGGGGAGCCTGAGGTCGAGGCCGGGAAGGTCCGCCGTAATGGCAAGTGCGATGATGGGAAAAGTGGGAAGAAGCCATATCACGAAGGGGTAGGGAATGCGTAACGGACTCTTGGAAGGTGTCAGGACACTGTGGCGACGCGGGCTTGGTCTGTCTGGGACTGAGTCGAGCATGGCAAACGGAACACTCCGACTCTATCCGCCGCCGCCGCATGTCATGTCGCGGTGCGAAATCGCGGCGCTGGCGGGGGTGAGGCTCGACGGTACCTGCCCCGTATGTGGGGAGCACTGCCAGTTCTACCCGTTCACGGAAAATATGCGCGAGTCTGGCAGGTGTTCCCGCTGTGGTGCTTCGAATCGCCAGAGGCAGATGGCGTGGATGCTGCGGCACGAACTCGGCCTGCCTGGCGACGGCGAACTGGTTGTTCCACCCGGGGTGGCAATTTACAACACCGAGGCCAATGGCCCATTGCATGAAATTCTCAAAGCACATCCGCTGTACCAGTGCTCCGAGTACTGGGGCGACAAGTCCGAATTCGGCGAAAGAGTGAATGGTGTACGCAATGAAGACCTTCAGGCACTCAGTTTTGAGGCGATGATCTTCGATGTCGTGCTATCCAGCGATGTGCTCGAGCACATGCCATCGCCATATCTGGCGCACAGCGAAATTTGCCGTGTTCTCAAACCCGGGGGCAAGCACATATTCACGGTTCCCTACGGCGAGTCCATGGTGCGCGACGATGTGCGCGCGAGCTTGGTCGACGGGGTGGTGGTCAACCACGCCGAAGCGCTCTACCACGGTGATCCGGTGCGTCCCGACGAAGGCATCCTGGTGTGGACAATCTTCGGTCTGGAGATGCTGGTGCGATTGAGCGAAATCGGATTTCAGACTGAGCTGTGGCAACTGCACGAGCCAGCGCAGGGAATCGTCGGGCCAGGTGCAATCGTGTTTTCCGCACAGCGGCGTGTTGGGCCCGGCGCCGGCTGAGGGCCTATATCGGTCGTCTCATCGGGGCGGAAAGCTCGGCGCCTAGTGTTCGTCGCTACTTGCGTATCTCAACGATGCGAGGATCAACAAAGGCCACCCAGTGGCCGGATGAGTCGCCACCCGGTGATTCGACGCTGAAAGAAACGGAAACTTGCTGTCCTGCGTAGTCCGCCAGCGGGATGGATACGCTTTCGAAGTGGGGATCCTCGCCCGCCTTGGGCGGGTCAAGGTCGCGGGAGTAAAGCACCACCGACTCGCCGTCGCTGCGGCTCAGACGCACGATGGCACGTGCCGATTGCGGGCTTGGATAGACCAAGCCTGCAGCAAAGCGCAGCTGAGTGCTCGACGCAACCGGCACATCATCGTAGCGATACGAAAAACCGGAGATGACGGTCAACGATTCTCTCGACCCGGCGCCGGTTTCCCATGGCAGCACCAGTGCGCCCTTTCCGGTCGGGGTGTCGACTCTGGACGCATCACTGATGTGACCGGATGCGAACGCATTCAGGAAATTGAAGCTGGGCAATTCTTCGGCTGACCGCACCACCGTCTGCGAAAGCGCCATCGTCAGGTCGACGAGTTGGTTGTTCTTTTCCCGGTAGAGGTAGGTGTCCGCCGGCAATTTTGCGGCCGCCGCGGCATCCAGGGTGCGGAAGCAATACACCGGACGCTGCCCCTCCCCATAAACTCGGAAGAAGGCTCCATTGAGAAGCGTGAAATTGCAGTGGCCATCCTCGGCCAACAGGGCGATACCGCCTTTCCGCTCAGGATGTTTGTCAACAATATCCCGTTGGACCAGCTCGGCAAACTTCGCGGAATATACAAAGAACAGTTCGCCAAAACTCTTCATGATCACAGTATCAAGCGCGATCGAAGTTGCGCAGAACATCATGATGACCGCAATGAACCGCTTCCGTACTTTGTTGGGGACAACAGATGCGGCCCAGGCGCCGATCAGCATAATCATGACGAAAGATGCGTACAGCCATCGAATTTCCAGACGGATCGTCAACAGCGCCGGAGTGACAAGAAATGCGGCAAGAATGAGCAACAGAAGCGGCCAACGTAGGCTCTCCATTCCCGCTCGAAGCGAGAATTTTCGCGGAAAGGCGCTGCGCGCGGCGTAGAGGGTCGTGATCAGGAAGAGGAGCGCAAACAACGAAGCAAGCACAAACGGGCTATTCCAGCCCGGCGTGACATTCTCGCCAATAAGGTAGCTCGGACCATGGTTGAATCCAAATACCGAGCTGAAGGCATCATACGCATGTTGAGCGATCAGTGCGAAATCGAATTTCAGATGTGTATTAGCCGTGCCGATCAGGAAATAGGAGTTGAGTGCAAATGTTTTATAGGCTATGTAAAACACGGGCAACGCAGCGCAGCTAGCCAATAGCAGCGCTACACGCCATGCGCGCAACTCGCGTATTCTCTTGGAAAACACGAAGGACAGTCCCAGCCATACTGGTACCACCGCAAAACGCTCGTGCGAAAAGATCGCAAAGAGTGTGAAGATCAGCGCCAACTGGCACCACCACCAGGTATGTTGCTGGCTCTGCTCGGCGCGAATTACCGAGTAGACCGCACTGAGCGTTAGCAACAACGGGAGGCTCTCCACCGGGCCGATCACCTGAGCTACATTCCAGACCGCAAAACGCGACATAGCAACCGCGGAAGCGATAGCTAGCGATGCAAGCCAGGATCGACGGCTCAGGCGAAACGCTATAAGAAAAGCCATGGTCGCGATCGCACCCTGAATCGCGATATTTGCAACGAGAAATAGGCTTTTTTGCGCCCCGAAAACATTCATCAGCGCCAGGATTGAGCCAGAAGCGATCGGGCGAAATCTTTCTTGGCAGGTGGCGGTGAATATGTCGTGTGCTCTGGTTGCGCAACTCCCATCCAGGAAAGCCAGATAGAGAATAAGGTCATCGCCGAAAAACATTGGCGACGCCCATGGCAGAAATCGCCAGGCGACTGCAATCGCCGCGATCAAAAACATCGGCAGCAGCCACAGTCCGGTTCGATATTTTGCCAATGGACTCAGGTGTTGGGACATGCTCTTGCTCATGGTTGACACCGGTACGTGCTAACGGGCGGGGGCCGACTCGGGGATGGCAGGGGGCTTCTCGCTATACCAGCCGCGGCAAAGGGTGAACCCTTCATCCTTTGCTATCTGCTCGCAAGGACCAGAATTTTGCCGTAGAGAAATTGAATACGACAATCAGCGGGATCAATGCGCACTGTATCCAGAACGGGTCATAGGCGGTGAGGCCTACGAGCCAGCGCAGAGTCAGCAGATTCAGCAGCAGCGAAACGAAATTGGCGAGAAAATACTTCGCCAGCCGTGCCCTGAACTGCAATTGCTCCTCCGGCCTGAATACCCAGGTGAAATTGAGCGCGTAGGAAAACAACATGCCAGCAGCCCACGAGGCACTCAAGGCGATGAGGTAGTTGATGCGCAGGATCTTGAACAGAAAAAAGAACACAACGAACGTAAGGACAAAGTTGGCCCCGCCAACCAGAAGAAACCGGATCGCTTCAAGCCGGAACCTCCCATGGGCTCCCGATTGATCGCTGATGAGGCCGAGCAGGCGGTCGCCGAGCGCACGAACTGTCATTAGAGGAACTTGTCCCGGATGACGTAATTGGGCTTTTTACGCACCTCGTCGTAAATGCGCCAGATGTACTCGCCGATGATGCCGAGCATCACCATGATCAGTCCGCCGACGATCAGAGTAACGATCATCAACGGTGCCCAACCGGCGAAAGGAGTCTCGCCTCTCATCCAGCTGTAGATGATTGTCAGGCTGTACAGCACGCCCAGTGTCGACGTGACCAGACCGGCCAGCGAGATGAAGCGGATGGGCAGGTAGGACGCATCAAGAAAGGCATCGAGAAAGTTCTTGAGTTTCTTTCCGAGGTTGTACTGTGACTTGCCGATGGTCCGTTTGAGCCGCACATAGGGGATGAAGGACGTGCGGTAGCCGGTCCACAGCAAATCGCCCTGAAAAAATCTGTTGCGGACGTCAACTGAATTGAATTCGTCCAGTGCGGTGCGATCCATCAAGACGAAGTCGAACCCACCGGGTGGAATCTGCGGGATGGCAAGGCGCAGGGCACCATAGGCAAAGCGGGAGAACAGCTTCGCTGAGAATGTATCGGAGCGATCCGTGCGATAGCAGATCACCAACTCTGCCCCAGCCCGCCATTTCTCCACCATTTGGGGAATCAGTTCAGCCGGGTCCTGCAGGTCGGCAGAGATGTTCACGACGGCATCGCCGGAGGCTTGCTTCAACCCCGCTAGCATGGCTGCCATCTGCCCGAAGTTCCTTGTGAAGGTGATCGCCTTGATTCGATCATCGTGCTGCTTCAGCTCGAGAATTTCCCCGAGTGAGCCATCGTCTGAGCCATCGTCGACAAAAACAAATTCGTATTCATGCTCGGACAGATCCTGCGCAAAGATATCCTTGATCTTGTGGTATGTGTGCGAGATGGCGCCAGCATTCCGGTAAACCGCGACGACGAAAGAGATTTTCATGTTTTGCTATCCATAGTGGCAACCCGCTTCTATGTCAGCCCGCCGTGGCGCCAGATTTCGGGAAATGCGGCTCAGTCGCCTTTTTCACACAGTAGGAAAATGCTTGAACACAGGTCGGGATACTGTTGGCCGAGCTTGAAGCACCCATCCAGGTACTCCTTGGATATGATGTCGGTCTGCAAAAGCCGGTCCCACTGGAAATTGGCCAGCGCCTTGAAGAAGATGCCGCTGCGACTGACTACCTTGAGGCCCGCCAGTGTGGCATCCCGCTCCAGCGTATCCAGAGTGTAGGTGCACCTGTGCCCATGTTCGTGCTCCGCCGGCGTGACAGCCGCGTTGTGCGAGATCAGCCCCATCTTGACGGCGATCTGGCGTGACGGCGCATTGGCATTTGGGCATACCAGAAAGAACCGCCCCGTGTCCGACAGCCATTCGCGGTTGATTCGGCGTAGTACGCGCACGGGATCATCGATATGCTCCAGCACGTGAGTGAGAATGATGTTGTCGTACTTTCCAGGTAGTGTCGCTTCCTCGAACAGCGAGTTGATGAACTTCACCTTTCTGCCGAGTGCCTGCTCGGCCACGCTCATGGCTTCATTTGACGCCTCGACACACGTAAGGTCGTCGAAGTGCTTCACCAGGCGCCTGGTGAAGTCGCCCTTGAAGCTGCCCAGCTCGAGGGCATTTCCGTCACGGAAAAAAGGCGCGAATGATTGCAGCATGTAGGGGTGCATGACGTCGAAATCGAATCCGTAGGCGTACTGACGCTCGGCGGAGTCCTTCAACTCCTCGTTGTAGTCTCGGCTATTGCTCATGGTCTTCGGTTCCTGCCAGTGTCAGTTGCATGGTGAGGTTGGTGGAGGTGCGTCCACATTCTATAAACTTGAATTTGCGGTAGAGATGGATTGCCAAGCAATTGGTAAGTGCCACCTCCAGACGCAATTCCCGCAGCCCCAGTTGACGGGCTTTCGCTGTGCACCTGTCCATCAGGCCAGATGCCAGTCCGGCGCCGGAGAAGCTCCGCAGCACGCTTACGTTGGAAATGAAACCCGGATGATTCACTGGATCCGGAAAATACACCGCCACGAGACCAGCGAGCGATTGTTCATGCCACGCCTCGAACGTACGGGCCTGTTCGAAGAGCTTGCTTGAGTAGTCGCGAAGATTTACACGTGACGACAATCTAGGAATGAACTGGTCATCACAGGCAAGCAGGTGCGTGTGGATGTCATCGCGGGAAGCGGTCTGCTCGCGATAGTGAATGCCGGAGACGGTCATTCGAGTACCGCGATGCCAAAGCCGCGACGCCCGAACTCGTTGCCATTGTAAAGTAGATAGACCCGCCCATCGCACTCGAAAACGTGCGGGTAGCAAAGCATCTCCGAGTCCCATCCACTGACGGATACTTCGATACCGATTTTCTCGTCGGCGCGTGTCCACGTGGAGAGATCATCGGAGTACGCGTAGCCCAGGCGGTATCCACGGTCCTTGGCCTTGCGGAAGTTATGGGATTCACGGAAGCAAAAGAGCATGTGGTATCGCCCCTGGGCCTCGATGACGGTGGGAAGCGCCTGGCTTTCATCGCCGAGCCGATCGGCGACCAATTGGCGCGCCTCTTCCTTGATCCATGTAATTCCGTCACGCGAGGTGGCATGACCGATCTTGTAGATGCGATCGGGTGGCTGATCGTTCGAGAACGTTCTCCACTCGGTGCCGAAGATGTACCACATGTGGAAAACACCGTTGTAGACTTGGACGAACGGATCCCCGACAAGGAAGGGCTCATTCAGTGATGCACTCAGAATGGGGCCATCGCCAATTTTTTCGAAGGTCAAGCCGTCGTCATGGCTGAAGGCCAAGCCGATGCCGGTATCGACGGAGACGGATACCCTGCGCGTCCACCCACTTGTGTATCCGTAGATCTTCCCGTCGTGGCGAAGAACGTTCATGGGGAAGATGCCGTGCTCGTCGAAACAGCCCAGCTTGCCGAGGGGAATCACCGGCGCGTCGGAAACTCGGAGCACCTGCGTCATGCTCTTGTCGAAATCGGCAAAGCAGATATGGCTGAGGTACTTACCCGGGTAGTCGGGATCGCGCCGCCGGCTTGAAAAATACACCCTGACGTACTGGTCAAAAACCAGCGCTTGCGGTGATTGCGCAAACTCCCCGCATTCGTTGGGTAGAGTGAATTGGATCGGGTCGAAGATCTGCCCCAGTTTCCGCCACTTCAGTCCGGACACGTCAGAGAGTTCCTTCAAGTTTTGCCAGGCCAAAGCCGTGTTTGCCCACCTGGTTGCCGAGGTAAAGCATATAAGTTTCTCCATCCAGCTCGAAGACGTGGGGGTAGGCGACCATCTCTGAATCCCAGCCCTCGTCGGAAATGTCGATGCCGGCCTTGGAGTCATCACGATCCCAGTGGTACATGTCGTCGGAGGACGCGTAGCCGATGCGGTAGCCATGTTCCTTTCCGCGGTAGCTGGTGCTGTAGCGGTAACAGAAGAACATGTGATAACGGCCGTTCTTGAAGATCACATCAGGGCTGGCCTGTGCCTCGTTTTCCTCTATCCGGGTGGGTATCAGGTTGCGATTCTGCTTTATCCAGTGAATTCCATCGTCGGAACACGCCATTCGAATATGGTAAACCGGCTCCGGCTTGCCGTCCGCAATAATCCATTTGCTGCCGGCGATGTACCAAAGCTGCCACATGTCACCGAACCGGCGTATTTTTGGTCCGCTCAGTATGAATGGCTCATCCACAGAATAGGGTAGCACAGGGCCCTTACCCACCTTTTCGAAACTGACTCCGCCATTCGTGCTTCTGGCCATACCGATGCCTACATTGAAGGGCACCGACTCACAGCGCGTCCAGCCCGCGTAGTAGGCGACAAAATCCTTGCCATCGGGCAATACCGAGATCGGATACGTTCCAAACTCATCGAACGCGCCCGATTCACCCAGTGGGAGGACCGGGTCTTCACTGACTCTGAGCACGCTCATCAGATTGCCGCGATCAAGATCCACATAACCTGAATAGCTGCAGTACTGGCCGCGTTCATCGGGCAGCGGTCGGGTGGAAAAATACACGCGGACGAAGGCATCAAAGACGACGATCGATGGCGCCTGGGCAAACTGCTTTAACCACGTGCGTCCATCTACTGTCTCGGGGTCAAAAACGCGTCCAAGCTTTTTCCATCTGAACATCAGTAGTGTCCTGCTGTATCTGTTGTGTAATTGCCCGCAGCATCTGGGCTGAAGGAATTTTTTACTTCGTCTGCGGAGCCAGTCTGTTGTCCGCGGGGTCTTGACGCGGTGACACTCCTTGAGGCGCGGGGTGAATTTAGATCAACTCGTATCCTTGAGATATTTGCTTCCGTAGTTCCTCGGCGGAGTTGAACATCATCAGATCGATGATTGAAAGCCATGGAATGAAGGGGGCATTGAACTGCGGGTATTCGATTAGACGGGAGCGGAGGAATTTTAGTTCGACCCCGGCCTCGGCAAAGATATCCCTTGAATACAGCTGCATTCCACCAATCGGGTTGATGTAAACGTCGGCGTCGACCGAACGGCAAAGTGCGATCACTTTATCTTGCGATTGCAGGGAGTGATCGATATCGATCGTGGACGACACAATGATGTTCGTCGATATGCCCAGGAACTGGCATATTTTCTTTATCGATCCATGAAGGAAAGTAAAAAGATTCCGTTCGCTTTCCATCAGCACGTCTTCGATCAACGCCATCGCAGCCTCGCGGTGGGGCGCCTTTCTGTATATTTCTAACAGGAGATTGAGTTGCTTCTTTCCATCGAAGTCCGGCGACACTTCCCGTTCGAAAACATCCAATGCATCCGACGCTTTTTTTAGAGGAAGTGAGAAAGGTGTGTCAGCACCATTCCTCAGAATCCGGTTTCTATTTATCCATCCCCTTTTTGTGTACTTAATGTTGTCATATATGATGAATGTATCAACGGCGTTGATTAACTGAAAATAACCGATGTACGGAAAGAAATATGGCTGCATGATCGCCACTCTCTTAGCAGTTTGCGTACTCATTATTCGGCGTGCCCTGATGATTCCTTGATCAGGTTGGCGATAAGTCCAACGTCCGGTTGGCTTACGCCGGGATGGATGGGGAGGCACAGCACGCGCGAAGCGATGTCTGTCGCGACAGGCAAGTTGGCTGGACCCGATGAAGTCAGTGCGCGATATAGCGGGAAATTTGAAATCAATGGGTAGAAGTAACGCCGCGAGAAGAAACCGTTGCTTTGCAAGCGCTGATGAAGTTCATTTCTGGTCAGCGGGTAGTGGTCCTCGACCAAGATGGGAAAGTATGAATAGTTCTGGGTCGAGTCCGGGATGCTCTTCGGTAGGGTGATGCCCGTCACGTCGGCCAAATCCGTGCAATACCTTTCATGGATGCGCCGGCGACTTTCGATGGCTTCCTCGATGTGGCGTAGTTGCAGCAAACCGAACGCAGCTTGCACTTCGTTCATTTTTCCGTTGATGCCGGGGGCAACTACTGTGACTTCGTCCGAGAATCCGAAGTTCTTTAGCGAATCGATGCGCAGTTTGGTCTTCAGATCGGGGCAGATGACGGCGCCACCCTCGAAGGTATTGAAGACTTTGGTCGCATGGAAGCTGAGTACGGACAAATCGCCCGATCTCAATATGGACTGCCCGGCACGCTGAACTCCGAAAGCATGCGCAGCGTCGTAGATGACGCGAAGCCCGTAGGCGTCCGCTATCTTCTGGATGGCGTCGACGTCACAGGGGTTGCCGTAGCAATGTACCGGCATGATTGCGGTAGTTTCAGCTGTAATCGCCGCCTCGATTTTGGCGGGATCCATGTTGAAGGAATTTGGGGCGACGTCGACAAAAACCGGCTTGATGTTGTTCCACGTCAGGGAGTGGGCAGTAGCGACGAAAGAATAGGGCGTGGTGATGACTTCCCCGGTGATCCGTAGGCACTGCAGGGCCACGATGAGCGCAATCGTTCCGTTGGAAAAGAGTGACAGGTGTTCCACGCCGAGGTGAGCCGCAAGCTCCTCCTCCAGTTGCTGGTGGAATGGGCCGCCGTTGGTAAGCCACCTCGACTCCCATATCTTCGACAGATAGGGCAGGAATTCCTCCAGAGGTGGCATAAAAGGCTGTGTAACCAGTACATTTTTTTTCACGGCATCTCTATCCATATCGGGTAATTACAATCCTTCGAGCCGATTAAATTGCCTGTTCCAACTCTGGAATGATCTTGAACAGGTCTCCCACCAAGCCAATGTCAGCCACCTCGAAGATCGGCGCCTCGCCGTCCTTGTTGATCGCAACGATGGTGCCGGCGTCCTTGATGCCGGTGAGGTGCTGGATGGCGCCGGAGATGCCGATGGCCATGTACAGCTCGGGGGCAATGATCTTGCCGGTCTGGCCGACCTGCAGGTCGCTGGGCACGTAGCCGGCGTCGACGGCGGCGCGCGAGGCGCCGACGGCGGCGCCGATCTTGTCCGCGAACTTGAAGATGATATCGAAGTTCTCCTTCGAGCCGACGCCACGGCCGCCGGAGACGACCTTGCTGGCGCTCTGCAGGTCGGGGCGATCGCTGCTGCCCTGCTTCAGCTCGACGAAGCGGGTATGCGTGGGCAGCGCCGCGTCGACGGCCAGCGCTTCCACCGGCGCGCTGTTGGCGCCAGTCGCGGCGGCCGGCCAGGAGGCCGAGCGGATCGTGGCGACGACGGTGTGCGCGGCATCGGCTTCGACCGTGATGAT
>Ga0157370_10008542_pt1 | contig 11038 bp, 10 predicted proteins | sample C35metaG_FD_113463 | JGI IMG/M metagenome (GOLD analysis project Ga0157370, IMG submission 113463) | Corn rhizosphere microbial communities from Kellogg Biological Station, Michigan, USA - C3-5 metaG | ecosystem: Host-associated > Plants > Roots > Rhizosphere > Soil | place: USA: Michigan... | reverse complement strand
TGGGTAGCAGCACCAAACTCAGGTGTCATTACATAAAGTGAAACATCAGAATGTTCCATGATCTCGGTATCAGACTGCCCGATACCCGAAGTTTCAAGGATAATAAGATCATATTTTGCTGCCTTTATTACCTGAATGGCTTCGGCAACATATTTAGAAAGTGCAAGGTTAGACTGCCTTGTAGCCAATGAACGCATATACACCCTTGGGTTGTTGATGGCATTCATACGGATACGGTCACCTAATAATGCACCGCCTGTTTTACGTTTTGAAGGGTCTACCGAAATAAGCCCGATTGTTTTCTCCGGGAAATCAATAAGAAAACGGCGTACAAGTTCATCAACTAACGATGATTTACCTGCGCCACCCGTGCCTGTTATACCTAGAACTGGAATATTTGTGGTCTTGTTTTGTTCATGGATCTTATCCAGCGTTTCTTTTGCAATTTCAGGAAAGTTCTCTGCCGAAGATATAACCCTTGCAATTGCTGTAGGATTCTTTTCTGCCAGATGATTAATCTCTCCGTTAAGCACATCGCCAATTGCATAATCCGACTTTTGTACAAGGTCGTTGATCATACCCTGAAGGCCAAGTTCACGGCCATCATCAGGAGCATAAATACGGGTAATACCATATTCATGCAGTTCCCTTATTTCCTCCGGAAGGATAACTCCTCCTCCGCCACCGAAGATTTTTATGTGTCCTGCCCCTTTTTCTTTAAGCAGGTCATACATATATTTAAAATATTCGTTGTGCCCACCTTGGTAAGAGGTCATGGCAATAGCGTTTGCATCTTCCTGAATAGCCGTGTTTACTACTTCTTCCACACTACGGTCGTGCCCAAGGTGAATTACCTCAACACCTGTAGACTGAATGATTCGGCGCATTATGTTAATTGCAGCATCATGCCCGTCAAACAGGGATGCGGCAGTTACAATTCTTACTTTATGTTTAGGAATATAAGGTTGTGCTTGTTCCATTATGAATTATATTCAATTTTAAGCCCGCAATTTACGTAATAATTAAAAAATTCAAAGAAAAATAGCAGGATAAAAATCGTTATAGTAATGTTTTAAGGAACTACCTTACAATATGTTCGAGTTCTCCATTTTGCATGAATATAACCCGGGTACGAAATGATTGTGCTTTTATACTTGTAGGATACCAGTCACGCCCTTTAAGCGCTATAACAAACAAACCTTCGTCGTCGCCTGAAACAGTGAATGTATCGGTTCGGGGCTGGCGTTTAAAGATAGGTACACCTTCTTCTTTTGCAAGTGTATCAGACAGGTCTTTTACGTTATTCGTAACAAAGCCTACCTCACTTATAGATATGTATGACTTACTGCTGAAGGGGTCTTCGTCATACGGGCGAAGCGGATAGCGCGTTATGCACTCAACAATATTACCGTTGTTATCGTAAAAATAAAATGATTTGGCATCCCAGTTTACAAAATTGGCAATCTCATCATCTTCCACTTTTATGAGAGACGTATTTGCTTTTACAAAATAATGGGCATCAAAAAAGCGGTTATTGGGCAAATCAATAGCGAAGTGGTATACGGGTTTCTGATTATCGGATTTTCTAAATATAAGCTTGGTATACCCCACCTGAAAAAACAGGGCATCCTTTTCAGAAAAAGAAGCATTCAATCCCAAAACCTTTTTATAAAATTTTTCGGTGGCCGTGAGGTCATCGCTCAGTAATTCAAGCTCAATAATATTCATTTTTCTGTATGGTGCAAGATGCTAATTTAGTGATAAATACTGCTAAAAAAATGTAACGAAATCATAAAGTCCTCATTCTTCCGAAATTCATAATTTAAAGGGATACTAATTATTATAAACGTAAAAAATGCTTTTATATAAATACATCAAAACACGAGCCAATCCTTATTGTATTTCATTACTTTTGCATCAAATTTCCAAAGAATGAAATTCCCTAAATATTACCTTGCCGCAGTAACCGCTTTTATCATCTGGGGCTTCTTTAGTTTCGGACTAAAACCATTACACAGCTACCCTTCTCTCGACATTCTTTTTTACCGTGTTTTTACCTGTACGCTGCTCATGATAGTTATCAATCTTTCTTTTCGAAGAAAAGAAGTTAAGCTGACAAGAGAAAGCTTTATGACAATGCCCAAAAAAGAAAGGCGTAACCAATGGCTTCTTATCGGCGCCAGTTCGCTCCTGTTAACCGCCAACTGGGGATTATTTATATTTGTAATGAACCATATCAGCGTAAAGGCAGCATCATTTGCGTATTTGGTTTGTCCAATACTTACAACTGTTTTCGCTTTTATGATACTAAAAGAAAAGCTAAGTAAATTGCAATGGTTTGCTGTTTTTATAAGTATCACGAGTTGTACTATATTAGCCTATAACAGCCTGAATGATGCAATGTTCAGTATTGTAGTTGCCGCTACCTATGCGCTGTATCTTGTACTACAAAAACGCATCACGATGCCCGACAGGTTTGTATTGCTTACATTGCAGATAGCTATTGTAGCACTGATACTCCTTCCTTTCTATCCTGCTTATAGCAGCACACCTCCGGCAGAATCCATGTTTTACATTTATATACTTATTATTGCGGTTATCTTTACCATAATACCAATGTTCCTGAATCTGTTTGCAATGAAAGGCATCAATTCATCTACAGTTGGAATATTGATATACCTCAACCCCCTTTTTGCCTTTATGCTGGCAATTTTCTATTACAAAGAAGATATATCTTTAGAGCAAATATTAGCATACTCTCTGATATTGGTCTCTATTGTAGTATTTAATATTGGGAGTTATTTGAAGATGAAAAGAGGGGAATAATTATGTCCACATATTATAAAAGAAAAACCCTCTCCAGATAATCCGAGAGGGTTTTTAAATATAAAATAGATGTTGTTTTATTGCCTGTTAAAAATTGCCGGATCAATATTTACGCCAAGTCCTTGTGCAATAGCCATACCTAGATTCACATCTGCCCTGAACCAATGACATAGTTGCAGGTTTACGATCTTGTCGCGCATTGGACCTGAGATTCCGCTCATAGCACCTATAATATTGCTGATTGTGTTTTTCTTTGCCTGGTCATCCATCAAACGGAATAAATTACCCGGTTGCGTGTAATGATCATTTTCGCCAACACCATTTCGGTCATACCAGTCAGCAAGATTGCTTTCAAGTTCTAACCCCGGTTCTTTGTAGCTCTGATCTTCAACTATGTTATCAAAACTGTTCGGATAGTAATTCGAAGCGTTTCCGCCGTTTCCGTCAACACGCATTTGCCCGTCGCGCTGATAATTATTTACTATAAAAGGGCAACGGTTTACAGGAATGTGTTCATAATTAGTTCCCAAGCGGTAACGGTGTGCATCAGGATAAGACAATAATCGGCCCTGAAGCATTTTGTCAGGACTGAAGCCAATACCGTCTACAACATGAGACGGGGCAAAAGCCGCCTGCTCCACCTGTGCAAAATAATTATCAGGGTTACGGTTCAGTTCAAAAAACCCAACATCAATAAGCGGATAATCGCCGTGAGGCCAAACCTTAGTAACATCAAACGGGTTAATATGATAATTACGTGCTTCATCTTCGGTCATTATCTGTATTTTCATATCCCATTTCGGGAAGTTGCCCTGTTCAATATTTTCAAAAAGATCACGCTGCGCAAAGTCCATATCTTTCGATTTCATCTCTGCAGCTTCCGCATCGGTAAAGTTCTTTATTCCCTGTTGTGTAAGGAAATGGAATTTTACATAAAAACGTTCATTCTGTGCATTTATAAATGAGAACGTATGGCTCCCAAATCCATGCATGTGACGGTAACCATAAGGTGTTCCCCTGTCGCTCATTAATGTCATTACCTGGTGAAGGCTTTCCGGATTTAGCGACCAGAAATCCCACATCATGGTTGGCGACTTAAGATTGGTTTGAGGGTCTCGCTTTTGAGTGTGTATAAAATCACTGAATTTTTTAGCATCCTTTATAAAGAATACCGGAGTGTTGTTACCTACAAGATCCCAATTACCGTCTTCGGTATAAAATTTAAGTGCAAAACCACGCGGGTCTCTTTCGGTATCTGCCGAACCTTTCTCTCCTCCTACAGTAGAAAAACGGAGAATCATATCGGTTTGTTTACCTATTTCAGAAAATATCTTTGCTTTAGTGTATTTCGTTATATCGTGGGTTACGGTAAATGTACCAAAAGCTGCAGAGCCCTTAGCATGCACTACGCGTTCCGGAATTCGTTCGCGGTTAAAGTGTGCCATTTTTTCGTGAAGAATTACATCCTGTAAAAGAACAGGACCTCTCGGGCCTGCAGTTTGTGAATTTTCATGTTCTGCATAAGGGCGGCCTGATGCTGTTGTAAGTTTGCTTTGTGACATATGAATGATATTATTGGGTTTTTGTTTTACAAATTTAATTTTCTAACTAGAGCTTACTCTGCGCTACTGATTGATTTTATTTATATCTCCATAATCAAATCCCAAAAATATGCCAGTATTATACTACTAAGGGAGTCAACATTTTAAAGAAAAGCCTTAGTTAACAGACTTAACGATATAGCGTTATTTTCTTTAGGCGACTCTAATATTTCAAATGAGGAACGGTTTTTGTTTACTTTTGGAAAAATTCACATACACATGAAAAAACTACTTTTATCCCTTATCATAGCAGCCTTTGTGCCTGCGGGAGCCAATGCACAATTAAAAGGACTTTTAGACAAAGCGAAAACTACTGTAAGCAGCAAAACAGGAACAGGCACGCTTAGTAATGCCGATATAGGTAAAGGACTTAAAGAAGCCCTTAAAGAAGGTGCTACAAAACAGGTTACAAAACTTACTGCCGAAGATGGTTTTTATAAAAACGAAGCCGTAAAGATTTTACTTCCGGAAGAACTTCAAAAAGTAGACAAAAAATTACGCCAGCTTGGTATGGCGAGCATGGCAGATGAAGGTATCAAAGTACTTAACCGTGCTGCCGAAGATGCCGTAAAAGAAGCTACCCCAATTTTCGTGAACGCCATTACCAGCATGACCATTACAGATGCTAAAAATATTCTTATGGGTGCCGATAATTCTGCTACTACATATCTGGAAACCTCAACAAGTAAACCTTTATATACTAAGTTTAGCCCAGTAGTAAGTACTTCGCTGAGCAATGTAGGCGCTGATGTAGTTTGGCAAAAGATCATTACTAAATATAACAGCATCCCGCTTGTTACTAAAGTAAACCCGGACCTTACCGATTATGTTACCAATAAAGCAATGGAAGGTGTCTTTAAAATGATATCGGTAGAAGAGAAAAATATTAGGACAAATTTATCATCACGTACTTCAGATATACTGAAAAAAGTATTTGCTTTACAGGATAAAAAATAATTCCTACAAATGCAGGCATCAAAAATAATACTTCTATTAATGCTATTTCTTAGTTTGTCGATTAAAGCACAAGATAAACAGGAAGAGCATTCTGCATTATTATTAGGTAAATCGAATCGATATTATGGATATAACCTCAAAGGATCAGTAAAATCGATCCGTTTTACCTATAATTCTGTAAGAAACGATATTTCAAAATATGACAGCCTTAATAGAATAATCTTAAAAAATGATATAAAACAAAATAAATTCGTTGAATTTAACAAACAAGGATTAATAATAAAAAGCGATTATAATAAAAAAATAACCTATGAGAATGAAGATGTGGATAAAAAATCACAGCATATACTAAAAAGGAAACAAAAATACCCGGCTTATGATTATGTGTTTTTATTGAAACCAGATCGCGCAATCTATAATGAAGAGGATATATCTTATGAAAAATATGAGTATGAATTTGATTCTATTGGAAGAATTAAATCGGAAAAAAAATATTATAATTTTTCAGAATATGATAATATTAATAAAGGATTTACTGACGAAAATCTTCTATCTATTATTAATTTTTTTTATGATAGTCATAATAATGTTCTTTATCAAAAAATAATTCCCGGGAAATGGGCGAAAGGAATGTCTTACAATGTGTTCGGAACAGAAACACCATTTTGTAAAGATACGCGTATAGATTACAGTTATGATGAAAAAGACAGGTTAATTAAAGTGATCTTATTCAGTTGTAATACTATCATTTTTGAAGAAGATTATACTTATGCATTTGACGGTTATATTTCTGAGGTGTATAGTCATTTTAGCGGCCTGAGCGGTTATCCTTCTACCCGTATGAAAGCGTATTATAATAAAAACGGAGATATTATTCATATGCATTTTATTACAATAGATAATGAGATTTGGTTAGGTGACGAAGCTGCCAACAGGTACTATGAGTATGAATATGACAGCTACGGTAACTGGATAAAATGCAGGCTATACCTTGAAGGTAAAAAGGAAGGTGAGCCATCGACGATTGCAGTACGTAAAATAGAATATTACGATTAATTTTATCACAAATTTATCATCACGTACTTCAGATATACTGAAAAAAGTATTTGCTTTACAGGATAAAAAATAACCTAAGCCTTTACTTTATGAAAAGATTGTTCATTCCTCTTATAGCCATCTGCCTAACGCTTTCAGGCTGTGCCGAATTACAGCAGGTAGCTTCACAGATACCTCAGGCGGGCGGTATACTTTCTACTGCCGATATCGCTGCAGGACTTCGCGAAGCGCTTGATAAAGGTATAGACGCCCAGGTTACCAAACTTACCCAGACAGATGGTTTTTACAAAAACCAACTGGTTAAGATTCTTCTGCCTGCCGAATTGCAAAAGGTAGACAAAACCCTTCGTGATATTGGTCTTGGCAGTCTTGCTGATGAAGGCCTTAAGATGATGAACCGTGCCGCGGAAGACGCCGTCAAAGAGTCTACACCAATATTTGTATCGGCAGTTAAAGAAATCACTTTTACCGATGCACGAAATATATTAATGGGCAATGACGAAGCTGCAACCTCATACCTGAAAACGAAAACTACATCGCAGCTTTACACAAAGTTTAATCCGGTTATAAAGTCGTCTTTTAGCAAAGTGGGAGCCGATAAAGTCTGGAAAAATATCATTACAAAATACAATCAGGTGCCGTTGGTTACAAAAGTGAACCCTGACCTCACTGATTATGTTACCAATAAAGCACTCGAAGGTGTATACAAAATGATTGCGGTAGAGGAAAAAGACATTAGGAATAACGTTAACGCAAGGACCTCAGCACTGCTTAAAAAGGTGTTTGCAGCGCAAGATAAAAAATAGCTAATTTTTTAGTTATCAAATAGATACAAATAACATATCCTTAACATTGATCCCAAATTAATTTAAGTAATTTGCATTGCAAATAAATGGTTTTCTCACATTTGGTTAGGGTTAGTTACAAAAATGCCGGTAGTTGTCTTCCGGCATTTTTATTTTACCACGAAAATATTTACAAAATAATTGAGAGAGAATCTAAATAAATTTTATATTTAACATTTCATTTAGATTTTCACCAATTACCAAAAAATACCAAAACATTATGAGACCACTATTTCCGATACTTATGGCGCTTTTAGGAGCAGCCCTTGGTGTCTTCTTTATCTACAAAGGTGTAGATAAACATTTCCTTTCCCCTTGCAAAGTGTATGGTTCGGACAGTACCTTACCGCAGGAATATATGGATCTGATGACAATTCTTTGCAAATCAAATTTCACTAAGATCGTAGGAGGCTTTGAAGTGCTGGCAGGTGTACTGCTTATCTTTCCAAGAACAAGGCTGTTAGGCGATATTATCCTTATGCCTGTAATTAGTACAATTTTTTTTTTTCATGCATTAATAGACAACAGGCCTGATGAACTTGTAGAAACAGGTGTGCCATTAGCTGCTGCCATTCTTATACTTATGTACCATTATAAAGACTGGAGGTTTATGCTTCGCGGCAAACGATAAATCCATTTACAATCACATATAATTACCGCTGTTCCCCCAATAGCGGTTTTTTTATGCTTTAAATCTAAATTTAAGAAAGCCTATAGTTGATAAATGCATTAGTTTTCTATTTTTGCCAAAAAACAGGAGAAAGTGAAAAAGAGCGTAGTTGCATTATGCCTTATGATGATAAGCACAGTAGCAGTGGCACAGGATTGGAATACTGATCTTGGTGTTGCCAAAAAGAAGGCATTTGCCGAAAACAAAAACATTTTATTAGTGTTCTCGGGATCTGACTGGTGTTTGCCATGCATTACCATGGATAAAGAAGTGTGGCCAAGCGATGCGTTTAAACAAGCTGCAAATAATTGGGTTCTTTTACGTGCCGACTTTCTTCAAAAAAAAGGTAATCCTGAGCCGGTAAATGTAAATGACATGAAAATGATACTTGCCGAAAAATACAACCGCGACGGATTCTTTCCTTATTTTGTAATGCTCGATAAAAACGGAAAGGTATTATCTAAATCAGGCTATGAAGATTTTGAAACCGCAGGCGAATATGTTGCCCTGTTTAAAAAAATGGCAAAGTAATTATTCAGAGCGCTCAATAAGGGTATTTTGCATACCGTCAAAGATTTCCTGTTTCCAGATTCTTCTGTCTTCCTTATCAATAAAATAATTGGTTTGGGTAACCTGTCCTTTTACGCTTTCTAAAGAAGTAACGATCCATACGGCATGGTTCCCTGATTTATTTTTGTAGTTCCCTGATTTCACTTCTTTAACCTGAACGGTTAACAAGCCATGTTTAGCAGGGCTGTAATCGTAAGTTACAATGTTATCGGTATAGCCTTCCTTAAGCGGTAAAAGACGTATGAGGTAAGATAAAAAATTACTGTCAAAATAAGTGCTCTGAACAGCATCATTAATAGTCGTCTCCTGCTTTTTAAGCTTATCGTTATATTTTCCTGTTACAGTCGATTTAGTAAATTTAAGATTCACTCCTCTTTCCAAATTATCCGAATAATGACGAACAGGTGAAAGATCTTTTAATGTTGTAATAGTAGAATCTACCCATGTAGTTTTGGCATTATTTACATCTACTGAAGATATTATAGAAAGCCTGGTTTTACCCGGTCGTATTTTTGTATTTATCCTTGCTACCTCATGTTTTTCCTTATCCTTCATCATGTACCATTTCATCTGGTAGGTGTCAGCTTTAATATATTTAGTTTCAAGGGTTGTATTTCCGGGAATCATTAAAGGCTGCTGTGCAGCAACTACAGACGTAACAAATACAAAAACAAGGACTAATAGGTTTTTCATAGCAGGTATAACTTTATTCATTCAAAAATAATAAAAATACTTTATCAAAAATCAGGCCTGTTAATGATGATGACCGTGATCGTGATCATGATCGTCATCAACCATTCTGTCCCTTACCTGTTTAAAATACGGGAACGCCTTAACCAATCTGCTGCCATACCATGAGAACATTTCGCCATCCACAAAAATAGTCTGTGCATGGTGGGTATGCCTTCCTAATTCAAAAGCATCTTCATCTTTAAATGGATAAGGTTCTGACGAAAGAAAAACGATGTGGGGGTCACCCTGAATCCTCATTTTTTGCACTACTACTTCAGGGTAGCGTCCTTCATTCTTTTCGTAGATATTTTCAATCCTGTTAAGCTTAAGCAGTTCGTTGATATAGGTATCATTCCCTGCCACCATATACGGATTCTTCCATATAAAGTAAGCTGCCCTCTTAACAGGTTTATCTTTTATGTATTCTTTAAAATCGTCAAGGCCAAAGCGAATCTTATCAACCCAGAAACGTGCCTGTGTGCGTACCGAAAATATCTTGCCCAACTCTTCTATCATTGTCAGGTTATCTTCAATCGTAATAATATCACTAACCCAAACCGGAGCAATATCTTTTAGCGATTCAACGATTTCAAGTGTATTTTCTTCTTTATTGGCAATAATAATATCGGGCTGGAGAAGCCTTATCTTTTCAATGTGTACTTTTTTAGTACCGCCGATAATCTTTTTTGTCGATTTCAAATGGTACGGATGCACACAGAATTTGGTAATGCCCACAATCTTATCTTCCAGTCCAAGATCGAATAGTAATTCGGTTTGCGATGGCACAAGCGATACGATACGTTTTGGGGTATCGGTAAATATTATGGTGTTTCCGATTTGATCGGTAAAAGTTTTAGATTCCAATGTTATGTTTTTTACCACAAAGAGCACGAAGCTTTTTCACTATGGACACAAAGCTTTGTGAATCTTGTGTATTCTTAGTTCGCTTTGTGGTTAAGCAGCTGTTCCATTTCCTGTTGTATCTTTTGTGCTTCTTCCCTTGCTTTTTCAGCAAAGTCAGTTCCATTAGATGCATATATTATTCCTCGTGATGAGTTTATAAGCAAACCTACTTTATCATTAATGCCGTACTTGCATACTTCCTGAAGACTGCCGCCCTGCGCTCCTACTCCGGGTACTAGTAAAAAGCTGTCCGGCACGATTTGGCGAATTTCGGTAAAATATTCGGCTTTGGTAGCACCGACCACATACATCAGGTTCTCGCTGTTCTTCCATGTTTTAGAAGTCTTCAAAACTGTTTTGTACAATTCTTCGTCACCTGTAATTTTCGTCTGAAAATCAAAAGCACCTTCATTAGATGTAAGTGCTAAGAGGATTGTGAATTTATCCTTAAATGCAAGGAACGGCTCTACGCTGTCTTTACCCATGTACGGCGCAACAGTAACCGAATCAAAATTAAGGTCTTCCAGGAAAGCCTTAGCATACATTGTAGATGTATTTCCTATGTCGCCACGCTTAGCATCGGCAATGGTAAATACTTCAGGATGTTTTTCGTTAAGGTATTTTATAGTTTTTTCAAGCGACATCCATCCTTTGAGTCCGTATGCTTCATAAAAAGCCGTGTTTGGTTTATAGGAAACAGCCAGGTCATGAGTAGCGTCTATAATAGCTTTATTAAATTCAAAGATAGGATCTTCGGTTGCTAAAAGGTGTTGCGGGATCTTGTTTAAATCCACATCTAAACCTATACATAAAAAAGATTTCTTTTTCTGAATTTGTGCGTAAAGCTGCTCTGTAGTCATGAAAGTTGTTTTTGTTTC
>Ga0157370_10008541_pt1 | contig 11039 bp, 14 predicted proteins | sample C35metaG_FD_113463 | JGI IMG/M metagenome (GOLD analysis project Ga0157370, IMG submission 113463) | Corn rhizosphere microbial communities from Kellogg Biological Station, Michigan, USA - C3-5 metaG | ecosystem: Host-associated > Plants > Roots > Rhizosphere > Soil | place: USA: Michigan... | reverse complement strand
CTGGCCCGTCCCCAATTTCGTCCGTCATGACACTAACTTTAATCGCTGTCATGACAGTATGCAAGCCTGTACTGTAGCCTATGCTGGCGTAAGATAGCGTATGCTGGCGTTTCTGGTGTGACTCAGGAACCGCTAGATTCCGCGGATTTCCGCCAGTTTTCGGGTTAGGTAAACGAATGGATTAAATATACCGCACGACTCATAATCGTGAGGTCCCGGGATCGAGCCCCGGCACCGCTACCGGTGGGAAGGCCCCTAGATCCCCGAGATCTAGGGGTTTTTCTATGTGCGGATGGGGAGTCGATCAGCACCGAAGTGCAGCCAAGTCCAGCCTGTCCTTTAGCCTATGGCCCTTTGTTTTCTCAGCACACCACAGCACACCACAGCGCGTCTCACTCAAAATTCTTCACCCTGCCACTCGTCCGCAGTGACCTTTTGAACCTGCCATTTCTCATCCCATCGGCAGTGGTATTGGCCCCACCTAACCCACTCGTGTAGGACGTGCGTATCCGTGACGGCTACTGCGCGGCCCCAGGTGACCCGTACACGCACTAACGGGCGCGGATCCAACAACTCCACCTTCCCGCCCGGTGCGCGTGCCAGGGCCTCACGCAACGCCATATCCCGGCGCATAAACTCCATCGACTCATCCACGGGAACCACTTAACCACCGAAAGCGCCCCACCCTCAGTTACGAGGATGGGGCGCGATTCAGCTAGGGCACTTAACCGGTCTTACCTTCCCCTACCAGGGCAGGTACAGTGGTCCGCGAAGGGCCCCGCATATTCTCCCGTTTGAGACCGGTATTATCTGCGGGGCTTTTCGCTGCCATGGGCCGGGTAGAATCGGGCTCATGGGAGAAAGATTCGGTCGCGGATTTGTCGTGGTCGTCATAGCCCTCATGGGCCTGACGATTGGCAACGGCATGGCCGGCCTATTTGGGGGGATACCACTAATGATCATCGCCGGGATTCTTGCGCACCGCCATATCGATCTGTTGCAGTGATGGAAGTTCAACCACATCACCGGCGTGGGATGATGCCGGTCCTTTTTCTGTGCCTGTTCGCAATCGCTATCAACGCGGTCTTGATTCAGACGGTGACAACGGACGATTCGTCACTGAAGAGTGCTATTCGCATGGGGGCGCTTGGGCTGGTTGTTGTCGGGATCATCTTTACCAATGCCAGGGTCACCACCGGCATTATCCTGCTTGCCCTTTACTCGCTGGCTCTGCTGGCGTTGCGGCAGAACATGGACCAGCTCTCTTACGTCTTCGTCTTCGTCCTTGCCATCGGCATGTTTGCCGTGGAAGAGCGGCGGCTGGAGAAGACACTCATGCTCGCCTCGGTCGGCTCGCTGGCTCTCGTGTTCGTGCTCCTGGCGGGGCACGTCACGACGGACGTAATCCTGGAGCCCCGCAGCCGCCACACTTACGGGACCAACGGTGTCCCGTTCTTCTACAACCTTGTGTACGGCGCCGGCGTAATGGCTGTCGCCTACGCCTATAAGTACCGGCTGCGGTTCCGGTTCCTGGTCCTTCTGGGCAGTATCGCCGCTGCCTCATACTTGTTCCAGCAGACGGACGCACGCGGCGGTTACCTGGCGTTTGTCGCGTTCGTCGTGCTGCTGTTCATCGTCCCGATACTGGCCAGGGTTTACCTGTTCCGCGTTGCCGTGGCCCTGCTGCCGGCCCTGTTCCTGCTGTTCGCCTTCTACCTCGCCAGCCTCTACCAGGATGATGACGCGAACATTCTTTGGAGTTTCCGGCCACGGCTGTTCCAACGATTTTTCGAGAACGTTGGCCTGTCGGACTTCTTCCTCAGCACATCGGTGAAGTACTTCGACCGGGCCGTGACCATCGTGGACAACTCATGGATTCACCTCATGGTCGGTGGCGGGGCTGTTCTGTGCCTGGTCTTTTTCATCATGTATTTCCGTGCCGTGATGAACCTCTTCAACGCTGGCAGGCACGTTGAACTGGCGTTCATCATCGCCACCTGCATCTACTTCAACTCTGAGAGCATCATGCTCCGGATTGAGAACATGTTCGCCATCTACTTCTGGTACCTGATTCTCCGGTACACGAGCCCGCTCCTGGCAAATGAAGGGCTCCCTATTGAGGATGCCCCGGCAAAGGCTCCCAAACAGAAGCGAGTGCCGGGGCATCACCCAGAGTTCAAGCGGCTTCCCGACTGGGCGAGGAAGCCGCAGGACTCTATGCCTGCATTGCGACGTTGACGCCGCGCTTAGCTACGCCCGACGTACCGCCGCCGGATACGGCGGTGACTTTCGCCCCGATCCTGGCCGCGACCGTGGACGTGACGATGACACTGATGCCCGTGGTGTTGAACATCGAAAGCGTCAGCGACATGCCCGCAGAGGCCGCGTCCGTGCCGATGGGCACGAACGCCGGGGAACCGGAGTTGTTCTTCACGTAACGGAGCGCGAACAGGTAGCAGTCCGGCGTTGAGTCGTCCAAGCCTGTTACTTCGACCCGCAACTGGTAGGCGACGTTTGCCACGTCCACGGACACGATAGCGATCCTGTAGGCCGTGTTGGCTGCAAGCGAGTACCACTGCCGGCCCACGTCTTCCATCTTCCCGTAGCGGCCTTCCACGGTGGTGTTAGGTCCGAGGGAGGCGGGGTTTTGCAGGGTGGAGGAGTTGATGTTTCCCAGCGTGTTGGAGGTCCAGCGCCCGCCGGCAAGCGACGAGCTGGAAGGCGAACCATTTACCCCGTAGCCCGTGGCCGCCTCAACGTAGGGGTTATCAATGGTGATGTTGGTGTTGGTCGCGTCCACGTTGATGCCGTCGTAAGGACCGCCGGCAGGGTTTACGCCCGTAACCTTGATGCGTGGCCGGCGGATACGAACGCCGTTAGAGTTGGTGATCTTGATGCCGTGGTTGCCTACCTGGAGCATGGTGGCATCCAGGATGTCCACGGTGTTCGCGTTATCCAGGACAATGCCGGAACCGTACGTAGTGGAGGTGGTGTCTCCAGCGATGTGCGGCATTTCAATGACAGAGTTCCATAAGTAGGTGCCCGTGATGACATCAGCAGCGGCCTCTGTGAACTTGCCGGGCTTGACGGTGACGCCCTTGCACGGGTTCGCGGAAGTGCCGGTCAGGACGATGTGTTTGCCGAAACCGTTGGAGTCGATGTGCCGGGGCGCGATGACGCAGTGCAGCATCTTGGCTGCGGGCAGCACTTCGATTGCGGCGGTGGTGTTGTCCGCGCCGATGTTGTGGAACCTTCCGCCGATGTAGTGCCCGCGGTTCTGGTCCGCGTTCGGCCCCGTATGATAGACCGCGTCCTTGCCGTCGATGAGGACGCCGCGCAGGCTGGACGTGATCGTGACATCATCCTCCACCACCATGTTCCGGCCATGAACACGGATTGCGGTGGCAACGTTGATGATGCAAGTCTCGCCCTTGAACGTGGAGTCAACGTTGCCGTCGGTGTCTCCGAACAGTTCGAAGGCGTTGACCGTGGCCCCTACGCCGTTCGTGGCACCGTTCCCCACGATGGTCAGGCCGTCCACGACAAAGCCGTTGGTCTTGACCGAGAACATGGTGACGCCAGCCGTGGTGCATTTGATCTGCGTAGCGTAGGCACGTCCCGCCGAGGCGAACCGCAGGTTTGGCGTAGTGACGTTCAGCGTGGCCGTGATCTTGTAAAACTTCCCTGAACTGGTCGGCGGGAAGAAGATCGTAGCGCCGGATGGTGCCGCATCGATGGCTGCCTGGATCGCAGCAGTGTCGTCCGTCGCGCCGTCTCCCTTCGCGCCGAAGTCCACAACGTTGAGTTGGAACTTCCTGGCATAAGTGGCAGAAAGTTCCGCTCGTGTGGGTGGTTTGGGGTCGAGGATGCTCATGCGGTTACCTCCGTGATGGCGGGCTGGGTTGTGATGTTGCCGTTGGTGTCGCGGGTGACGGCGGGTTGGGTGTAGGTGGTGGTCCCGTGGGTGATGGTGTAGGCGTCGATGGAGCCGGGGAACGCGGTGGAGGGGGTGCCGGTGTAGGTGCCGGTCACCCCATCAGGCCAGACGACGGATGCGCTGGTGGGTGCGCCGTTGGTGTAGGTGATGGTCCCAACGAACAGGGCTTGCGGGTCACGGGCCAACAGGAGATAGTCCAGCCCCTCGACGCTCACCGCCCCGACTTGCCCGTTTACCGATGTCACTGGAACGCTAGGTGCGGTCATGATGGGGATGGCCGGCCCGGACGGGACCATGGCTAGGTCAATCGCTGGCTGTCCTTGGGGGATCGTGAACGCCTTCAACGGGGCCTGCCGTTTCTCGCCGCCATGCTCAAACCGGATCCGCGCCGTGTACGTCCACGACAGAACCGGGTTACCGGCTTCATCCTGGAAGCCTGGCTGAATGGTGGGCAGCACAACAGTTGCCGTGCCCGTAGTCGCGTCGGCCGGTTGTTCGATGAAGTCAGCGAGGGTCTGCCCTGTCGCCGTCCAGATCAGCCGCGCACCCGGCGTCACTTCAAGATGGACCTTGGCAGCGTCACCGCCGAAAGTGATTGGGGCCTTTATGGACACGGGGCAGGTTTCAACCCCTGAAGGGTACGCCATGACGGCTCCTAGTTAATGGTGATTGGTGGGCGGTTGGTGACGTTCCCGGTCGTGCTGTCACGGGTTACGGCTGGTTGCGTGAAGGTGATGGTGGGGGTGCCAACACGGGTGATCGTGTACGCGCTCACGGATCCGGGGAAGTTCACTGATGCGGTCCCGGCGTAGGTACCGTCAACACCGTCCGGCCACTTCACAACAGCCGACACGGGCGCGCCGTTCGTGTCGTACTGCACCGCCCCCGCAAACAACGCTTCCGGGTTCCTGGCGAGCTGCAACAACGCCGCTTCAAGGTCCGACTCCAACTGATTTAGGCGGGCCGCGGACAAAGGCGTGTTGCCCAGCACCCCATCACTCCAAGTCCGTTTTGTCACGTCCGTCACTCCTGACTATTAATTGCGCACCCAAATGGCTACACTCAATGCATGGAAACAAAATCAGCAATTGTTGGGGGACTGTCGGCACTCGCTGCCGTAGGGATTGCTTTCGGCGGTTTCGCCGTGGCTAACGCAGACACCCAGCCCGCACCCGCCCCCGTCTCAACCGTCGTTACTACCGAGGCCCCCGCGCCCGTCGTTCAGGAGCCTGTTGTGACCGAGCCCGCACCCGAGCCCACCACCGAAGCCCCCGCACCTGTTGAGGTTGCGCCGGCACCCGTGGTTGAGCCTGTAGCGCCCGCGCCCGTCGTGGTTGAGCCAGCGCCCGTGTACGTCGCACCCGAGCCCGTGTACGTGGCGCCGGAACCCGTAGCGCCTGCCCCGGTTGTTCCCGCGCCGCAGCAGACCTACATTGCAACCAACACGGATGCCAAGGTTGCTGTGGACGCTAACGGCTACATCATCGGCGGCAAGGTGCTTGGCCCCGGCGACGGTGGCGGCAAAGTAGATATGCCGTCCAAGTAGGGACTAGCGCAGGAAAATTACTGTCCCGTCAAGGTTCACGTTGTTGTTCATGTTGGCAGGCCACGGAGCCGCAGCAGTTGATGCAGTACCTTCAATGATGAAGCTGGACCCCAGTGAGGTCAGCAGAACACCTGCTGTCTTGCTGGGGTTCGCTGCTACCCCCGGCGGAACACCCGCCCGGCCGGAGTAGCCGGGACCTGAGCCGTTGATCTTAAGTCCGCAGTAAAGGGTGTCTGTCGCGCCCGTGCTGTTGGCGGCGGATAGGTTCGCCGTTGCGTTGACAACCGCCCGCGTGAAGCCTGCCGGCACCGGAACCGTAACGGACACGATGGGCAGGTTGTCGCCGTTGCCCAGTGCGAAGTTCTGCGCGTCAGCATGGAAAGCGAATGGCACCAGCGGATCGGCCAGCGCCGCGTTGTCGATGATCCCATTTGGCAGTGAGAGCGTACCCTCAACACGCATGTCTCCCGTGAACGTTGCTTTGCCTGATACATCCAGCGTGCCGCTGACAGACTCGGCGCCCTGCACATCCATGCTGCCCTCAACCACAATGCCGCCGTCAATGGCGCGGATCCCTGCCGGGCTAAGCTGGTTCGCTGACCTAAGCTGCTGCACGTCACGCTGAAGATCCTTAATCATCCTCATCATGGCGTCTTCGCTTGGAAACTGGCTCCCGGGGAGCCCTGGTTGGGCCATCAGATGCCGCCTTCAATGTTGGTTACGTCGATGAGTGGTGTGACTGTGGTGTCGGTAAGTTCCCAGCCGACGCAACGGGCGGTACCAACCAAGCCGCCGGGGAACTCTGGCGCCTCGATGCTGAAGCCGATGTCGTCACCGATGAACCAGTCACGCCCAAGCTTCGGCGCCTCTTCCCGGTTCGCCGTCAACGTGAGTGCGAGGGATCCGTCTTTCATGGATGCAAGCGCCCGTTGTGCGTGCTGCGTCAGGGTGTCTATGTCCGTGATGGATGTTGAGGGCGTCCACCGGTACTCAAACCGTGGCCGCAGATCCGTTGTGACTGTTTGGTGCGGGGACTGTGGCCGGGCGTCCTCAGTACCGGAAGACACGGCCATGACATCGTTGGCGCCCTCATCCGCCCCGTAGCCCTCCACCAGTTCCGCGTCAGTCACGGATCCTGGGAGGTAGAACTGTGCGTTAGGGTTCAGGCCTGCCGGCGGGGGTGAGCCGATCCGGTCACCAACGGTCAGGACGAGCCCTAGTTTTTGTTCGTCCACCCATTCCCAAGTGATCGTCCATTCAGGCCCGCCAATAACCCCTGACAGGTCAGTCAGGACCGAGTAGAGGGTCTTGTCTGACGAGTCCAGATAATTCCGCTCCCTGACTACCCCGTTACCGCCAACAATCTGCACCCGCAACGGCAGGCCACGCAACAGGCTGTAACCGTCCTGCACGTACTGCTGCACCAAATACTTCACGATGCGGTTCTGCTCAAGGTTCATGCCGATAGTGCCGACATAGATACGGTCGAGGTAGCCTTCCGCGGTTACTAGGGGCATTTTCACGCCCGCGCCGGGGATACGGTTACGGCGGATCACCATACCGCCCCATAGAGGCAGGCCGCGGGGCTCATTCTCTTCCGGCTCACTAAGGGCCACAAGGAACGTCGCGCCCGGCCTTGTCGCACTCAACCAGTTCAGCGGCGGACCATCATCCCCGGCAGGATCCCACGTCGGCAGGCTCGCTGTCTGCGACTCATACCGCATCAGGGTAGCCTTCAAAGCCCCGTCAACCTTCAAGGTAGGGAGGTCGGCAATGATGCTCCCATCGTTCGCGTTCACGCTTACCCATGAGAGCATCAAAGCCACCTAACCTAGATTCCGAATTTGTCAGCGTTCCTAGAAACCTGTTCAGCGGTTGCCTGCGGGTCAGCCGTAGAGTAAACATTCACGACAGGCGGCCCAGTCGGTGCTGACGGCGTGTTCGGCAGAGCAAGCCCCGCAGCACCCACACCAAGGACGGCCGTAACGACGTTCACAACCAGCGGGATAGCTTCGCCCGGGACAAGCCGGAAGAACTGCAACAGCGGGATGGCTGCGAGGACGATCCCGTAAATATAGGCGCGCACCTTCGGGTCACGGATGTTCATCGTCCGTTCACGTCCTTACCGGCCAGTGCGGTCACGTCAATGCCGATGCTGTTCAGGTCGGGGATGGTCTGCACTTCGCCGTCCTTGTAGAACGGGCCGAGGACCTTGTTGGACGCGAGCCACTGGGACGCGGACATGGTGTCAAGAGTCCAGATAGGCCGGCGCAGAATACCGTCACCAGCCCACACCTGAGCGTCGGACCCGTTCGTTGCAAGTACAAGCATTTTGTCTCCTAGGTTTGGTTCAGGTTCCACGGTCGCGCCAGTAGCTGCCGGGTCATAGGTCCCTGCCACCGTGTAGGACAGGGAGATGATGTCTTCCGGGTACTCGGTCAGGTACAGGTCCGGATTAACGCGGCCCAGTGTTGGGGAGTTCAGCACGTAGCCGGGCGGGATCGCCTCAACATGGCAGTGTGGTCCCGTCGTGCGCGTCCCACTGTTCCCGGACAACGCCACAATCTGGCCCTTACGGACACGCTCACCCGGGGCCACAAGGAACTTAGAAAGGTGCCCGTAAACAAACGTCGGCTCATTGTCGCCGCAATTCAGGACAAGGACGTTCCCGCCGAAATCAATCAGCCACAGCAGGTTGTCCGCATACGTGTCATCGAACGTCCCCGCATACTCAACAACACCATCCCCCGCAGCATGAACAGGGGTGCCAATAGGTGCCGCCTCATCCGCGCCCGAATGACCGGCCGGCCCGTTCGTCCCGTTATTCGGGTTAGACCCATAATCCTGTGAACGCCAAGAAACGCCCCGCACAAACGGCTTGCAATATGTCATCAGGCACCCCGCGTCGTGGTCGTCGGATCAACGGTGGGAGGCGTAGTCGTATGAGCCGCCCGCCAATACCGGAGCTGCTTCGAGATGATCGTGTACCCGTTCCAGCCAATAGCCGCCGCAACAAGGCCAAGCATCACATCCTTAGCCCAATCCGGCTGCGGGCCAACAAGGCGCTGCACCAGGAAGAACCCTGCCAGCAACGACAACGCCGAGAACAAAACGAAATACGCCTTACCCGCCCGCGTCGTCCACCACGGCGCAACGATGCTGTACGCGCCAAGCGTGAACACCGTCAGCACAAAAATCACGAAAATGAGGATGCCTGTCATTGCTTACTCCAGTTGAGGTTTTCGAGCGACTGCCCAAAGTGGTTCCTTGCCCGTATCTGCGTCAGCTTCTCGGCAAGTGTCAGCGCTTCTTCGTGCACATCGTTCGCCGTCTCCAACTGTCGGTCGGCCTGCTCACGTGCCTGCAAAGCGGCTAACTGGTCCGGTGTAGGATGTCGCCGCTTCCATCGGTCCCATATCACTTCTCCACCTCCGCTTTGTCCTGGATGGTGGTCATGACTTTTTCGACGGTCTTACCCGTCCCTTCAACAAGGATGTGGATCGTTTCGGCCTGCTTGTCGATGGTCGCCTGCTTCGTCTCAGCAACACCACGCCAGTACCTCACCGTTTCCTGCTCCGAACGCACCCGCCCGATAGGCACGACGCGCTCAAAGAACAGAAGCAGCACTAGAAGGATGTAGAGGCCGGCCGGTGTCAGCGTCTCAAAGTTCGGTATGTGGAACCCGTCTATCACCATTGGGACCCCGTCAAGGTTGTATCGTGTATTTCACCCATGCGGGCAAGCCTCCATATCAGGCTGTTTCGTGGTGGGTAGTGCGGCGACGGGGCTGCTACCTCGTCGCCGCACGCTAAGTGTTCTAGTTACCGATAAACGTTGCCGTGACACGGGTGATACCCGACGCCTGCGCCGTCACAATCGGGGAACCAGACGTCTGCCTGTAACCCGCACCAAACGCAAGATCCCCGCCCGTGTGCGAATACTCAAACTCGGTAGGCAGGGAACGCGGGTTAGAGTCGCCCGGGAAGTCGTACCGCGCCTCATCCGTGAACCCGTTAGCCGTCAAGAACACAAACCCGCGGGCCGTCCCCGACGTCGCGTACAAACAAACCCGGCCACTGATCCGGTACTTACCAGCCGGCGCCCCAGTGATCGTGCCCGTAACAAGCATCGTCGTCCCGGTAATGTCGCCCGCGTTCGAATCAGAAGCCCCAGTCCGGTTGTACGTGGCAGACTTACCGATCCACCACCACGCCGAACCGCCCCACGTCTCAACGCGCCCGTTATTATCCACACGGGCGACCTGCAACCCAACGTACTTGTCCAAAGCGTCCCGCTCAGCATCCGACGCGACAGGCACCGGCGCACCAGCCGCAGCGTACCGTGCCGGGTTAAGCTGCGTCGTCGGCGAACCACCACCAGCCTTCGGGACCGTAATCGTCCCCACCAGAAACGAACGCGCCGGAAGAGCAGGCAAAGCAGGCGACGCCGAAGCAGTACCCGCCAAATACAGCACCGGCGCCGACTTCACCCCAGACCCGTCAATATCCCCATCATTCAACTGGATATAAACGGCGTCCTTACGGTCATACGTCGCATCAGCCGCCGTCACCGCACCGGTAATGTTCGTATCCGAAGACCACCCATACATGCCCTGATGCAGTGCCGCGCCCGGGTCAATCATCGCCGAACACGGGCCAAGCGTCCACGTCGTAGAAGTCGCCGTCAACACACTAGCGGGAGTGCCGACGCGGAGCCCAGACCGGCCACCCAACTGCCGGCCAGACCCGCCACCATGCACCGCCGCCCAACCCTGCCGCTCCTGCTGCGCCGTCAGCGCAACACCATCCACCATGCGAAGTACAATCGCCATAATCAGCTCCAGCTAGGTTTAGTAGTCACGGTCAAAGAGGCCGTCGAAGAATAGTTCTGGGCAGAAAACGCAATCACGTTCACGCCCGGGTCAAGGGAAAACCAGCCGCGGGAAGTGACGTAACCAGAACGCGGCGCCTGACCCTGTGCGAGGACTTCCCGCCGGTCCATGTCCACCGTCACAAACTCGCCAGCACCCAACGCAATAGCCGTCGAAAACGTTAGGGCCTGCTTCTTCCCCTGATGCGTCACCGTCCACCCGCCAGCAGGCAACGGACCATCAATCCGCAACCACACCGGAGCCTGCGTGTTGCCGGGGTTGTTTACGGTGACTTGCCCGGTTCCGCTAACACCCGTCCACGTCCGCGGCCAGGTAGACGGGCGGATAAGGCCACCCTCAGAGAACGGGAGACGAGTAGACGCCGAAACAAGGTCACCGAACTTACGCGGATCCTTCGCCACAACCTGGATGCTGTACCGCGCCACAATGTCCGACAGGTACGTGACCTGAACATCATCCTGACGCTGAGCAGCAACCGAACGAACCCGGCCCTGCTCCGAAACCAGCATGTCGAACTGGCCCAACGACACAGCCAACGACAACTCATCAACCGCCGCCGAAAGCATCCCAGCAACAGGGGCCATCATCAGGCCCTCAATAGTCATCGTCCGCGGCCTGTAAAACCCCTCAGACGACGTAGCCCCATGACCACGCGCCCGCTGCGT
>Ga0157370_10008540_pt1 | contig 11039 bp, 11 predicted proteins | sample C35metaG_FD_113463 | JGI IMG/M metagenome (GOLD analysis project Ga0157370, IMG submission 113463) | Corn rhizosphere microbial communities from Kellogg Biological Station, Michigan, USA - C3-5 metaG | ecosystem: Host-associated > Plants > Roots > Rhizosphere > Soil | place: USA: Michigan... | reverse complement strand
CCGAAGCGTGGCTTCACCAACGCGCCGTTCCGCAAGGAATTCCATGAAGTCAATCTCGGCCGCTTGCAGGCGGCTATCGAATCGGGTCGGCTGAATTCCGGCGCTCCGATCGATGGCGAGGCGCTGGTGGCGGCGGGGCTGCTGCGGCGTGTGCGCCACGGCATCCGCCTGCTCGCCAAGGGCGAAATCAAGGCGGCGCTGACGATCACGGTGGCGGGCGCCTCCAGGGCGGCGATCGCCGCGGCTGAAAAGGCCGGCGGCAGCGTCACCGTCACCGAAACCGGCGCCGTGTCGGAAGCCGTGGCGGGCGGTAAGAAGGCCGCCGCCAAGGTCAAGGCGACGGCGAAGCGCCAGGCTTTCGCCGATGCGGCCGCCGCGGCGGCCGCCGCGCCGCCCGAAGCCAAGGCGGAGGCCAAGCCGAAAGCCAAGGCCAAGGCCGCCGAACCCAAGAAGGCCAAGGCGAAGACCGAAGCCGGCGCCGGCAAGGATGCCGGCGCCAAGGAGGCGAAGGCGAAGAAGCCCAAGGCCAAAAGCAAGACGGAGGAGTAGTCTTTCTGCTTGTCAGTGGGCGATCCCGGGGCCTAAGGCCGGCATCGCCGAGGGCCGGGTCGCGGAAGGAATGGGTTAGATGGCGTCAGCCGCCGAACAGTTAGCCGCGAACATCAATTTCTCCGCCTTCTCCAAGGCGACCGAGCTGAAGAACCGTATCTGGTTCACGCTCGGCGCCCTGGTGATCTATCGACTCGGGACCTATATCCCGATCCCCGGCATCGACCCGACGATCCTCAGCGAGATATTCAGCCGCAATGCCGGCGGGATCCTCGGGATGTTCGACATGTTCTCGGGCGGCGCGCTTGGGCGCATGACGATCTTCGCCCTCAACATCATGCCGTACATCTCGGCCTCGATCATCGTGCAGCTCCTGACCGCGGTGTCGCCGCAGCTCGAGGCGCTGAAGAAAGAGGGCGAGAGCGGCCGCAAGAAGATCAACCAGTACACCCGCTTCGGCACCGTCGGCCTCGCCGCCGTCCAGGCCTACGGCATCGCCGTCGGTCTCGAGGGGCTGCGCGGCGGCGGCGGCTCGGCAGTCGTCGATCCCGGCATGTTCTTCCGACTGGTCACCGTCATCACGCTGACCGGCGGCACCGTCTTCCTGATGTGGCTCGGCGAGCAGATCACCGCGCGCGGCGTCGGCAACGGCATCTCGCTGATCATCTTCGCCGGCATCGTCGCCAACTTGCCGCATGCGCTGGTCGCGCTGCTCGAGCTTGGCCGCACCGGGGCGATCTCGACGATCACCATCATCTTCTTCTTCATCATGTCGATCGCCGTCATCGGCTTCATCGTCTTCATGGAGCGGGCGCAGCGCCGCATCCTGGTGCAGTATCCGAAACGCCAGCAGGGCAACAAGATGTTCGGCGGCGAGGCCTCGCATCTGCCCTTGAAGCTCAACACCTCGGGCGTCATTCCGCCGATCTTCGCGTCGTCGCTTCTGCTGCTGCCGGCGACGCTGGCCAGCTTCAACGCCGCCGAAGGGGGCACCGGCATCATCGCCGACATCACCAGCTATGTCGCGCATGGCAAGCCGCTCTATATGCTGCTCTATGTCGCGCTCATCGTGTTTTTCAGCTTCTTCTACACGGCGATCGTCTTCAATCCGGTCGAGACGGCCGACAACCTGAAGAAATACGGCGGCTTCATTCCCGGCATCAGGCCGGGCAAGAATACGTCGGACTATCTCGACTACGTGTTGACGCGCCTGACGGTAATCGGCTCGGCCTATCTGGCGATCGTCTGCATCCTGCCGGAGTTCCTGATCTCGGAATACTCGGTGCCGTTCTATTTCGGCGGCACCAGCCTGCTCATCGTCGTCAGCGTCACCATGGATACGGTGGCGCAGATCCACTCGCATCTCCTGGCGCATCAATACGAAGGCTTGATCAAGAAGTCCAAGCTGCGCGGGAGACGCGGATGAACGTCATCCTGCTCGGCCCGCCCGGGGCCGGCAAGGGCACGCAGGCGAAGCGCATCGAGGAAAAATACGGGCTGGTCCAGCTGGCGACCGGCGACATGCTGCGCGCCGCCATTGCCGCCGGCACCGAGGTTGGTCGCAAGGCCAAGCCGATCATGGATGCCGGCCAGCTCGTCCCCGACGACATCCTGATCGCCATGATCGCCGAGCGCACCGCCGCGCCGGATTGCCGCAACGGCTTCATCCTCGACGGCTTCCCGCGCACCGTCCGCCAAGCCGAGGCGCTCGACGCCATGCTGGCCGGGCGCCGGCGCCGGCTCGACTGCGTCATCGAGATGAAGGTCGACGAGGCGGCGCTGGTCGACCGCATCACCGGGCGCTTCACCTGCACGACATGCGGCGCCAGCTATCACGACCGCTACAAGCAGCCGCGAGTCGCCGGCGTGTGCGACGTCTGTGGCAATAAAACGTTTTCGCGCCGCGCCGACGACACCGCCGAGACGATCAAGGCGCGGCTCGCCGCCTATCATGGGCAGACCGCCCCGATCCTGCCCTATTACAAGCAAAAGGGCATACTTCAGGCGGTCGACGGCATGGCGGAAATCGACGAGGTGACGCGGCAAATCGACACCATCCTGCAGCGCAATAAAACGCAGCAGGGCGGTTGACTTGAGGGCGGAAATTCATATAATGCGCGCCCTTGGCCGTGCCGCGGCCTCTCTTAGCATTAGCTGTCAGATCTAAGGAGAAGCGCAAGTGGCGCGTATTGCTGGCGTCAATATCCCGAGCCAAAAGCGGGTGCCGATCGGCCTCACCTACATCCATGGCATCGGCCGCACCAAAGCGTCGGAGATCTGCACCAAGGTCGGCATTCCAGCGGAGCGCCGGGTGCACGAGCTGACCGACGACGAGGTTCTGCGCATCCGCGAGCTGATCGATCGCGAATACACGGTCGAGGGCGATCTGCGCCGTCAGGTGGCGACCAACATCAAGCGGCTGATGGATCTCGGCTGCTATCGCGGGCTGCGTCATCGCAAGGGGCTTCCCGTGCGCGGTCAACGCACCCACACCAATGCGCGCACGCGCAAGGGTCCCGCCCGGCCGATCGCCGGCAAGAAAAAGTAAGTCCGGAGACAGGAATTCATGGCCAAGGCCGCTGCAGCGCCGCGCGTTCGTCGTCGCGAACGCAAGAACATCACATCGGGCGTCGCGCATGTGAATGCGTCGTTCAACAACACCGTCATCACCATTACCGACGCGCAGGGCAACACCATCGCCTGGTCGTCCTCGGGCAGCCAGGGGTTCAAGGGCTCGCGCAAATCGACGCCCTACGCCGCCCAGGTCGCCGCCGAGGATGCCGGCAAGAAGGCGATGGAGCACGGCATGCGCACGCTCGAGATCGAGGTCAAGGGCCCCGGCTCGGGACGCGAATCGGCGTTGCGCGCATTGCAGGCAGTCGGTTTCGCCGTCACCTCTATCCGCGACGTGACGCCGATCCCACATAATGGCTGCCGCCCGCCCAAGCGTCGGCGCGTCTGAGTCGCGCGGCGGGGCCGCGCGAAGATAGGTTTCCGTCGCGCGATCGACGGTGCCGCAACACGGGACGGGACGGCCGGCCGAAGGGCCGGCGTTCGTCGTGAATGGTACCTGGTCGATCGCGCTTTAGTCATGAGGTCCGAGCCGTGATAATTCAGAAGAATTGGCAAGCCCTGATCAAGCCGAAGCAGCTCGCGGTCGAGCACGGCGACGATCCCAAGCGCGTCGCCACCGCCGTCGCCGAGCCGCTGGAGCGCGGCTTCGGGCTGACGCTCGGCAATGCATTGCGCCGCGTGCTCCTGTCCTCGCTGCAGGGCACGGCGATCACCGCCGTGCAGATCGAGGGCGTGCTGCACGAATTCTCGTCGATGCCGGGCGTCCTCGAGGACGTCACCGACATCGTGCTCAACATCAAGGGCATCGGCCTCAGGATGCATGGCGAGGGGCCGAAGCGCATGCGCCTGCGGGCGAGCGGCCCGGGCGAGGTGCGTGCCGGCGCCATCGAGACCGGCCACGACATCGAGGTGATGAACCCCGACCACGTCATCTGCACGCTCGACAGCGGCGCCAAGATCACGATGGAGTTCACTGTCGAGAGCGGCAAGGGCTACGTCGCGGCGACGCAGAACCGTCCCGAGGACGCGCCGATCGGCCTTATTCCGGTCGACGCGCTGTTCAGCCCGGTGCGTAAGGTTTCCTACAAGGTCGACAACACCCGCGTCGGCCAGGTTACCGACTACGACAAGCTGTCGATGCGCGTCGAGACCAACGGCGCGGTGACGCCGGAGGACGCGGTGGCGCTCGCCGCCCGCATCCTGCAGGACCAGCTCCAGCTCTTCATCAATTTCGAGGAACCGCGCGCCGCCGGCGAGGAGGCACCGCAGAGCGAGCTGCCGTTCAACAAGAACCTCCTGCGCAAAGTCGACGAGCTCGAGCTTTCGGTGCGCTCGGCCAATTGCCTGAAGAACGACAACATCGTCTATATCGGCGATCTCGTGCAGAAATCCGAGGCCGAGATGCTGCGGACGCCGAATTTCGGCCGCAAATCCTTGAACGAGATCAAGGAAGTGCTGTCGCAGATGGGCCTCCATCTCGGCATGGAAATCCCCAACTGGCCGCCCGAGAACATCGAGGAGCTGGCCAAGCGCCTCGAAGAGCCGTACTAAATTTTCAATTGTAGGGGCGGGGCTCGTCCCCGCCCGCGGGCCGGGGCAAGCCCGGCCCCTACGAATAGGTAGGGGTTTAATATGCGTCACGGAATCAGCGGCCGCAGCTTCAGCCGGAAATCGGCCCATCGCAAGGCGATGTTCGACAATCTCGCCCATGCGCTCATCAAGCATGAGCAGATCACCACGACACTGCCCAAGGCGAAGGACCTGCGCCCGGTCGTCGAGAAGCTGATCACCCTCGGCAAGCGCGGCGGGCTGCATGCGCGGCGCCAGGCGCTGGCGGCGCTGCAGGACGCCAAGATCACCGACAAGCTGTTCACCACCCTTGCCGAGCGTTACGGCACGCGCCAGGGCGGCTATATCCGCATCGTCAAGGCCGGGTTCCGCTACGGCGACAAGGCGGCGATGGCGATCATCGAGCTGGTCGATCGCGACCCGGCGGCCAAGGGTCAGGATTCCGGCCCCGTCCAGACCACGGACGAGGAAGCCGCGCCCGCGGCTGCCTAGCGCCGAATATTCGCGCCGGCGCCGGCCTGTCCGTGGCCGGCGGACGCCGTTAGGACGCGACCTTCTGACCGTACCGGGATACCAGCTCGCGCTTCAGCACCTTGCCGCTCGGATTGGTCGGGAGCGTGTCTATGAAGATCACCTTCTTGGGCCGCTTGTAGTTGGCGAGATCCTCGCAGCTGCGGCAGAACGCGTCGACGCTGCTTTCCGTCAATGCCGCGTCGTTGCGCACGATGAAGGCGGTGACCACGCTGCCCCATTTCTCGTCCGGCAGGCCGACAACGGCGGCCTCGCGGATGCCGGGGTGCCGGTAGAGTATCTCCTCGACCTCGCGCGGGTAGATGTTTTCGCCGCCCGATACGATCATGTCGTCGGCCCGGCCGTGGAAATGGAAGAACCCGTGCTCGTCGCGGCTGACCAGGTCGCCGGTATGGAGCCATCCTGATTTGAGCTTCTTCGCCGTCTCGACCGGGTTGTTCCAATAGCCCGACATGACTTGCGGCCCGCGGACGACGAGCTGCCCGATCTCGCCGTCGGGAACGACATCGCCCGGCGCCGCCTCGCGGCCGGCGCTATTGGCGATGACCCGGCACGTGCTGATCAGCGTCGGCTTGCCGCATGAGCCGAGATGCGCGAGCGCGTCGCCGGGGTGTAGCAGGAGCGTCAGGCTGGCCTCGGTCATGCCATAGCCGTTGAATATGTTCGGGCAAAACTCGGCGATGACCCGCTCCATCGTCGCCGCGGCGATCGCCGCGCCGCCTGTCGTGATCATCCGCAGGCTGCTGACGTCGAAGCGCTTGAACTCGGGGTGCAGCAGCATCTCCTGGATCTGCGTCGGCACCGCGAATAGGGTCGTCACGCGCTCTTGCTGGATGGTCTCCAGCGTCTTCACCGCGTCGTACCGGCCGAGCACGACATTGGTGCCGCCGACCAGAAGGTGGGGAATGAAGAAGGCCTGCATGCCGCCGACGTGATAGAGCGGGGCGATGTGCAGCGCGATATCCTTGTGCGACAGGCTGTATTCCATCACGCAGTTCATCGCGATTGCCACGTCATTGGTGTGGCTGTGCATGACGCCTTTCGGCCGTCCGGTGGTACCCGATGTGTAGACGAGTGCCGACAGGAGATCGCCGTTAGGGATGGGGCGGGCGACCTCGCGATCGCCGGTCGTGTCGACGAGCGTGTCGAAATGGTGATGGCCAGCGGGGACGTTCTGACGGTCATAGGCGCAGGAGATGAAGTCGTGCACGCTCTTGACCCGCGCCTGGACCTTGAGGGCGTTCTCGGTGAGGTATCGGCCATAGACCAGGATTCGCGCGCCGGAATCCTCGAGGATGTGCGCGACTTCGCCGGGCGAGAGACGATAGTTGACGGGAACGCTGACGGCGCCGAGCATCTGGCAGGCGAAGTGCGTCGTCACCGAGTTCTCGGAGGTGCTGACATAGAAGGCGACGCGGTCGGTCGGCCGCACGCCGAGATCGGCGAGCGCCTGGGCGAAGCGCGCGATGCGCGCGTACCAGGCGGCATAAGTCCAGCGGCGGCCGTCGAAGACCAGCGCGGTGTGGTCCGGGTAACGTTCGACGGATTGCCGGAGGATCGTGGCGATGTCCATTGGCGCAGGCTCGGCTGGCTAGAGGTTAGGCTTGAGTCCGGGAAGGTCGCGGCTCGCGATGAGGTACTTGGCCATCTCCGAGGTGCCGCCGACGATGGTGAGCGCACGCGCATCGCGATAGATCTGTTCGGCGCGCCCGTATTCCTTGGTGATGCCATCGCCACCGAGGACCTGGACGGTCGCGTCGGCGCAGAAATTGGCGATCTCGGTGGCGACCAGCTTCGCCATCGCCGCCGCTTTCATCAGCTCCTTCGCGCCCAGCCCGGAATCGTACATCTTGGCGGCGCGATAGGTCAGGAGCTCGGCGGCATCGATCCGCCAGCTCATTTCCGCGACCTTGTCCCAGATCAGCTGCTTGCAGCCCAAATGTTGGCCGAAAGCGACGCGGTTCTGGGCATGGTCCGCGGCGATGTCGAAGGCGCTGCGCGCCACGCCGAGACCGGAGCCGCCGAGAATGATGCGCTCGAAATTGAACATGCTGAGCATGATCCGGAAGCCCTGGTCGCGGGTGCCCAGCAAATGGTCGGCCGGCACCCGGCAGCCGCGAAACTCGACCTCGCCGACGACGCAGCCGCGCCGGCCCATGAAGGTGTAGAGGCGCGGGACGGAGAGGCCGGGCGTTCCGCTGGGCACGACGAGGGCGGTCATGCCCTTCTGCGCCGCGACGGCACGGTCGGTGATGCCATAGACGACATAGACATCGGCGACCGATGCATTCGAGATGTAGCGCTTGAAGCCGTCGATCACCCATTCGCCCGAGGCGTCGTCGAATTCGATCCGAGTCTCCATGCCGGCGCTGTCGGAGCCGGCCTTGGGTTCGGTCACGCAGATCGCGCCGATTCGGCTGCCGTCGAGGATGCCGGGCAGGTAGCGCTCGCGCAGCGTCGGGTTGGCGAAGCGGTGCAACGGATAGGCGCAGCTCAGCGCGGTCCCGATGGTCGTCTCGAAAGCATAGTTCAGGTATGCCGCTTCTTCGGAGAGGATCGTGGCATGGGTCAGGCCCGGCTTTGCCAATTTCCCGCGATAGAGATCCGGGAACATCAGCCGCAGGTACCCGGCTTCGCCAAGCGCCCGCACCACCGCCTTGACCGCCAACCAGTCGCGATCGTTCTCGATTGCCGCGGCACGCGGCGCCAGCTCGCGGCGGAGGAAGTCGCGCGCATCGGCGCGGAAGGCACGATCATCATCGTCGAGGATGAAGTCACGCATCGTCGTCTCCCGTGGGTTCCGAGCGGGCGAGACGTTCGGTCTCGCGAAGCACCAGCGGCAGATTGGCGTCGCGCACCGTCGGCAGAAGATAGCGGGCGCGGCGCACCTGCCGATAGTCGAGCGTCGCGACGACGAGTTCCTCGCCGTCGCCCGCCGCCTGCGCGATGGTATGTCCGAACGGATCGAGGATGCGCGAGCCGCCCCAGAAGGTGAGATCGCCCTCTCTGCCGACGCGATTGGCCATCGCCACCGGCATGCCATAGGTCATCGCATAAAAACGCAAGTTGATGTCCCAGCCGCCCGGGTTGTCGAATTCGCCGCCCACCGCTTCGATGGCCGAGCTGATCGGCGTCAGCAGCAGTGTCGTGCGCCGAAGCGCCGCGAGATGCACGAGCGCGGGATTCCAGGTGTCGGCGCAGATGAGCAGCCCGGCATGCCACGGCGCGGCGAGGGGAAACGTGTCGACCCGGCAACCGGCTGCGAAATGCTTGCCGTCATCGAGCCGTCCATAGGTCGCCAGGTTGATCTTGCGATGGACGAATGCCAGTCGGCCGTCCCGCACGGCCACCGCCGCGTTGTAGAACTGCGCCGCGGGCGCCTCCTCGATGATCCCGAAGACCGTGCACATCCCGGCCGAAGCGTGGGCGAGCTCATGGATCACCGCATCCTCGCGATCGATGGCGAGCCGCAAGGTCTCCGCTCCGGCGCCGTGGCCGGTGAGCGACATCTCGGGAAAAAGCAGCACCTCGACGCCGGCGGCGCGCGCCTGTGCGATCATCTCGAGATGCTTGCGGCAGTTGGCGCGCACATCGTTCGGGATCGATTCGATCTGCGCGGCGGCGATTTTCAGAAGTGTTTTATCAGGCATGCCATCATCCCGCGGCACGGCGCCCGGCGGAGAGCGCCGAAGCGCTCCCTGCCGGGCAAAACGGCGTCAGATCAGGTGCTGCTCGGTCAGGAAGCCATGAGCTACGCTCTCGATCGACTTCTTGTCGACATCGACACTGGCATTGAGGCGCGCCATCGTCGCGTCGTTGAGCTTTGCCGAGAGCGCGTTCAAGATCTCGGCGAGCTTCGGGTTTTTGTCGAGCGTCGCCTTGCGGATGACGGGCGTGAGCGCGTAGGCCGGGAAGAAACCCTTGTCGTCCTTGAGAACGACGAAATGGAAGGCCGGAATGCGGCCGTCGGTGGCAAAGACGAGCCCGACGTCGACCTGCTTGTCCTTGAGCGCCTGATAGACGATGCCGCTATCCATCCGCTTGACGTTCGCGCGCGGAAACTCGAAGCCATAGGCCGCTTCGAGCGGCTTCAGCCCATCCGGGCGCGCGTAGAACTCGGCGTTGCAGCCGAAGGTCAGATTCTTGCCGCCCTTCACCGCCTTGGCGAGGTCGCTGAGGCTCGCGATACCGAGCTTCTTGGCCTCATCCTGGTTCATCGCCAGCGCATAAGTGTTGTTCGCCTTTGACGGGTTCAGCCATACCAGCCCCTTGGCCGCGTCGAGCGCCTTTACCTTGGTGTAGGTGTCGGCTGCCGACAGACGGTCCTTGATCTTGTTGTAGGTGATGAGCGAGGTGCCGGTGTACTCCCAATAGACGTCGATCTGGCCGTTCTCCTGGGCCTGCCGTACGACCGCGCTGCCCATGCCGGATTTGACGTCGACGGTGAAGCCCTTGGCCTTGAGCAATTGGGCGGTCATCTGGGCCATCAACTGCTGCTCGGTGAAATCCTTGCCGCCGACGACGATGTCTTGCGCCATCGCGGCGGTCGCGATCGTCGCCGCGACCAGTCCGGCGGCGAATATCCAATGACGGTTCATTTTCATAGCGTTCCTCCAAAGGGGCCGTTGAATGGTGGCGTGAGTACCCGCCTATCTCAGCGGGTTCACTCCGCGGGGAACGGCCCAATACGAAAGGACCCCGACGGTGTAGTCGACGATCACGGCCAGCAGCGCCGTGGGAATGGCGCCGGCGAGCATCATGCCGGGCTCGTTCAGCGAAATGCCGGTGAAGATCAGCTCGCCGAGACCGCCGCCGCCGATGAGGAAGGCGAGGGGCGCGGTGCCGACATTGATGGCGAGCGCGGTGCGGATCCCGGCGAACGTCACGAAGAGCGCGTTCGGCAGCTCGACGCGCAGCAGGATCTCGAGCGGCCGCATTCCCATGCCGGTCGCCGCTTCGATGAGATGGCGCGGCACCGCGCGCATCCCGGCATAGGCGTTGCGCACGATCGGCAGGAGCGAGGCCAGCCAGAGAGCGAAGATCGCGGGCACGGTACCGATGCCGAGGAACGTCATCGCCAGCGCCAACACGGCGAGCGTCGGGACGGTGGTGCCGACATTGAGGATCTGCATGATCGATTCGGCGATCGACCGCATCGCCGGGCGGCTCAGCAGAATGCCGAGCGGCACGCCGACGACGATGGCCAAGGCGCCCGAGATCGCGACGAGGCTTATGTGCTGCTGAGTCAGAAAAATGATGTCGCCCGAATAGGACGCGATGTCGTCGACGAGGCCGCCGCGCTGGGCGAGCGCGCCGAGCGCGAAGGCGACGGCGATCGCGGCGACGATGAAGCCGCGACCACGTTGCGGGGCAACGACGGCCTTCATGGCGCTCCCGGCGCGCGGTAGGTCTCGCCCAGGAGACGGGTGATGCCATTTTGCGTGATGCAGCCCCGGAAGCGACCCGCCTCGTCGACGACGGCGAGCCAGCTCACCGCGTGGCGGAACATCAGCGAGACGGCGGTGCGCAGGTCGTCATCGACGGTGACCGTGCCCGGCAGATCGGCGCTGCGCGTGGCGACGGTGGTGCCGTCGCGATGCGAACCGCCAGCCGCAAGCCAGGCGTGCGGTCGGCCCGCATCGTCGATGACGATTGCGAATTCGCCGCCGTGGTCCTTCATGATCGCGGTGGCGTGCTCAAGGCTATGATCGATGGAGATCTGCGGTGCGGTGACTTCGACTGCGGCAACGACCTTGACCAGCCGCAGCCGCTTCAGCGTCCGATCGGTGCCGACGAAATCGGCGATGAAGTCGTTG
>Ga0157370_10008539_pt1 | contig 11040 bp, 9 predicted proteins | sample C35metaG_FD_113463 | JGI IMG/M metagenome (GOLD analysis project Ga0157370, IMG submission 113463) | Corn rhizosphere microbial communities from Kellogg Biological Station, Michigan, USA - C3-5 metaG | ecosystem: Host-associated > Plants > Roots > Rhizosphere > Soil | place: USA: Michigan... | reverse complement strand
GCTCGCGAAGATCCGCGGCCTGCGCGTCGCGGCGCGTACGTCGCCGTTCCAGTTCAAGGGCAGGAACGAGGACATCGCCGTGATCGGCAGCAAAGCTCAACGTGAAGGCGTTGTTCGAAGGCAGGATGCGCAAGGCCTCACGGAGATGAAGTGCGACCCGGCACTTCGCGGTCTCCCCACCGATCCCCGGTGGGAAGTACTCCTGCGCAAGATGGGGCTCGCTCAGTAGTTCAGCTTCCCGTCGGCGCGGCCGAACGCGCGGCATCGAGTATCAGGCTGACGCAGCGCTTGAGCGTGCTCGCGAACACCGGATTTCGGGGATCGAGCGCTGCGGCGTGCGTCTCGCCGACCTCGTAGCGTTTGTAGCGGCCCGTGAAGATTGCGCGCAGCGCGAGCGGGTCGTGGCGCTGCATCCGCTGATGGCTCGACAGCACGTACACCGGGCCGTCGTACGGCAGCGGCCGATGCTTCGCGATCGCCTTCTCGAATGCGGCGGTCGTACGGACGACGGCGCGCATGTAGAGGGGGTCTTCCGTCGGGCCCGCGGTAATGCCGCGCGCGTGGCGCGCCTGCATCTTCGTGACGAACGCGTCCTCCGACATCTGCCAGTAGCCGGGCTGGCTCACGCTGTTCGGCGGATCGAGCAGCAACAGCGGAAGCACTTCGTCTCCTGCTGCGCGAAGGGAGCGCGCCATCGCCGCGACGACGTAGACCCCCGCGCAAAGCGAGCCCATGAAGTACGGCCCCTGCGGGCGCGTCTTGCGCAGTTCCGCGAGGTACTCGGCGGCCATGTCGTCGACCGATGCATGCGGCACGGAAACGCCGTCGAGACCGCGGGCCTGGAACGACCAGACGGGCTGGTCGTCGCCGAGCAGCCGCATGAAATGCGGGCTCACGAACGCCTGTCCATGGCGCCCGTGCACGATGAAGAGCGGCGGCGCGCGACCCTGGGTCCAGAGTGGAATCAGCACCGGGAAACTCCCCGCATCGCGCTTGGGATCGTCGCGGAGCGCGCGCACATTTGCCGCGATCGAGGCGACCGTCGCGCCGCGATGGAAATTCCCGACGCGCACGCCGAATGCCTCGACGATGCGGAACTCGAGCTCGACCGACAGCAGCGAATCGCCGCCCTGCAAAAAGAAATCGTCGCCGCGACCGACGCTTTCCAGCGCGAGCAGCTCGGCGAAGATGTCCGCGACCTCGCGCTCGATGTCGTCACGAGGCGCCTCCACGTCGCGCGCGCTGACAGCAAGCGGCGGCACCGTCGCCAGCGCGTTCCGGTCCACCTTGCCGGTCGCCGTCACGGGCAATGCATCGACGTAGTGAATGCGCGCGGGCAGCATGTAGAGCGGCAGTCGCGACGCGAGGTGACGACGCACGCTCTGCGCATCGCGTGCCGCGTCGACCTGCGCGACGACATACGCGACGAGGCGGACCGGGTTCTCCGCCGATCCTTCGTCGATCGCGACGACCGCCGCTTTTTCGACGAGCGGACACGTCGCGAGCGTCGCTTCGATTTCGGCGAGATCGACCGAATAGCCGCGGATCTTCACGCGACTGCCGCTGCGGCCGACGAATTGCAGGCGGCCTTCCGCGTCGAGGCTGCCAAGGTCGCGCGTGCGATAGCGGCGAACGCCGGGCTCGCCCTCCACGTCGGCGAACGTCGTTCGGTCAAGCTCGGGACGCCGCCAATAGCCCGGGCTCACGTGGCGACTCGCGACGACGATCTCGCCCAGTTCGCCGCAACCTGCAAGGCTTCCGTCGTCGCGGTGGATCTCGATGCGCACGCCGTCGACGGCCCGCCCGGCCGGCACCAGAGGACCCGCCGGCATCGCGCTCGAGTGGTCGACGAATTGCTGAGCAATGACGCCGGCCTCGGTCGACGCGAGGTGATTCACGAGAATGCAGTGCGGCAACGTGCGCTCGCGAAAAAGCCGCACGTCGTTCGCGAACACCGGCTCGCCGCCGAGATGCAGCGCGCGCAGATGCGGCAGGGTTCGCGACGGCGCAAGCCGTCCGGCGAACTCGCGAAAAGCGGTCGGCGGCATGTGCAGCACGCTTACGCGCTCGCGGTCGAGCCAGTCGGCGAGCGGCGCGATGCCGTCGCGACGAAGGTCGTACGCGCATAGCGTCGCTCCCTGCGTCAGCGCGCGCACGACGTCGCCGTTGCCCGCGGCGAAGCTCATCGTGTAGACGAGCGACATCCGATCCGCAGCCGCGATGCGCAGCGCCCGCGCATAGACGTCGGCGTAGAACAGCACGTTCGCGTGCGTCTGGATCGCGCCCTTCGGCGCACCGGTCGAACCGGACGTGTAATGGATGTAGAGCGCCGCGTCGCGGTCGACATCCGCCATGCTGGTGGCGCTCCGTTCGCGCGCGACATCGTCGAACGCGATCACCGTGCATTGGGGAGGCGCGAGCGCCCGAGCGCGCGGCGCGAGCCGCGCGTCGGTCAAAAGCGCCACCGGCGAGCAGTCGTCGAGGATGGCCGCAAGCCGCGCCGGCGGATCGCCCGCATCGAGCGGAACGTACGCGCGGCCGCTCCGCGCGGCGCCGAAAATCGCGACGACGGTGGCGAGCTTGCGTTCGAAGAAGAGACACAACGGGCCGTCGCGCGCAGTCGTCGCCGCGACGATGCGGGCCGCGACGCCGCTCGCCGCGCGATCGAGATCGCGATAACCGATGCGCGCATCGCCTTCGATGACCGCGACGCGGTCCTGCTCGCGTGCCGCGATCTTCGCAAGGCGCGCGCCGATCGACTCGCCACCGCTATCCGTTGTCACGCTCGCCTCCGAACAAACGATCATCGGGATTGAAAGCGCCGGCTCGCGCGACCGTCCACGCTTCGGCAACCTGTGTGTTACGGGTTGATGCGCGCGATCCTTTCCACCTCGGCCCAGCGCACGACCTCGCGCTCGAGCAGCGATCGAAACGCCGCGGGTGTCATCGTCTTCGGCTCCGCCCCGAGCGCCTCGAGCCGGCGCGTGAATTCGGGCGTGTGTGAAATGGCGGCGATCGCCGTCGCGATCGTCGCGACGACGTCGGGCGGCGTGCCGGCCGGCGCGAGCATTCCGTACCAGACGTCCGTCTCGACGTCGGCGATGCCGGCGTCCTTCATCGTCGGAACGTCGGGGAGAAGCGCGAAGCGCTCGGAACCCGTCGTCGCGAGCGCGCGCAGCTTGCCCGCCTTGACGAATGCCAGCACCGACGTCGCCGGCGCAAAGCCCATCTGTACGTCGCCCGCAATCAGCGCCGCGAGCGCAGGCGCGGTCCCCTTGTACGGCACGTGCACGATTTGCGTCCCGGTGCGAAGCTTGAAGAGCTCGGCATACAGATGCGGTGTCGTGCCGTTGCCCGACGAAGCGTAGTTGAGAGCATCGGGCATCGCCTTTGCCCGCTCGACGAGCTCGCGCACGTCGTGCACCGGCAGCGATGGATTGACGACGAGGAACATGGGCGACGTCGAGATCGTCGACACCGGAACGAAATCGGCGCTTGCGTCGACGCCGGAGTTCACGCTCGCCGCCATGTCGATCGCCACCGCGGCCGTGGTGACGAGCAGCGTATAGCCGTCGGGGACGGCCTTCGCGACACGGTTGCTTGCGATCTTCGAGCCGGCGCCCGGGCGGTTCTCGACGATGACCGGCTGGCCGAAGCGCTGCGACAGCGCGTGAGCCAGCAAGCGCGCGTTGGCGTCGACGCCACCGCCCGGGGCGAAGCCGACGACGAGCGTGATGGGCCGCTCCGGATAAGGTGCCGCGTCGACGGCGGGGCCGCGCGCCAGAAGCGCGAGCGCCGCGAACGCGAGCGCCACGACACGCGTTGCCGACATCGTCCCCTCTCCCACGAACCAGCAAGCGCTACGGTGTTGCGGCGGCAAGCATAATCGATCCGCAGGCGCGCGTCGCGTCCTCGCGTGGCGGCGGCGATCAGCCTTCCCGCGCGGTCAGCTCCCCGAGCGCGAGCCGCAATGCCGCCGCGAGATGCGCATTCGCCTCGTCGGTTCGCCCGAGCTTGGCCAGCATTTCGCCGAGCGCGACGTGCGCCCGCCAATGATTGTCGAGTGCAAGGCTCGCCTCGAGGTACGTCTGCGCCTTGCCCCACAGCTGTTGCCGCTCGCAGAGCCGCCCGAGCGCATAGAGCAGCGTTGCGTCCTGGTTGTGCGCGGCGAGCCAGCGCTCGGCGATTTCGAGTTGGCGCGTCGCATCCGGTGCGCGGCACTCGGCGTACGTCAGGGCGAGACTCGAATCCCAGTGCCGATCGAGGCTTCGCGCGAGGATGTCGGCCGCTTCGCGATCGCCGCCCTGCGCGAGATGGCTTCGTGCCCCGGCGCGCGCGACCTTCGGCTGCAGCCGATCGCCTTCCGGCACGCGCGCCCAATACGCGCGCAATCCTGCGGCATCATGCGCAAGCGCGGCGAGCGCTTCCGCATGCGCGCTTGCGCGCAAGAGCTCGCCCTGCTTCGCGTCGTACACCTTGCGCTTGACGAGCTGATCGACGAGCGCGGGAACTTCCGCGGGCCGCTTCGCCGCGTTGAGCGCCCGCAGTTCGAGCCTTTGCGCCGCTGTGTGCAGGCCCGCCTCGCGTCGCAATTCGCCGAGCTTCGCGAGCGCTTCAGCGGGTTGCCCGCGCTCGAGCGCGAGCTCCGCTTCGAGCATGAGACGAGGCACCGCGAGATTCGTCGCGAGCGTATCGGGACGCTCGAGCATCGCGGTTGCGCCGTCGAAGTCGCGCGTTTCGAGCGCGGCGCGCGCGCCGACGAGCGCGGCCACCGGCGACGACTGCGGGATCGCGAGCGCCTCCTGCGCGAACTGACGGGCCTTCCCATGACGTCCCTCGAGCAGCGCGACGACGGCGGCATCCTGCTTGTTGCGAAAGCGCTCGAACTGGCGGCGGCGCCGTCCTTCGCGCACTTCCTCGGGCAGCTTCGCAAGGCGCACCGCCGCACGGATCAGCGCGTACAACGCGACGAATGCGAGGACGTCGAGAATGATGAACGCGTTCTGCGACAGTTCGATGCGATAAGGCGACGACACGAACATGACGTAGCCGCTGTTCAGCCGAAGCAGGAGCGCGAGCGTCACCGCGAACGCCGCAATGACGATGAACGCGATCAGCGACTTCACGGCGAGCGTGCGCTACTTGACGGCCGCCGGCGCGCGATCGGTCGCGGCCTTGAGCGCCCGCACGGCGTCGAGGCTCGCCGAGAGGTCCGGCATCTCGGTCGGCATCGCGATCGACGACAGCTGCGACAGCGTCGCGAGCGCCGATTGCACCTGGCGATTCTTCGCGTCGAAGTATTCGGACAGCCAATCGCGCGCCGCCGAAAGATCGGCCTTGAACGAGCGGTCGTCGCGCGCGAGCAGCGCGAGCCGCGCCGACAAAAGGCGCAGCCGGAGATTCTCGCGCAGGAAGAACGACTGCTCCGGCGTGATCAGCGGCGCCGCCGGATGCTCGTCGACCTGGATGCGGATCACGCTCTTGAGGTCGCTCCACAATCCGTTGAGAAAACGTATCCACGCCGCATCCTTCGTGGGCGCTGTCGACTCGGCGCGCGGCGCGACGCGCTCGTCCTTCGCGAGCGGCAGCGCTCCGATTACGTCGATCAACTGGTCGAGCCTGATCGAAATGCCCGCGACGTCGACGTACGGCACCGCCTCCAGCCGCTCCATGTCGCGCGCGAGTGCGCGCCGCAGCGGCGCGAGTTGCGGCCGGTCGAGCTGCGCGAGCTTCGCGTCGGCCACCTGCAACCCGGCGAGCGCGGCGTGGACGTTCCCCGCGAGCGAAAGCTGCTGGCTTGCGAGCACGAGAATCTGCTCGACCTCCGAGAGCGCGAGCTCGTCGCGCGACGGCGCGAGGTCGCGATAGAGCGCCTCGAGCGCCGACTGCTGCGACTGGAATTCGACGACGCGCGCGTCGAGGAGCGCGAGCTTCGCCTGCGCCTCGCGCAACTGATTCGCAAGATCGGAATCGCGCTCGCGCGCCTGCGCGGAAGCGGCGTCGGCCGCGGTCAGCCGGTGCGCAACCTCGCCGCGCAGCGTTCGCGTGACCTGGCGCTGGTCGTACCACGCATAGATGCCGGCCAGAATGGCCAGAACGACGATCGTCCATAGCGCCCGCAACGGCAAGCCCGGACGCGGCGCGACGGGCGGTGTCGCCGGCACTGCGCCGCGCGACTGCGCGGCGTCGTTGTCGGCATCGGAAAGCGTGGGCATGGTCGGGGCGATTCTAGCAGTCCGATCCTGCGTACTTCGTCGCGACGGCTGGCTCGCATTGCGCGGCTCGCATACAATGCGCGGGCGCATCCGCCCCTTCGCGCGCGAGTTTGTTGGAGAGGCTCCTTTTGAGCGGTCTCACGTTCGTCGCGTTGATCGCGCTTGCGATCGGCATTGCCGCTGCGTATCGCGCCGGCCTCGTTCGTGCGCGTCGCAATGCGCGACAGGCGCCTCCGATGCATCAGCCCGCACCGCCCCCGGTGGTACCTTCAGCGGCGCCCGTTGCTCCCGCCGATACGGCCCGAACAGCGTCGGCCGAGAAGGTCCAATTGCGCGCGTTTGCCGACGATCGCGCACAGCTCTTCGCCGCACTCGCCGATGTGCGCGCCGAACTCGCGCGCTTGAAACAGATCGTGATCGACATCGAGCGCAACGCCCCGCCGCCGCTCCTCGATGCGCCGGGCACGCCCGATGACCTGAAGCTGATTGTCGGCGTAGGACCGGTGATCGAGCGCATGCTCCACCAGGCGGGCATCGGCACCTATCGGCAGATCGCGCGCCTCACCGAGCGCGAGATCGATGCCATCGACGCACGGCTTGCCGAGTTTCCCGGACGCATCCGTCGCGACGGCTGGGTCGTGCAGGCGCGCTCGCTCCATCTCGCGAAATACGGAACGAATCCGTGACCGCGGCGCGCGCGGCGCTGCCGATCGTCGTGCTGGCGCTCGTATGGGGTTTCAACTGGCCGGTGCTCAAGATGGGTGTCACCGAGATGGCGCCGCTCACGTTCCGCGCGGTGACGCTGCCGTTCGCGGCGCTCGGCATGCTCGCGTACGCGCGCGTCGCGCGCGACTCGATGCGCGTCCCGCGCGAATTCGGAGCGAAGCTTTGCGCACTCGCGCTGTTCAACATCACGCTCTGGAACGGCTTCGTGCTGTTCGGCGTGCAGCAGTTGCCGGCGGGAAGGAGCGCGATCCTCGCGTACACGATGCCGATCTGGGCGACGGCGATCGCCGCGCTCGTCGTGCACGAGCCGATCTCGCGGCGCAAGCTGATCGGTCTCGCGCTCGGCGCAACCGGCATGGCGGTCCTCCTCGGCGAGCAGATCGTCGTCGTGCGTGCGGCACCGTTCGGCGCGCTGATGATCCTGATCGCAGCGGTCTCCTGGGCATACGGAACCGTGCTGCTGCGCAAGTGGAAGCCGACGATGCCGCAGAACGCGCTGTCGGGCTGGATGATGCTGATCGGCTGGATCCCCCTCGCGCTCGCGGCCCCGTTCTTGGATGCGCAGCCCCTCGGGGCGGAGCTCGCACGGTTGTCGCTGCGCGGCTGGTTCTCGCTCTTCTACAACGTCTTTCTCGCCGGCTCGATCGCGAATCTCGCCTGGTTCATGCTCGCGCGCTCGCTGCCGGTCGCGATCTCGTCGTTGTCGTCGTTGCCGGTACCCGTCGTCGGGGTGATCTCCGGGATGCTGCTGCTCGGCGAGCGCCCCGGACCGCAGGAATGGATCGCGCTTGCGCTCGTCGTCAGCGCGCTCGCCATCGTGATGGCCGCCCCGCGTCAAGCAACGACCGAGATACCGACGCCGCACGACGCATGACTGAAGCGCCGGTTCTTTACTGAAGCTCGGGCACGAGCGTCAGCACCTGGCCCTCGGCGAACCAGCGATCGAGGTTCGCCTTGCATAGACCGGCCATCGCCTTGCGCGTCTCGTGCGTCGCGCTGCCGACGTGCGGCAGCAGCACGACGTTGTCCATCTCGAAGAGCGCCTCGGGAACGTGCGGCTCCTTCTCGAACACGTCGAGTCCCGCGCCCTTGATCGTGCCGCGCCGGAGCGCGCGCACCAGCGCCGCTTCGTCGACGATCGATCCGCGTGCGATGTTGACGAGCGTCCCCTTGCTGCCGAGTGCCGCCAGCACTTTCTCGCCGACGACGTGGCGCGTTGCCGCTCCGCCGGGACACGCGACGACCAGAAAATCGACGTCGGCAGCGAGCGCTTCGAGCGTCGGTACATAGCGGTACGGGACATCCTGCCGTGTACGTCCCGTGTACGCGACATGCATGCCCATCGCGTCGACGCGCTTCGCGATCGCCTTGCCGATGCGGCCGAGACCCAGGATGCCGACCGACTTGCCCGAGAGCTTCGTCGCGAGCGGCAGCGAGCGCTGCATCCATTCACCATCGCGCACGAAGCGGTCAGCATGCACGAAGTTGCGTCCGGTCATCAGGATCAGCGCAACCGCGACGTCGGCCACGTCGTCGGTCAGCACGTCCGGCGTGTTCGTCACGAGGATGTCGTGCTCGCGGCAGTAGCTCGTCGGCACGCCGTCGTAGCCGACGCCGAATACCGAGATGATCTCGAGATTCGACAACGTGTCGAGGAGCGCCGTCGGCGTCACCGTACCGCCGCCCTGCACCAGTGCGCGGATGCTCTGCCCGACGCGGGCGACGAGCGCGTCGCGATCGTGTGCAGCGGCGTAGTCGTGACAGCGGTAATCGGCTTCGAGCGGATCGCGGAGGAATTTCGGCAAAGCGGCGGTGATGAGAATGTCGACGTCGTTCATGGCTTTCTTCGATCGAGGACGAAGAGGACGAAGGCTACGAGCGGCGTGCGCCAGCGACGCGCGCGTTGCCCGGTGCGAAATAGTCGAGGAGTCCCGCGAGCAGGCCGCCGTCGCCACCGGACGTTTCGACGGCGGCAAGCCCGTGCACGCGCGCGCGCTCGGCGATCCGCGGATGCGCGGCAAAAGCCGGCAGCTTCGCGATCATTTCGCGGCCTTCGGCGCCGAGCGCCGCCATCAGGTTGTTCACGCCTTCGGCCGACGTGAGCGTCAGCGCCTGCGCGCGGGCTTCGCGCAGCGCTTCGACGAGCCCTTCGGCGCCGCTCGAAGGCGCGACCCGCCGATAGCACGGCACGTGATCGACGATCGCGCCGCGCATGCGCAACGCATTGCCGAGGAATTCGCGGCCGCCCTCGCCGCGGAAGATGACGACGTGCTTGCCCTGCACGTCCGCGAGATCGGGCAGCTCGAGCAATCCCTCGATGTCCCACGACTTCGCCGGAATGCGCGTGTCGGCGATGCCTGCCGCGGCGAGTGCCTCGGCCGTTCCCGGCCCGGGCGCGAACGTGCGCAAGGTTGCCGGCCATCCGCCCGCGGTCCGCGCGCCGAACTCGACGGCATTGGCGGACACGAAGATCGCGATGTCGTATCGATCGAGCTGTGCGTGAACGTCTGCGAGCTGCGCGCCGTCATCGGGCGGCAGGATGACGATCGCGGGCCAGATGAGCGGACTGCCGCCGAGCGCCGCGATGCGCGATGCAAAAACTGCCGCGGGACGTTGCGGCCGCGTGACGATGACGCCGATGCCGTCGAGCGGCCCCGCCTCGCGCGACGGCGGCGTAAGCGGATGTATGTCGGTCGTCATGCGGCGGCTGCGGCAAGCCGATGTGCGCCGCGACGCAGGAAATCATCGGCGAGCGCGACACCGAGCGCATCCGCGTCGTCGATTTCGGTCACGGCATTCTCGGCTTCGCCGCGCAGAACCTCGCGCCCGTCGCGCGATGCGAGAAGGCCGCGCAGCCACAGCCGCCCTTCCTCCCACTCCGCGTATGCGGCGAGCGGCGTCTGGCAACTGCCGCCGAGCGCACGCGAGAACGCGCGCTCCGCCGCCGTCGCGAGCGTCGTGCCGCGGTCGGCGAGCGGCTGCAGCGCATGGAGCACGTCGATGCGGTCGGCGCGGCACTCGATCGCGAGCGCACCCTGCCCCGGTGCCGGCAGACTCTCGTCGGGATCGAGCAGCGCGCGAATGCGCGTGCCCAGACCGAGTCGCTTGAGTCCGGCCGCCGCGAGAATGATCGCGTCGTAACGCCCTTCGTCCAGCTTGCGCAGGCGCGTATGCACGTTTCCGCGCAGCGATTCGATGCGAAGCGCAGGATGCCGCTCGCGCAGTTGCGCCTCGCGGCGCAGGCTCGACGTGCCGACGATCGCGGCATCCGGCAGCGACGACAGCGCTTCGTAGCGCGTCGAGACAAAAGCATCGCGCGGGTCCTCGCGCGCCGAGATCGCCGCTAGCACGAAGCCGTCGGGAAGGTTCATCGGCATGTCCTTCAACGAATGGACGGCGAGGTCGGCCCGACCGTCGCGCAGTGCGTTCTCGAGCTCCTTGATGAAGAGCCCCTTGCCGCCGATGGCAGCGAGTGGCCGGTCGATGATGCGATCGCCCTGCGTGGTGACGCCCAGGAGATCGACGGCAGTGCCGCGGTAGCGCGACGTGAGCCGCGAGCGCACGTGCTCGGCCTGCCACATCGCCAGCGCCGATTCGCGGGTGGCGATCGTCAGCCGGCGTGGCGCCAGGAAAGACGTCATCGGACGCTGCGGCGACGCCCGCTTTCGGGATCGTTATGAATCACATCAGCCGGAACACGACGCGAGCGGCAATAGTAGCATCGCCCCGGCGGAGAAAGGCCGGCGAACGGCGTAGGCCGCTGCTATGGACTCAACGACGACGTTCGCGAAACGCGTCCATGACGCGGTAGCAGTGCGAGTGCCGCGCACGCAAGGCCGGCGAGCGCGAGGATGCCGACGGCGCGGTGCGTTGCAAGCCAGAGCTCGACGCTGACCGACCGCGACTCGGCGTCGAAGCGGCCGTGAGCGCCGCGATCGCCGGGCACCGCCTGGAACAGGTTGTCGGCCCGGTCGGGCTCGACCGGGGTGGGCGACATCTGCGACGAGTAGCCGAAGTCTGCAAGATAGCGATCGAGCAGTCCCGGGATGAACTTGTTGATCCAGATCGCCTTCGTCGTCGGACCGCCGACGAAGAGCTC
>Ga0157370_10008534_pt1 | contig 11044 bp, 9 predicted proteins | sample C35metaG_FD_113463 | JGI IMG/M metagenome (GOLD analysis project Ga0157370, IMG submission 113463) | Corn rhizosphere microbial communities from Kellogg Biological Station, Michigan, USA - C3-5 metaG | ecosystem: Host-associated > Plants > Roots > Rhizosphere > Soil | place: USA: Michigan... | reverse complement strand
GTCTTTTGGGTACGGTAACGGGTATGATTAAGGCGTTCGGTGCATTGGCAACTGCAGGCACTCCTGACCAGGCTTTGTTGGCAAACGGTATCTCTGAAGCGTTGATCAACACCGCTACAGGTATCTCGACTTCGGCCTTGGCAATCATCACATATAACTTGTTTACTTCTAAAATCGATACACTGACGTATTCAATCGACGAAGCTGCTTCTACGATTGTAAATACTTACCGTCATTCAAGAGGAAAGAACTAAATAATTTTAGCGTCGTTTAATTTAATAACAGAAACAGATGGCTAAAGTTAAAATGTCAAGAAAAATGACGTCGATTGACATGACCGCAATGTGTGACGTTGCGTTCCTACTTCTTACGTTCTTTATCTTGACCACTCAGTTTAAAAAACCTGACGTGGAGCAGATTAAACCGCCATCTTCAATTTCGGAAAAATTACTTCCTGATGCTAGTTTAATGACTATCAACGCTACTCCGGACGGAAAATTCTATTTCCAGCCGGTAGAAAATGCATCAGAAAGAATAGCTCTTTTGGATAAAATGGGACAAAAGTATGGTATTACTTTTGACAACAACCAAAAAGCTGCTTTCCAGAAAGTTCAGGCAATTGGAGTTCCAATGAACCAGCTTAAAGGTTATTTGGATATGCCTGCAGATGAGCAGAAAAATTATAAGAGTCCTACAGGAATTCCTATGGACAGTACAAATAAGCAATTAATTGACTGGGTAAAAGAAAGTTTGAGCGTTAACCCTGACTACAAGTTAGCTATTAAAGGTGACGTTACAACGCAATACCCTAAAGTGAAAAGCCTATTTGAAGGTTTAAGAGATATTGATTTTCTTAAATTTTGGTTGATTACATCACAAGAAGGTAAACCTAACGAATAATATCGATAGAAATGGCAGAAGTACAAGTACAGGAAAAAGGCGGCAAGGGCGGCAAGGTCCGTTCCAAGAAGCAAAACACCAGAGTCGATATGACTCCGATGGTGGACTTGGGTTTTCTATTGATTACCTTCTTTATGTTCACAACTACGTTCAGTAAACCGAACGTGATGGATTTGGGTCTTCCGGCTAAACCGAAAGATGAAACAAAAAAACCACCTCCAACAGAAATTAAACTTTCAAACTCAATTTCTATCTTATTAGGAAAAAACAATAGAGTTTTTTGGCACCAGCAGGATGCTACATCCTTGAATGACCAAACTCTTATGGAAACTACCCTTGATAGAGAAGGAATTAGAAAAGTAATTCAGCAGGCAAAATCTAGAGCTGCAGATCAAACGAAATTTACCGTGATCATTAAGCCAACTGACGATGCTATATATAAGAACTTTGTTGATATTCTTGATGAAATGGCAATTACCAAAAGTGAGCAGTACGGAGTTACTGATATCAAACCTTGGGAAAAAGCTATTTATGAGAAGAAAGTAGGAGGTGCTGCTGCACCGGCTGCTACAAAGTAATTTAACCATAAAATTGTATATCTAATCTATGGCAGATGAAAATGTATACGGTCAGAATCTTACTTTAGACGAAATCGTATTTGAAAATAGAAACAAGGAATATGGTGCCTATGATCTTAGACATCAGTATCCGAGACTTTTAACTAAGTCTTTTATCATCGGAACAGCATTATTCCTTTTGGCAGCTTTGTCTCCGTTCATCTATCTTACGATTAAAAATCTTACAGCTCCGCCTAAGCAAGAAGTAAAGGCAGATCTAGTAGATATTATCGAGGAAGAACCGATTATCGAGCAGCCTAAAGAAGAAGAACCACCACCACCACCGCCTCCAAAAGAGGAAGAGAAAATTGAGGTGATTCAGAACGTGGTTCCAGAGCCTGTAAAAGCTCCGAAAATTGAAACACCACCGCCGCCGATTTCTAAGCAGTTGGAAACTACAACTGGTTTACAGAATCAGGAGGGGGTAAAGGCTCCGGCTTATACGCCACCACCGCCACCACCATCTACAGGTACTAAAGCTAGTACAGTAGAAGTAAAAGCGAACAACCCTAACGAGATCTATAAAGATGTTGACCAGTCTGCAGAATATCCTGGAGGTATGGGAGCATTAAGAAAGTTCTTGGGAGATAACTTCGATACTTCTCTAATGGAAGGAGGTGAAGGAACGCTTAAAGCTAAGCTTAAGTTCGTTGTAGAAAAAGACGGAACAGTTTCTGCAGTTACTATTGAAGAGAAATCTCCAAATGGCGACTTCAACAATGAAGCTATACGTGTAGTTAAGAAACTTAAAAAATGGACTCCTGCGAAAAGAAACGGGGAGAGCGTTAGATCTTACTATAGTGTTCCATTTACTATGAACTTTGAATAAGACTTATTTATTCGAAATATAAATAAAAAGAGAAGCTTATGCTTCTCTTTTTATTTTTTTTGGTATTTTTGTTACATGATGTTCAATTGGTTATCCCTGGTTACGGGATTGTTTTATATCGTTTTAGGAATTGTAGTGATTGTCTACAAATTCTTCTTTACCACTTTAGAACCTGCCATTGCCTATGCATTAGGTGTGGTATTGGTTATTTATGGTATTTTCAGAATTTACAGGGCGATCTCAAGAATTAAAAAATCGAGAAATGAAGAATAGTTTTAAGCTTGTAATAATTTTTGCTTTGAGCATGATGCTTGCAGGCTGCAAAAAGGAGAGAAACGCTCCTTCATATCACAAAGGTGATCTTACAATTTTTACTGACGAATCCTTTCAAAGCGTCACAGAAGCATTAGCTGAAGGCTATATGATCAATTACCCCGACACCCATATCAAAGTAGAAACTAAAAAAGAAGACTTAGGACTTCTTGATCTTTTGAAGGGGAGTGCTAAGGTGGTAGTAATGTCCAGAAATCTTACTCCTGAAGAAATAAAAACATACGAAGAAAGAACAGATTTAAAGTTTCTTCCTGCTAAATTTGCTGCAGATGCAGTCGTATTCGTAGTCCCTAAAGACTCGCCGAAAGAAAGTATCTCTATGGAGGAAATCAACACCGGGCTGATGTCTGATAAAAAAGAATTTATCTTTGATGGAACGAACTCAAGTAATCTGAATTTTGTTGCTGAAAAATTTAAAAAACAGCCAAAAGACCTCCAATTTTCCATTATTCCGGGAAATCAGAAGATTATCGAGGAATTAGGAAAATATCCTAATAAAATAGGGGTTGTAGGGCTCAATACTTTTAGCCGTCCTTATGATAAAGCTTCAGAGAAATTGAGAGAAATGGTTAAAGTTCTTCCTGTTGTAAATAAAGGGAAACTTTACAATGCAGATTTTGAAGGACTTCGTACCATGGAATATCCATTTACAAGGGTGCTTTATTTTCTTATTAATGAAGGTAATTTTAATATTGCCAATGGATTTATAAGATTTTCATGTACCCATTTAGGTCAGAAAGTAGTACAGAAAGAAGGGCTGCAACCTTATAACATTTATAAGAGAGAGGTGCAGATGCGTTAAAAAATATTAAATTCACAATTTATCCTTATTAAAAATTTTGATTTGGTCTGAAAATTGTGTAGAATAAAACTCAATTATTAGAAAATATAAAATGAAAGATATAATGAATATGAATGTAAAGAAGATTGCTTTTGGAGCAGCCGTGGTATTTTTTACCGGTTTTGCCTCTGCACAAACACTGCAGGATGGTATCAACAGTATAGACAGTGATAAATTTGCTCAGGCAAAAACAAATTTCACTGAAATGATCGCTAAAGAGCCTACAGCTGACAACTACTTCTATTTGGGAAATACTTTCTTAAGACAAGGAGAGCCTGATTACGCTAAAGCAACTGAAAGTTTCAACAAAGGATTAGCTGCTGATGCAAAAAGCTATCTTAACAAAATCGGTTTAGCTGCTGTTAAATTAGGTAAAGGCGATAAAAATGCTGTATCCGAAATTCAGAAAGTAGTAACTGATTCAAGAGAAAAAGATGCTGAAGTTCTGTTCAGAGCTGCAGAAGCTTTAACTTTATTTGAAAAGAACAGTTCACCTGATCTTGCGATCCAGTTTTTGACCAAAGCTATTGAAAAAGCTGAGAAAAAAGGTGTTCCTGCACATTACTATTATACATTAGGAGATGCTTACAGATTAAAAAGAATGCCGGGAGAGGCTATGTCTGCTTATGATAAAGCACTACCTACTGCTAAGAATAAAGCTTCCGTTTATACAAGAATGGCAACTTTATGGATGGCAGCACAACAATGGCAGCAAGCTAAACAAAACATTGATAAAGCTATCGGTGTAGATGCTACTTATGCTCCGGCATATAAAGCATTGGCTGGTTATGATATCAGATATCAGCAGAATGCAAAAGCAACTCAAGACCTTATCAACTATACAAAATATGCTGATGAGGATCCTTATACTCAATTAGAAATTGCAAAATTATACTTCACAAACGAAGATTATGCAAACTCTAAAACTGTTTTAGATAAAATCTTTGACAAAATAGATGACCCTATCAAGTTCAAATTAAGAGCTTACCAGTCATATGCAGATAAAAATTATGCAGATGCAAAGCAAAATATGGATACGTTTGTTTCTCAAGCTGAGAAAACAAGAGTACAGCCAGCTGACCAGGGATTACAAGGACTTATCGCAGCTGGTTTAGCAAAAGATGAAAAGGATGCTGCTAAAAAAACAGCTTTAATGACAGAAGCTCAGCAAAAAGTAGGTATTGCAAAAGCGGCTAAAGATGAAACCATGAAGTGGGATCTTGAATTAGCTAACATCGCTGGAGGTGGTGGTGTGTCTCAGTCAGAAGTTGACAAAGGGCCTACTAACCCTGCTATTGAAGCATTGAAACAAAAGGTTGCTGCTAATAATCAGGATTCTGATTCACTATTTAAGTTAGCTACAGCTTATCAGGATGTTAAAAACTGGAACGGAGCAATTGCGACATGGCAAAAAATGTCAGCTCTACTTCCTGATTGGGCTCCGGCTTATTACAGCCAAGGATATTCTTACCAGCAGGCAGGAAATAATGATGCAGCAAAAATGGCTTATGAGAAATTCATCAGTACAGTAAAACCTGCTGATCAGGAAGCAAACAAACAGACTCTTGCTTATGCTTACTTCGCAGTAGCTTATATGAACAAAGACTCTGATGTTGCTAAAGCAAAAGATTATGTTGCTAAATCTTTACAGTTGGATCCTACTTACCAGGACGCTGTAAAATTAAATGCAGAGATCAATAAATAATTTAAAATTTAAATTATAGATATTAAAACTTCCCATTCGTAATGTTTGGGAAGTTTTTATTTTAAACTTATCTTTGATTATATGAAAATTGATATACTTGCTTTTGGAGCACATCCTGATGATGTAGAATTAGGGTGTGGGGGAACTATTGCCAAAATGGTTTCAGAAGGGAAAAAATGTGCAGTTGTAGATCTTACCAGAGGAGAACTGGGAACAAGAGGAACTGACGAAACAAGAAAGGCTGAAGCTGCAGATGCCGCTAAAATTTTAGGACTGTCTGCAAGAGAGAATCTGGGAATGAAAGATGGCTTTCTTGTCAATTCTGAAGAATATCAAATGAGGATCGTAAAAATGATCCGCAAATACCGTCCTGAAATCGTCTTGGCTAATGCAATTGATGATAGACATCCGGATCATGCAAAAGGAGCGAAATTAGTGTCGGATGCGTGCTTCTTGTCAGGATTGAGAAAAATCGAGACTGTACTGGAGGGAGAGACTCAGGAAGTGTGGAGACCAAAGCATGTTTTTCATTATATTCAGTGGAAAGATATCAAGCCGGAATTTGTCATTGATATCTCGGAACATCTTAATACAAAATTGGAAGCTTGTATGGCTTATAAAACCCAGTTTTATGATCCAACTTCTAAGGAACCCGAGACTCCGATTACCACAAAAGACTTTTATGAGAGTTTGACGTACCGTGCACAGGATTTAGGGCGGTTATCGGGAGTTACTTACGCTGAGGGTTTTACGTCTGAAAAGTTAATTTCTTTGAAAAATTTTGATGGAATTATTTGGTAGTTGAGGAAAATGTCCTATATTTGCACTCACAAAACGGTGATTGTAGCTCAGTTGGTTAGAGCGTCGGATTGTGGTTCCGAAGGTCGGGGGTTCGAGACCCCTCATTCACCCTAAATCAGCACATTTTCATAAGAAAATGTGCTTTTTTTATTTGATATCAAAATAGGCAAATAAGAATGTTATGCCACTTTTTAGTGTGTTAATTTTTTTATAATGTCTTTTAAAAGTATATTTGCACGCTAATAATCAACATAATCGGGGATGAAAAATATATACTTTTTACTTTTTTTACTTAATTCTATACTCATTTCTTCAACGGTAAGGTATGTGAATGCTAATTCTAATGCGGGCATTGCTCCTTATACTTCATGGTCTACAGCAAGCAATGATTTACAGACAGTAATAAACAGCAGCCAGATTGGAGATGAAATCTGGGTGGCCAGTGGAACTTATTTTCCTACCAGAGATCCTTTGGGAAATACTTCTCCTTCAGATAGTCGGGATAAAACATTTTATCTGAAAGATGGCATCTCTGTATATGGTGGTTTCAGTGGAACAGAAACATCACTAACTGACCGAAACATAAGCAGTAATATAACACTCCTGAGTGGTGATTTAGGTGTTTTAGGAACAGTCAATGATAATTGCTATCATGTTGTGCTGTTTTCCGGAAACAGTACCAGTGCAATTGGTGTAAAATTAGATGGATTTTCTATTGCCAGTGGTTTTGCAATGGGTACTGTTAATAACAATGTAAACGGAAATGTTGCTTCGAGACTGGCAGGCCCGGCCATCTATTTTATTAATGGAAATAATATTATTTCCAATAATAAAATTTATATGAACACTGGTTATTCAGGCGGAGGGATCTATACTTCAACCGGCAATAATATTATTTCTAACAATGAAATCTATAATAATAAAGCGCATTATGATGGAGGAGGCGTGAGTGTCTTTAAGGGAACAAATACCATTACCAATAACTATATTCATGATAACACCGCTACTGGCGATGGGGGAGGTATATATGCTGTTTTGGGAGTAGACAATATTATCAGTAAAAATGTGATCGGCAAAAATAAAGGGGGTATCAATCAGATTGATACTTATTACTACGGTGGTGGTGGAATTTATACTGAAAAAGGTTCAAATCTTATTACAAACAATGTACTTTACGAAAATATTTCAAACTACATGGGAGGAGGGATTTTTCTGTACTATGGAAATAATAAAGTCATCAACAATACCATTTACAAAAATACAGGAACAAGAGGTGGAGGATTTTTTACTTATTTGGGAAATAATTTTGTGAAAAATAATATATTCTGGGGTAATATTAATGGGACGGATAGCCAGCCTGGAGCAGATTACAAAAATCATAACGATTGGCCGGCAGAAAATTATTTCTATAATAACCTATTTCAGTTGCCACAAGGTTTTTATACTTCGGCAAACCAAAATTCTTTATACGGCTATCCTAATAATACATTCCAGATTAATCCAAATTTTAAAGATGAGACGAATGTTTTTGGAGCAGATGGTATTTTAAGAACTTCAGATGATGGGTTATCATTACAGCCCAATAGTGTTGCTATCAATTATGGCCAGCTGACAGATGCCCCAACAGATGATATTACGGGACTGGTTCGTATGGGGAATCCTGATGTTGGAGCTTATGAGTTGATGGGAAATCTTAGCATAGCAGAACTGAAAATTAATGATTTTAGAATTTACCCTAATCCGGCTAAAGATATTTTAAATATAAAAACCAATGATAAAATTTTAAAGGTTGAAATCTTTAATACATCAGGACAACTCATAAAAACAACAAAAGAGTCAAAAATAGATATTTCAACATTTCCATCAGGAATCTATATTTTAAATGTAATGACGGAATATAAAGTAATTACGGAGAAATTTATTAAGAAATAATTTACGTATAAATCTTACCATATTTTAGCCTTTCAAATTTTGAAAGGCTTTATTTTTTTTCAAAAATTTTTCCTCCCAGTACTTGTCATTTTTTCTTCAACAGACAGAATGTTATTTTAAAGTTCGTTAAAAAAAATTCTATGATTGGTGATTAAAACTTTTATATTTGTTCAACCAGAATCGTGAGAAAGAATCTCATTGAAATTACCTTAATTAAAGCTATTAACATGAAAAAACTCTTTACAATTCTTATTGCACTTTTTGCAATAAAATCTTATTCTCAATCAAGTTCCCAATCTTATTATAAGCGTCTTTTTGATACCAGAGGTCTTGACCAGTGGGATGGCAATTCAACAAGCCAGGATCAACTTGAGTTTGCCTGGGGGGTGCCTGCTCATATGGAAGCATTGGTTTTAATGTATGAAAAAACACTTGAAAAAAAATATGCAGAAACCTTAATTAAGTGCATCGGAAATACTATTGACAGAAGAGATGACCTGAGAAATCCGACACTGGGATATCCAATAATTTATGATTATCGCCATATTTCTGGCGCTGCCTGGTCTACTAATCATTACAATGCAACAACAGATACAGGATTGCCTTATTCTCATCTGGTACATAGTGCTAATATTACCTATCCTATGGCTAAGTTTGCTGCAATAGTTAAAAATAATACTGCTATTCAAGATTTAACATATGATTCACCAACAGGTCGTTATGCGGGGCAAAACTATATCACAATTGCTAATGATCTTATCCAAAAAATAAAAGAAACACTTAATTACCATGCAGATCAATGGTATACAGAACCAGGATCTACTACTATAGGTTATTATAAAGAGCGAAGTGATAATAATCCGCCAATAGGATTTCCCGGGGTAATTTTACCTTATAATATGCAAAGTTCTGTTGGGAGGGTGTTGGTGCAGATGTACAGAGCAACGAGTGAAAACAATTATCTTATCCAGATTAATCAAATCGCTAATTTTATTAAATCAAATACCCAACTTAATTCTACTTTGGGATCAAATGTCTGGACCTATTGGAAACATGATGACCTGCGTGAAGATATTTCCCATGCTGATTTGACAGCTGCTTTTCCTTATGAATGCAACAAGTATGGTATTTCAATCAATGGAAGCCTTATTTATACCACTGCAGATATCAATACTTATACTAAAACGTTGACAAAAGATATTTATATCTCTCCTTTACATATAAAAAATGGGGTTAATTATAATGGTGAGAATTGGAATATCAAGTATAATATTAATACCTCTGATCCTGCTGTAACTCCTCGATACGGTACTTATACTGCATATTTGTGGCTATATTTATCGCAATATGATGATAAAACGTTATATCAGATAGTTTCAGATTTACAGGCTGCCAAGAATTATTATAGTAACATAACGGTATTTGATTCTTCTATAACATGGGCACTTTTATCAAATTTTGAAAACTTAGTTGTACCTGTCAATACAGATCATGAGTATGGAGAAGATTCTGATTGGAGAGGAATTGCAAGCGGTAATTTTGATGGAGATAACGACGATGAATTTGTTGTTATTAGAAATTTTGATGGGTTGATGCAGGCTTTGGAACCACATGACAGAGGTTTTCGCCAGGTGGCTACCAGTAAAGTATATGGTGGTTCCAATAACTGGAAAGGATTGGCTGCAGGTGATTTTTTTGGAGATAATAAAAGTGAGATCATAGCTTTAAATGATCATGCAGATGCCAACGAAAATGGTATTTATGTATTGAAAATTGAAAATGGCAGCATCGTGGAACATACAAGATATACCGGATGGGGAGCTCAATCAGAGTGGGTAGGTGTTGCTGCAGGAAACTTTATCAGTGGTGGAAAAGATGATGTTATCACAGTAAGAAATTTTAATAAAGAAGCTAGAGTGAGCAAATTTGTTGGAACAGATATGCAATCAGTGTATGTAAATACACTTAATCTACCTGCAAGTTCTAAAATCAAAGCAGTGGCATCAGGCGATCTTGATAAAGATGGTAAGGATGAATTGGTATTGCTTGTGGATGCGGATGATAATAATGCCATCTATAATGGTATCCATGTTTATCGTGTAAGTGATAGTGGAGTTCTTACAAAAATTACTGAATTTACAAACTGGGGTTCAGCCTCAGACTGGAAGGGTCTTGCTGTTGGTGATATTGATGCTGATGGTGCTGCTGAAATTATCGCTCACAGAAACTTTGACGGAGATTATAAATTATTTAAACTGAACGGAAATGTGTTATCAGGGATTACTGCTGAAAAGTTTCCGGTTTTGCAAACCCGAAATAATGTAATGTGTTTCGGAAATTTTGATCCAAGCACTAAGAATGAAGAATTGGCTACGCTTAGAAAAGATGGAGGTATTGTAATGTTTTCTTCGGCCAATGTTACCAATAATGTAATTAACATGAATAACAGAAATGCTGATCCTTGTAAAAATGAGCTGCCGGAAGTATTATTCAGTTTCCTGAAATCACCTTCTTTACATAAAGAGGAATCTAAAGAAATAGTATCTGTAAAATAAGAATTATAATATTCAATAGAAACGGGCTTTAGCCCGTTTTTTTATGTTTTGATTGTAAGGCATAAAAAAAGCATCTTTTTCAGATGCTTGTGTTTTTAGATATTCTTTTTTAAACTTCGTCGTCAGAATCAATTGTGAAAGATTTGCTTTTGAAGTCTTTGTCATGTTTTTCTGAAATTACATCCTCACCCTTTTCATTAATGATGAAATCTGTGGACTCATTAAACATCTCCTGGAAACTCTTAAAATCTTCCTTGTAAAGGTAAATTTTATGCTTCTCGAATGTAGCTTCCCCATTCTCTCCGAAATTCTTCTTACTCTCAGTGATTGTAAGATAATAATCTCCTGCTTTCGTCTCGCGCACATCAAAGAAATAAGTTCTTCTCCCTGCTTTTAACACCTTAGTGAAAATTTCATTTTCATGGCGTTCCTTGTATTCACTCATTGTTAGATATTTTTTAATCTTGTTAAGAACAAATATAAAAGAATTCTTTTAATCACAAAATTTTTTTTATGATTTATTTAACAATT
>Ga0157370_10008533_pt1 | contig 11044 bp, 17 predicted proteins | sample C35metaG_FD_113463 | JGI IMG/M metagenome (GOLD analysis project Ga0157370, IMG submission 113463) | Corn rhizosphere microbial communities from Kellogg Biological Station, Michigan, USA - C3-5 metaG | ecosystem: Host-associated > Plants > Roots > Rhizosphere > Soil | place: USA: Michigan... | reverse complement strand
TGCGAAAACCGGACATTGATGCAGATGGGCGCAGTTTCGAGGTCAACGGGCGCCGGCATGTGATCGAAGTCAGCACCTCAATTGGCAAGGCCGACGGCGGAGCACTGAACTGAGCCACTTGTTACGAGCATGAAAAAGCCCCGCCAGATCATCCTGTGCGGGGCTTTTTTCGAACCGTTGCAAGGCTCTGAATAATGGTGTCCCAGGGCAGGTTCGAACTGCCAACCTTCCCCTTAGGAGGGACAATTCAGACGCAGCAGGGTCAGGCATAAGCCCCGTATTACTGGGCTTATTCGTCCAATTGAATCCATGAAGACAGAGCGGTATAGTGCTTTTTGCTGCCACCCTGCTGTCACGGTCGACTCCTTGAAAACCAAAATTACTCAAAAGCTAATTGGCAACCTAGCCGCCGAGGCGAAAGCATACCGCGTGCATGACACCGTGCAGCCGGGCTTCTTTATCCGCGTTCTGCCCAGCGGTCACAAGTCCTATATGGTCACATGGGGGCGCAACAAGAACGCCACCTTGGGGCGCGTTGGTGTCCTCACGCTCGATCAAGCCAGAACCGAGGCCGCTCAGTACCTGGCCGACGCGCACGCCCACGGTGAGCCACTGGCAGTCGCTCAGGGTCGAAAGGGGATCGCTCTGCCGTCTCTTCGCGTATTCATCGACGACACCTATATGCCGTGGTTCAAGGCCCACCACAAAGGGCATGAGAAAACCCTGCACACGCTTGACCACAACTTCGAAGAAATCATGTCTCAGCGCCTCGATGCGATCACCGGCCGCGACCTGGATCAGATCCGTACGGGATGGATGCAGTCAGGCAATAAGCCGTCGACGGTCAACCGGAAAATGGGCTCTATCAGCGGCGTATTCAGCAGAGCCGTTGAATGGGAGTACATCGATGCCCACCCGATGGACAGGCTCAAAGCCTTAAAAGTCGACTCGATGGGGCTAGTCCGCTACTTGGATGCTGAAGAGACCAAGCGACTACGGGAAGCACTGGACGCCCGCCAAGACGAAGCACGGGCGGAGCGAGAGAGCGCGAACAAGTGGCGGGCTGATCGCGGTAAGGAGCTAATGCCGAGCTTGCTGCAGGTCCCATTCACTGACCACCTAAAGCCTTTGGTCCTGGTATCGCTGAATACTGGCATGAGACGCGGAGAGCTGTTCGACCTGAAATGGTCCGCGGTGAACTTCCAGACGAAGACGATCACCGCCGCCGGCGCCACCACCAAAACAAGCGACACACGACACATCCCGATGAACAAGGAAACGGTGCGCGTGCTGGAAGACTGGAAGAAGCTGGCCGGCAAATCTCAATATGTGTTCCCGAGTCAGGAAGGCGGCCGTCTGGAGGACGTTAAAAGCGCCTGGCTCAAGCTGCTAGAGCGAGCCAGTATCGAAGGGTTCCGCTGGCACGATATGCGTCACGATTTCGCGTCACGCCTAGTGATGGCCGGCGTACCGCTCAACACAGTACGGGATCTGCTGGGGCACGCGGACATCAAAATGACTTTGCGTTACGCGCACCTAGCTCCTGGAACAAAGGCTGCGGCAGTTGAACTGATCTAGAAGGGTATGAGATCAGCTTCGCTTAGCGGAACGATAGTAGAGCTGCCCTTATGGCGATCAACGTGCTGCAGGATGGTTTCCCAGTTGTCCGTAACCAAGAACACTGTCAGCTCGCCAGTCTCTGGGTTGTAGCCGCCGCCTTTATTCTTGTGCCAGAAATATCCGGTAGCCTTAATCGTTTCCCAAATCCTCAGTTCGTCGTAAGTCAGTGCTTCTGGCATATGAAGGGCCAATTTTATGAGCCTTACAGACTCATCTGTGGACCAGACCTTATCCAATACCGATGACAGCGTTTGACCGTTGGAGTCGAGTTGCTGGTTCGTAATCGCTTGCGATATCGCCCACTCCACTACCGCGGTCAAGGAGCGCTTCTGTAGGCGCCCCATGATGTCCAGCGCAAACTTAATTTTCGGATCAATCCTGATCCCAACGGCAACCGTAGTGCTGGTCTCGCCGGTCCGCTTGCTCGTTTTCGTCGCCATATACCTGCCACCTCAATAGGTCGACCCAACCGACCCCAGGTGCATAGCTTGCTGCACTCGCATTCTCTCGTCAATCCGACTGAGTACGAATGAATTTAGCAAATGCTTGAACATTTATATTTTATAAATATAGACTAGCAACCACTGGCATCAATCTAACCCAGCCAGAAGGAGTCGTTATGTCACAACTCGCCGCACTGCCACCTCTCTCAGTCAGCGTTGAGAAAGCAGCACGTATGACCGGCTACTCGCGGTCCGGTATTTATGAAGTCATGGCTAATGGAGATCTGAAGGCGTTCAAGCTTGGCAAACGCCGATTAATTCTTGTGGCCGAACTGAAGGCTTGGATAGAACGCGCAGCTAAGGCCGGCGCACGGTGAGGCTCAAAAATAAGGGGGAGATTTTGCGCACGACTGCGCTGGAGATTGCCAAGGCGGTGTTGGAGCACCGCCTCAGCGATAACACACTGGATAGCACCAACGTGAAGGGCAAACTATGACACGCCATTCTTCAACCGAGCAAGACCGCAAGATGATCGAGGCGCTGAGAAACGGCCCGGTCTCCTCCGTCGAGGCAGCTCAAACACTCGATATCGTTCAGCCACCGAGCACGATTCGCCGCCTTAGGAAAAAAGGGCACGAAATCCGCACCTACTGGACGCATCAGTCCACGGAGCCAGGTCGGCCGCCTCACCGCGTCGCCAAGTACATCCTCATGCGCGAAGCATCGTAATTCAGAGAAGCAGGGGTGTCCTCATTTTTGAGGATACCTCGGCGCCTGCCTGTGAGCGTTTGAATGGCCAGAAAAAAGTCCTACAAGGTCGACTTTGGCGGCGGTCGAGTGCTGGCCCTGCCCTATCGACTGCTGATCAGTGACGCCTTCGACAACCTATCGCCCAAAGCAGTGGTGGTGCTGATCAAGCTGGCCAGGAACTACAACGGCAAAAACAACGGCGACCTTGCCTGCACTGTCGCGATGTTGTCGAGCGGCCGGAGCATGGATGACAAAACGTTGAGATCTGCGCTGGAAGAGCTGATAGCCGCGGGATTGATTGTAAAAACTAGGGAACACGGACCTTTCGCGCAGGATGGGAAGCATCAACCGGCACTATATGCGATCACTTGGGCCGCGATAGACGATTGCCCCGGCAAGAACCTGGAACTACGCCCGGGCCCGCCCCGCTTTAAGTTCGTCTGATTTCGAAATACCCGGTGGGATTTTTTCCGGTGGGCACTGGGAATTTTTCCCAGTGGCTAAAGCGACAATTGTCCGGTTCTGTCCAGTCCTGATTTCTTGCCTAGTCACCACTGGGATTTTTTCCCAGTGCCTCCCAATGAAACCGGGGCCTGTAGCGATCAGGCCAACGGGAAAAAATCCCAGTCTTATATAATTACACCACCATGGGGGTTATTAAATGACCTTGCACACCATCAAACAAGCTGTCTGCCAGCACGGTTACGCAGGCAAATGTAAGCGAGTCGGAGGCTTCATCTTTCTTGTTCTCGACTTCCTTCCTTGGACACTGATCGGTATGTGTCGCCCTTGCGCGGAGGAAGTGAGGAAGGATCTGATCTACCAGATTGAAAAGGGCAAAGATCGATAATCGCCGGTCCGTCCAACAACGAAAAAGGCACTACCCTGTAACGGGGTAGTGCCTTGGATACAACGAAGCGTTCGTAGTTAGTCAGTCGATGTCTGCAGGAGCGAACTGCTCAGTACCAGCCCGCAGCGAACGCAGACCAATCACAGCCGCCCGGGCTACTCGGTCTATGAAGCCCGTTTCCAGACTTGTGCAGCGCCCTCCCATACCCACGATCGCGAATTGGATCGCATGGAACGCCTCTGTTTCGTCGTGGGCTGCCAGTTCGGCAATCTCTGCATCGAAGCAGGCGATGCCCTTCTCCCAGTCCCCAGGCACGCCGTAGTTGTACCGCGGCCAATTGATAAGCCGGCCGGCATCATCGCGCTGGGTGAAGCTCAGATCGTCCCTTGATCGGATAGCGGCGCTCATTGGACCACCTCCGCCGAGTCGAGCGCTTTCTGCATCTGCTCAACTTCGCTGTCGACGTAGTTCGCCCAGTCGTACCCAAGAAAGCTACCGAGGCTGGCCAGTTCTTCGATGTCGTGCGACTTGCCGTGCTTCAAGTCCTTCGTGATGGCATTGAACAACACCCGCATATTGCTGATGCGTTCGTGCGTGGCGCGCAGCAGTTCAAGAGCTTCGTCGGCGATGCGGGCGGTAGGCTGGCTCATTGCACACCCCCTATGCAGATCCCGCGAAATGGTGCGGCGCCTGGCAAAACCTTCACGCTGATGTCTCCGAGGATCTTCAGCGGTGCCAACTGGGCCAGCTTGATGTTGGCCGGCAGCACCATGGTGGTGATGACCTGGCCGTGCGCGTCCAAAATTTGGATGGTATTCTGTTTGAATTGCATGACGTGTGCCTCTAAGCGTCGTCGTGTGATCGCCAGGCCGCTGTTAGCGCAGCGGCTTGGCACCTCTTCTCTTAATGGCTCAGATCTGAGCTATCGCATGATCCGTTACTGCTGCCCCTTTTCACTGATCCAACCTGCAGCCCAGCTCAGTGGGTCTTTCGACTCCATCGGTTTGAGTGGCTTCCCGTCGCGTGCTGCCTGCTTACCCTCTTCCTCCGTCTCTGTGTGTATCCACACCGTCGTGTTCTTGTAGCCTGCTGCTTTCTGCCGCTCCTTGAATGCTCGCTGGCGTAGGGTGTTCGGGCTTTCGGTTTTGTCTGCCATCTGAATGTCTCATTACCGGTAACGTCAAGCAATACTGCCATGCCGTTACCGGTAACGCAAGGAGTGCTGCGCAGTATTTTATGTTAGCTGTCGATCGACTAGATCTCTCTCTGCGGTGATTGACGCAATCTGAATTTCAGTATTCACCTGGCTAAGATGGGGTTTTTCAAAAATTCAATCCGCTCAGGCAGTACAGATTGCAACTTACTCATCCCTCCCACACCGTGAACTATACTTCGCACCTGATCGCGAGGAATTTCAATAATCTCACTCTTAATTGAATCATAGAAAATAAAAGCCTCATTCGTACGAAGCATTAACTGATATTTTTGCAGTGGCTTTTTCTCGCTTCCTTCCTCACGAAGCTGAACATTCACAGAGTAGCCTCCCCCATAGCCAAGTACCCGAAGAAGCTCGGAATACTTCACCGGTGAAAAAATCAAATAAATACAAAACACGAAATACAAGACAGTAAAGATAATTGAGATCCAATAAACCAGCTTAGGCCTCAACATAGCCAACATCGCCAAAAACACGTAAAAAAACAGAAATATTGCTATCGGCAAATTAAACTCAACTTTCTCACCATCAACATTCTTCAAATCAAAAAAATATATTACGACCCATGCCACAACTAATGCAAACGTAGCAAGCGAAGACGAGAAAATTACAACCAAAGTATTCGATTGAGCCCTCGCCAAAGCGAAAAGCCGACCAAACTTCAGCTGAGACTTCGGAACCGGCTGCTTAAAAATCCTAGAAACAACAACAAAAACTTGGGGTATTAAATCGACATACCAAGCAAGCGTTTTACAAAAGCCAGCCACAATCACAAATACTAGCGCCCCAGTAAACAGTAAAAAAATACTGCCAAAAGCTACAGCAGGCCTCAAATAAGGAATTCCCTCCAGCGGAGGTCTAATTCCATATTGAATAGCATAATTATAAGTAGCATACTCCGACAAATAACCTAACAGCCCCGCCCCTCCGAGCACTCCGAGAAACGCGGACAAAACTAACTTAATCGGCAAAGACCAAGGTAGAACGCGGCGAACCCAAGAAACAATCCTTTCCTTATACATATTTCCCCACATCAATCACTGTCCATTAGACTTGATATAATCACTTAATGCGTTTGACGTCTTTTACAGCAAAATACAATTTACTCTCCAAATGATCACGTCCGCGGGTTTAAAATCCAAGGTGCTGTTTCCATAGGAATAAATCGAAAACTGCCGTCCCTATTCTCTAGCCAAGTGGCATTGCGCCCCTCTACAGGCATCACCTCCTCCAGCGAGTAGCCCAGAAAGAACATGAGCATTTCAGCCATATCTTCTGCCTCCCAAGTTCCGAAAACTGGCGTAGATGATAACCCCGCCATTGAGAGCACAGTAAAGTTTACCACCGCAGAATACTCCCCAACTAAAACCTTAGGAGTTCTATTGAAAACTTTCGCTTTCATAAACAGGTTTGCTCCGAGCTCTCCAAACTGAACTGGATGTAAAGAATGCTCTTGATATCGCGAGAAAAATTCTGTCCCGGCAAATGTTTGAGCCCCCATATCAAAGGCTACAAGTATTCCAACCTTACCCATTCTCAGATACATCGTACGATTGGCAATATCGTCCCTGTAGTCGAACCGTACATCTGGATTCTCTGGCTCTTGAACATCAAAAACAAATAAAGAGGCAGGTATATCGCTTTCCATAATTGAAAATTGCATAGGTACGCGGCACGACTGAAGGATTAAATGAAGCAATTGAAATTGTTCCATATCTTCTGCACTGACGATATTTCCAGCACCTGGCTCGCGTCGATCGAGGGAGAGGAACAATTCCCGATAAAGCAATCCATAGAAAATCTTCAACAACCAGACCATTAATCGTTCACGATCCATAGAGGCCAGCGCAGCGGCTCCTTTCACAAAGCGCTCTTGAACTTCTCGCTCGATACTGGATAAACACTCATTATTACAAGACTGACAGCATGGAATCACTAACTGCCGATATGCCAACCTGGTCCCGTTTAGGAGCGTCATTGGTCTATCCCAAAGTCCAAAATGATGCAATAACCACTTTGGGAAAACGTGCTCTCGGCTATTTAGATTGTTTTCTACATCGGCGCCGCACAGAAAGCAGGTAGTTTCTGAGAAGTCGTGATCTCGAATTGCATTGTAGAGGGACGGGGTGGACACTTTCTGCTCCTTGAACCGTGACTTTGTGCATCGACCGTGCCGCTCTATATTACAGCGCATTCACCTCGAAGCAGAGAGGAGCAGATGCATGCAGCGTCTACTTTGTTCGGCAGGCCATGTCAATGACAACAGGTCTAGGTAATTTCGAGTGCACTTCTCTTTACTAGGTAAAAGCCCTGCTCCCGGCAAGATTTCACAGTGGAATATCGCGATATGTGACGTTTAGGGTTCAGTGAGGCATTTGGGTGTCACTGTTCAAGCGCCGCCGGCAGATCTACCGAGATCTGATTTAGGCTTTGCCCGGAGGCATCACCTCGCCTACTGCCTGCTACCCTTCCAGCTCACACGGAGGGATGACATGAACAACACACTGATTGCCGGCCTGCTCAACGCCCTGAATCAAAACCAGATCGCCCTGGGCGCTGCCGTAGAGAAGCTTTCCAATTGGGTGGAACAACGCGGCTCGGCCGACGTTGCTGAGAATGTGCGCGGGGCGCTATCAACACTGGACGAGAACCTTGATTTCATCAGGCAGGGAATTGCAGAGCTGACCGTTTCGGGCTGAACCGTCTAATTCTCGCGGTTACATCAGTGCGAGCACAGGTTTTCGACAAGTGTGAAAAAAGCGGGCAAGATGATGCCAAATGGATAGCAACCCACCTGGGAACGCGATGGAGAAAACATGAAGGACCTATTTCCACAATACAATCATTCTGACTCTCTCAATTATTCAAATGTTTGGCAAAGTGCTTTGTTCGTATTTGATACAAACGTGCTCCTCAACCTATACCGTTATCACGAAAGCACTCGAACTGAACTATTAGACATTCTCAAAAGCTTGGAAAATCGTATTTGGATTCCGCATCATGTAGGCTTAGAATTCCATCGAAATCGAATTTCTGTAATCGCAACCCAGGGAAATGGCTTCAAGGAAATGAGGGAGATACTAAACTCAACAAAAAACAAGTTAAAAGATGACATCTACCAACTAGGACTTCACAACAGACACACATTAATTAACGCTGAAAAGCTAATCCACAGCTTTGATGAACTAACCACAAACTTCGCAAAGGAACTGGAGACCCTCGAAGCCTCTCAGCAAAAAATAAGCGACCCAGATCCGATAAAAAAAATAATCGACGATTTATTCTCAGGAAAGGTTGGCCCAGCCTACAGTCAACAATGTGATATTGACGACCTCAGCAAGAAGGCTGAGACTCGGTACAAACTAAAGATTCCGCCAGGATACAAGGATGACGAAAAAGACAAAAACAAACCTGACGACTTCATGCATAATGGAATTTTCTACAAGCGCAAATACGGCGATTACATTGCTTGGTCTCAAATCCTAAAAAAGGCAGAATCTTTAGATTCTAAGCAACTCATTTTCATTACTGACGACGGCAAAGAAGACTGGTGGCACAAACTCAATGCTGATGGTTCTAGTAACAACCTAGGCCCGCGAATAGAATTAATCGATGAAGCGATAAACATCGGAAAGCTTGATGCATTCTTAATGTATAAACCAGAAGGATTCTTAAAATACGCAAAAAAATTCTTAGCAGCAACTGTCTCCGACGAATCGTTAAATGAAGCACGCCAAGTCTCAACCACAAACACACAAACGCAGGACCTACCAGAAATAAAAATCCACGATTTTAACCCATACAATGTAGAAAGTGCAGTTCGGCAGTGGTTAGAAGAGCATACAGACAAAGTCGATGGCCCCCGTTTAAAGTTTCCAGATTTCATTGTTGACAGCCAACGCAAAAAAATTGGCATTGAAGTATTTTTGTACAAACCGTCTCTAGCGAACAACGAACTTCGGCTATTCAAAACTGTAAGCAAACTCGCCAACAACAAGTCAGATCAATTCGACAGTTTACAATTTTTTTGGGCCGTTTCCTGCGAAGAGCACAAAGACATGATTCTAGATCTATTAGTAAAAGAGCAGCAGATGCTATCCGGTATAACCATACATATTGGACTTTTTGAAATGGCAGGGACTACCCCAAGAATCGCGAAGACGTGGTTTACACGTCAGTAACCGCCTCCCTCCGCGCGACCACTTATTGACGCTGATGAGGTCCTGACAGCACGCCAGAGCACGCCAGCACAGGAAGAGACTCAATGAAACTCAGCGTCTGTGGTAAACAGATTTTCGGCAAAGGGATAAGCATTGAGGGTGAGTACCCCGCTCTTCAAGCGGTGCTGATCAACGAGCGAGTGATGGTGACGTTCGACTGGATGGCGTTTGAAAGGGATGTTCCGGCTCGAAACCTCTTTTGCTATGACCGATCAGGCAATCTTTTATGGCGCGCGCCAGATATTGGGATGGGGATGGTGGACGCCTACACCGGCGTGACGAATGAGGAGCCGCTGTGGGTTGGGAACTTTGCTGGCTTCAGTTGCCGGATCGATGAAGCGTCTGGCCAGGTGCTAGAGACTCGCTTTACGAAATGACTGGCTCACATTTGAGTGATCCGGACCAAAGTGGGATTTTCTCACTTTGCCCTGTCTGCGAACTGCCGAGGATTTCTCGGTAGTTCGAAAACCCTCATATCCGAGGTATTTCCCCGCCGGGGGAAGACTCATCCAAATCTGGATCATCAAGTACGCGACACGTTTTCAGATCCCGCAAAACGTGTCGCGACACCTGCCCTACCTGAATGGGATGGCAGGTCCAGCCCCCAATGGGGGTTGGGTCGCTCAACTTTCCCCGTTGGGGAATGTTCCTCAAATTGAGGAAGTCCCACTACTCTCCAGTGCACGCCCCCGCACCCGACCTCAGATTGAGGGTGAACGATTCGTTCGCCTTAGTCGCTGTATCACTTTGCCTAATAACGACTTACTGCAACAAAAATCCCCCCTTCTCGGCTAGCAAAACCAATTACTTTAGTCCCATTCCGTCCCATTCTGTGTAGCACCTTAGGTACACCCTAAAAACACTGGATATAAGATCAGATCATGCCTAATGTGGGTTTGAAGCCAATTCAAATCCACTCGAGGCCATCCCATGAACACAGCCAAGACCGCTCGAGGTCGACAACATAAACCGACTCGCTCAGAGGTGGCCGCGGCGTGGGGCCGCCTGCGCGACGCTGCCAGCGAAGGAAGCATCCAAGCATCCGCCCTCCTCATCGCACTTGCGGAAAACAAACCGGTCATTGCCATGGAATCGCCCGCCGCATGACTGAACGCGACAAAAGCGGGAAATGGAAGCCCGGGCAGTCAGGCAACCCAGGTGGACGCTCCGGGCAAACACAGGAGCTTCGCGCTCGACTTGCCGAGGGTGCTGACGCAGTTACCAAGAAGGTGCTCGCTGCTGCCAAGAAGGGCGATATGCAGGCCTGCCGATTGATCCTTGAGCGCCTTGTCCCGCCAATCAAACCGACATCTGAGCCGGTGCAATTCGAACTCGACGACACGGACCTGCCGAGCGCAGCCAAATCAATCATGCGTGCTGTTGCCGGCGGACAACTCGCGCCCGACCAGGGCAAGTCGCTCATCGAAGGCTTGGGCGCCGTCTCCCGGGTGATCGAGGTCGCCGAACTTCAGAAGGCCGTTGAAGAACTCCGCACGCAAATGGAGGGAATGCAGCAATGAGCATCAAATCATTGAAAGCAGAACTGCAAAGGATCGCCCAGAAGATCGGAGCGGCCGATGAGACGGTGCTGCTGATCGTACTTGCGGTGATCCGAGCTAATACCAGAGAGATCCAAGCGGAAGAAGACTTTCCGAAAACCGCTGGGCATCAAGTCGACTATCGAATTCAGGGGCGAAATGTATCGCTGTTCTTCCCCTTCGCAGAGATGGATAGCGACCAAGGTGAGCAAATGGCGAAAGCCATCATTCTTCACACTCGACAAACTGAGCGCGCCGGCCGGACAGCTCAAGTCGGCATTCTAGATATGCGCGTCGCACCCGAGGAAGGGGCTTGGATCGTTACCTGGCCTCCTGAAGGTGTCTCGGTTGAGCAGCACGCTGCAGAGCATTACCAGCGGATCGTTGAGGCGCGCAATGAACATCCG
>Ga0157370_10008530_pt1 | contig 11046 bp, 9 predicted proteins | sample C35metaG_FD_113463 | JGI IMG/M metagenome (GOLD analysis project Ga0157370, IMG submission 113463) | Corn rhizosphere microbial communities from Kellogg Biological Station, Michigan, USA - C3-5 metaG | ecosystem: Host-associated > Plants > Roots > Rhizosphere > Soil | place: USA: Michigan... | reverse complement strand
CCAATCCAGCGCAGGGATAGGGTCATGGTTTATCTTCACTGTGGCATTGGCCCGATCCACCTTCAGTACCACGCCCTTGCCAGAAACGAGGCCCTTGGACGAGGCCGTTTTTGTAGTCTCGGATGCGCTCGCAACGAATGTTCGCGCATCTGTCGAAAGAGCAGCTGGTAGTGGATCAGCTGAAACTGGTTGAGCAATTTGCCCTGCAAGTGCCAAGGCGGGCACCGCTGTGAGTACCGCCGCGAGCTGCAACGCAACAAAGAATGGAATAGTCATTCTGGCCTCCCTGAAAATTTGTAACCCCCCACGACATCAGTTCAGCAATAGCCGATTGCGGTTGCCGTTTACGGCCTGCCAAACCTTACGCTGTAAAAGGCGTAACGCCCGGATGCAGGGTTACCAAAAATTAAAAACGATTGTTTGCCTTTGTTACAGGCGGATTTCTTCTGTCGAAGAATTAAGCGAGAGGAGGATGTTGCGGTTGCCGAGGAATTGCTGAAGTAAAGCGGGAGTTAAAAGATATGGCGTAGGAAGCGCCACCGATGAAAATCTGCGTGGCGTTCGCCGAAGGAAGCATGGCGCTGAAACTTGTAAAACAAGGGACGCTTTCGCACGGAAGGTTTAACGTCATATCAGGGGATGCACTGCCATCGTTCATGGTAGAGCTGTCACCATCATCATGATGAAGGTCGCAGGCGGTGGTAACGGCTGAAATATCAAGGCTGGCGCCGAGTTGTTTCGCTTGCACGCACAGCGGCATGATGGCGGCAATCGCGCCTTGCAGCGGGAGCCACAGCATGATTAAAACCAGTAAAAAATTTCGCTTATTCAGCATTAGCTCAGTATAAGTGACTTTTCCGGTGTGAAGCAAGCTGTCTGTCAGGCCAAGGGTGATTTGAACTTGACCCCATTATGGCCGCGCCGAACCTGACCGAAAAGGCGATCATCTCCTGCGCGACGCCAGCGCCAGAGCAGGAGTTCGAAATTATGCGGTCGCGATGATTGATGAACTGGAACACCCCATGTCCTTGTACATATAATAGGGCTCGCGTGGCCGGTTATATGTATTTATTTCTTTTCCATCACCGAAATCTGGCAAACCCTGATCTCCCCTGGCAATTCCAGTTCTTGACTTCCCTCAACAAATATCATCACGGCAAGTCTGCCGGCAGTCTGCCCGCTGCGAGACAGGTTTCCGGGCACAGGCGGAAAGGCAACTGCGGCATATCCGACCTGAGTCTGGACCGGCACCGACGCCGCCTACACCGATCGGATTGCAGGAAATAAAGCCATTATCTGTAACCTCGCCGTCACAAACAAACCTGCCGTCGATAAAAATCGAGAGTGCGGGTTCAACTCCACCCAGCGTCGAGCGGATTCCGGGGCCAGCCCTGTAATATCTTCCCGGCGTGTAAAGCGACGCTTCAGCGTCAAATCCTGGCAAGTTCATGATCTGCACCTCCATGTTGGTTGATAAGGATAGAATATCCAATCGCCTTAATCGCTCATATACGAAACATACCGCGATGCCATTTTATTTATAGACCATGGCAGTCAAAAAACAAGGTGGCGAATTTGCGAATTACTGCAATAAAAAAGTAACTGAAAGGATATCCGGAGGGCTCTTGTCAGGCAGGCTGGGTCACTGCCGGGATTCCTCAGTTGAGGGGAATCAGCCGGTATCCTGCCGCCTGGTCATGCCAGGAAAGGAAGACCGTCCGGCCATTGCTCAGTAACAACGGGTAGTCATTTCCCTCGCTGGATTTAGCCAGCGATGCCGCCGGAGTCCAGGTATTACCGCCATCCCGCGATTGCTTGAGCATAATGTGCATAGCGCCGCCATCAAACTCTTTCCAGCTCAGGAAGATATGGCTCCCCTGGCTTAACACGGCTGCATGGCCCGGCATTTTTCTCGAATCGCCAAAAGCCATGGGGGGGCTGAAATCTCCTTGGTCGGAATGGGCATAAAATAATCCCTGCCGCACCGTCCCCTGGGTGAACCAGGCGAAATGGCGGACGCCGTCCGGCCCAATGGACAGGGAGGGGCCGTGATCCGGACAGCCTTCAAGATGCCAATCATCAAACGTGACGCGCCGGGAAGCCCACGCACCCTCAGTCATTCGGACAAGCCCGTGATCGCGGATTCCTCCCGGATAAATGAAGCGCGTCAGCAAGACTGGCGAACCGTCCGTGTCAAAATCCACCGCCAGCCGGCAACACTCGCACAAGTCATCGACGATTTCCCCGTTGCGCCATTGCCCGTCGAGAATGGCGTAATAGAGGGTATTTCCGGGTTTTCTCCTATCCTCCCGGTCGCGCTCGTCAAGCCAGAAGACGTAAGCCTTGCCGGAAGAGCTCAGTTTCAGAGCTCCATTGAGGGAATAAGCCTTCTCAGCTCGAGCGCTAACGGGCTTCGGAGCGGAAAAGCTCTTGCCGCCATCCACGGAGATACTTGCATAGACTGCTACTGGCTGCTCGCCCTCGGCCGGGTAGATTACATAGACCCTTCCCCTGCCATCCGCGGCGATGGCAGGCCTATTTTCCGAGCTTGCCTTGATGCGCTGAGATTGGGCATTGACCAGAACGGGCGGGCTAAAATTCTTGCCCAGGTCGGAAGAATGATCCACATAAACCTTTTCCCCCCCGGCAATGACGCGCCACAACCGCCCGTCGGATCCAAACGCCGCCGAAATAACGGAGCCGTGCTCCAGGCTGCCCGATCCGGCATTGTGATCTGCAGCGCAGTCGTTGCTCAGGGACAAGAAGGCAATGAGCGGCAGCCAGAACCGCATCCTGGGCACGCCATACATAATGAATTTCTTGTCAGGTTTGCGCATATACTGATATCGCTGGAAACCCTCTTCTTTTAGAAGACAAAGACAAAGCGCTGGATAAGGCGGCTGCTGGGCGGATCCTGGTGGCAAATTGCCGCACGTTCCGCAATTTAAAAGTGGAAGGAAAGTGTTCGCTGGACACTGTGCACTGACAGGTAGAATACCTGAACAATATTATCGAAGCCGATCATGGCAAGCTCAAATGTGGATGGGATCTTTGCCGCTGTTACTCAAAAAGGACAGTTTTTGAACCGGGCCGGAGATCCCCATATCGAGTATGCGTCGTGTCATGAAAGTGTCTTCACTTCCGACCTAGTGACAATAGGTATGTAAGCACATCACCTTTCTCCTGGGCGGTGCATTCACGCTTCAGCACATCCTTGCAATTGCGTTTGAACCATTTTTCCACTTTCGTGGTACTCGTAAAGCGCGCCGAATTGGCGGATGGGGCCATCGGTTCTATGACTTTTTTGGTCACAGCATGTTTGCCCATCGCAGTAGGATCATCCGTATGGCAGATAGAGCAGCTCCAGTCGCCACCATGACGCGACTTGAAGAATTGTTCGCCACGGTTGGCGTCAAAACCCGAAAAGACCGCATTATCTATTTCTGCCTGTGCGGCGAAGATGGTGAGGAAATCCTGCGGTTGCTCGGCCCAGACAGACAAAGCGATAACCAAATTGATCAGGAGAGCGATGCCTATACGTTGCATGGTGATCCTTCGTAAGCTAATGAGTGCTCAAGGCGCAATTCCCCTGTCGGAAGGCCACAACGCCGAAAGTCTTCCGGTTGTAAAGGCAGCACAGAATTGTAGGCTGCGGCCTTCCGGTGGAGTTGCAAGGTCGCCCGGGCCAGGCTGATGCAGCGCAAGACTTTTCCGTCTATTTTCTCCAGGCTGGCAATCGCGTGCTCAATATATTACTCATAAACACCGCCAGAAAGCACAACGCTGCGCATTCTGACCTATTCGAACATGTGAGAAGGTGACACGGATAAGATAAATCGCTTTCCTTTCTTCATCGCTGATTGCCAACCGATTGGCTATTTGCAACGGGCAATCTTTGCGGCAAGCTAAGCAATGCCAACAGAATATTGCGTTAATACGGATTTTCGTCGCGAGCCCATCAAGCCTTTGCACACCCGGCATTGACCTCAATTGCGTGAGAATAAAGTGGCAGGATTTACTTTTTATATCGCCCGTAGTTGGAATAATGAGCAGCCAGGTTGTCGATGTCTTGATCGGTCAGCCCTGCTACAACACCATTCATGTAGGGATTAATCCGTTTCATATCTCGGAAATCGCGTAATTTCGCAGCGAGATAGGCTTTCTTCTGACCTATGATTTTGGGTGACATGAATTCAACTCGGATATTTTTTGGTCCGTGGCATCCGTCGCATGTGTAGTAAGCCGTTTGCTCTGCCGCAGCAAGGGTGTCGGCTGCGGGTTTCTTTTCAAAAATTGAACATCCAGGCAGACAGAGAGCGAATACGCTGAATCCCCAGACAATAAAAGGGCGCAACATTGCAGCCTTTTCCATCGCCCAGATTACCATTTGCCAGAGGGCAAACGAGCATAAAACATGGCCAAATCGACAATTTCCTGATCGCTGAGCTGGGCAGCTATGTCTTCATGACCTTCACATTTCTTGCCGCGCTTACGGCATGCTTCCAACCAGGCGCATAAATACATAAACTCTTGCCCCGCTAAATTCGGAACATCGTCAGATGCACCGATGCCGTTGCCGTCTGTCCCATGGCAATTGCTGCATTCTGCTTCGGCACGCTTCGCGCCGACCTCGTTTTCGCTGCCGCTCATCTCCACGGCATGACCCATAGGGCATGAACCGGATAGATGCACTGTATGTGATACGCCGGAAAAACCCAAAAGGCACAATAGGGTAGAAACCATTAGAATGGACTTGGTTTTCGAATTACGTTTCATAGAGAGCCGCCTCAAAACATCACGCTGCCGACAAAGTAAAGGGTATTATTGGCCTCGGAATTACGTCCAGCGCCATCGTAGTTGGAGTGTCTGCCATTGAATTGAGTGTAAACCCAATATTGAATCGAAAGGCGTAGATTCAAATAAGGGTCTGTCCTGGAGGTACCTTTACCAAACGGTATGTAGTCAGCTTCGAAAAGAAATGAATTTGTGTTTGGAGAACCGTTGGCGCTTCCAGTTATAGGGCTAATCCCGCTAAAATTTGGCCCCCCGTTATAAACAATAGTATCTGCGCTGCCTGACATGTGGTTCCAGCCCATCGCCAAATTGTAAGTATGCCGGTAGGTCCACATTCCCATCATCATCAAGCTGTTGAGGTGGTTGCGGGAATTGCTTGCAAAACCCAGGGCTTGAGAGGCATTCATCTTCATATTGTCGCGTGCATATCTGGCCATCGCCATCAACATATTATCGTCGTTCAACCTGTAGGAGTAGTTCGCGTCAACGTTGTATTCCACATAAGTGTCTCTACCACTTCCGCTTTGATAGAATGGAAATACTTTGGCTGCGAAACCGTAAGTTCCAATCATCATCATTTGTCTGCTCGTGTTGTGTTGCAGAAACATGCGCCAATAGGGGGCGCCACCATCGATAAGCCCACTTTGCGGTCCTGTGCTTTGAGAGCCGCCATTCCACACACCCAGGCCTTGAGCCATATTTTGCGGCTGAGACGTGTATGCACCGGCTTCCAGATAGAGATGATTATTGATCATCATGTAAGCCGTTGAACCTGCCGTATTTGCACCAGCCATCAAGGACTGCAGATAGGGCTGAGCGGCTGGCTTTACTGTCACGGGAGACGTGGTATAAGGGTACATCCAGGCATATGTCGTCATCCAGAAATCAGACATGGTCGGCGAATTGTTTACTGTAAGCCCATAAGTGATATCGAGCCCTTTGATTTTTGCGTGGCCTGCAATGCGTATATCGGCCATGGCAAGGCTGACCGAGCGTCCCACTTGAGGATTGACGTTAAGCTGTAGATAGCTTCCGATCTTATCCGTAACACGGCCGGTATAATACAGCGCATCCCAGTCGTTAACCGCATTATTGTTGGGTTTCGACTGACCGCCTTTATTGTCGTAGTATTGTCCGGCAGGTACGCTCCGCTGCGTGTTGGTCAGTGATCCCACTACTTCCAGGGCAAAAGGGTTTATCACGTCGGGCAATTTGTTGGCATGACCCGCCACATAACCATCAAGCTTGAATTTTTGGCCGTACTGAGTCAACCAGGGTCCATACGACTGCATGTGGCAGGCCGTACAGGGCTCACCTGTCTGGCGTGAGAACGCCGTAGTTGCCAGAGCATTTTGAAATGGAAATATCGAAAGAGTGGATGAAATAATAACGAATAAAAGACACTTATTTTTTATCCTTAAATATAGGGTTGGGCTTTGCGAGTTCAGTTTTTGTTCTGTTTTGAGGGAGCATGGGTAAGTTATCGATGTATGTCGTGATGGCAGTGGAGCGATGCCCGCGAGGAATAAGGCAAGCTTAGATGATTTTTTCATGTTGAGTTTTCGATATTGGATATCACACAAAAAATATCATCGATATTGCCATTTTCAGCAGGAACAGCTAACAAGCTCAAAGTATTTATCGCAAATGTTCATACGTCAATGCGGCATATTGTCGCAGCTGTCCATGTACGATCCTGAACATGGCTGTTCATCCCCTTCGGTAGGTAAAATAAGAAAGCGCTAATGTACAGAAGCCTTTAAGTCCAATGGCCCACGACGCTGACTTTACGGCTGGACTCAGCCAGACAAAACCTAATTCTTATTTCTAGAAAAGACGATAATAAAATTAAGATCAATAGCTTAAAATATTTTGTATACGTAAAATTTTCCTTTTTGAGTGGATGGGCATAAATAGCCTACTATCAATTCACCGACCTATAACCCGACACATAACATATGCTTTAAATTCACTTTTGGTTCCATTGTTCCAGAAACGCCAATATCCGCCTTGCCACGAATGAGGATATCCTCATGAAACAGCGCATACTCGTATGGGATATGCCGACCCGTATCTTTCACTGGATGCTGGCGCTCAGCTTCGCTGGCGCCTTTCTCACGGCCGAAAGCGAGCGCTGGCGCGATATTCACGTGCTGTTCGGTTACACGGTGCTGGGTCTGATCGCGTTTCGCCTGGTCTGGGGTTTTGTCGGCACGCGCTATGTGCGCTTCGCTGTGCTCATGCGCTGTTCTGCCTACGTCATCCACTACCTCGTCCGACTGATCAGGGGACATGCGTGGCATCCCGTCGGTCACAATCCCGCGGGTGCGGTCGCTATTCTGCTGCTGCTGGTGCTCGGAATCGTCAGCGGCGTCTCCGGTTGGGCGGTTTACGAGGAAATCGGCGGCGACTGGGTGGAAGAGCTGCACGAGTTCGTTTCCAACGTAATGTTGGTGGTGGTCCTCGTACATATTGCCGGGGTACTGGTCGTCAGCTACCTGCAAGGAGAAAACCTCATCGTTGCGATGATCACCGGCAGAAAGCGCAGAGCAGCCTATCAAGCCATCTCCAGGAGCTATCCGCTGATCGCCATGCTCTTGCTAACGGCACTCATCGGATTTTGGATTTGGGCCTGGCCGGATTCCAGGGATGAGAGGTGGCTTAGCGAAATCGGACGGGGTTTAGGGAGAGTCTCTGCTTTAATCACCACTTCGGGCGAAAGGTGAGCACAGGGGAGAGCCGCCACAGACCATAGAATTCGAGTCCATGGCCCTCTTGCAAAAAACAAACCGGAGTTATGTGCTTGATCTGATTGATCATGCGCGGTAGCTACTGAATTACCTTTCTATGAGCCGGAAAGGCTACGTCCCAGCATAATTTCTGCCAGATCACGATAGCTGATCCCGCACAAGCAACCAGACACAACTCAGAATTATCTCACCACGAAAATAAACCCGACTTTACGAAGAAATCCTTACGGTCCCTAAAATTACCGAACCTTCCGCCACATGATCACGCATGAGGGAACATCGTCTGAAAAGTGAGAGGTGTTTCCATTTTTTTCTATTCTTCCCTGGTTTACGGTTGACAACAGTTTTTATCAAATCGATTTATCTGAAGCGCTGCGTTATCATGGCGCCAGTCTTCTTCCATTTCCTGCATGCCTGATATCGATTCATTTTTTTCCTCCGACGGGGCGCTTGCCCAGGCTGTGCCCGACTACAGGATGCGCACGCAGCAGCTGGAAATGGCGCAGGCCATTGCAGGTACGATTGCTGCAAATGCGGTACTTGTCGCCGAGGCAGGCACGGGGACCGGAAAAACCTTCGCCTACCTGGTGCCGGCGTTGCTGGCGGGCGGGAAAGTGATTATCTCCACCGGCACCAAAACGCTGCAAGACCAGCTTTTCAACCGCGATATTCCCACTGTGCGGGCTGCACTCAAGGCGCCGGTAACGGTGGCGTTATTGAAAGGGCGAGCCAATTATGTTTGCCATTATCATCTGGAACGCACGCTGCAGGATGAGCGCGCCAGCTTTGCCAGCCGTGAGGAAACGAAGTATCTGAAGCTGATCGAACGCTACGCGGGGATTACCCAAAGCGGCGATAAGAGCGGCCTGAGCGAAGTACCTGAAAATGCCGCGGTCTGGCAGCAGGTGACTTCCACACGCGACAATTGCCTTGGCTCCGAGTGCGCGCACTACAAAAAGTGTTTCGTCATGGAGGCGCGCAAACAGGCCCTCTCGGCGGATATGGTGGTGGTCAACCATCATCTGTTTTTTGCCGACGTCATGCTGCGTGACGAAGGCCTGTCGGAACTGCTCCCCGCCTGCAATACGGTGATATTCGACGAAGCCCACCAGTTGCCGGAAACCGCCAGCCTGTTTTTCGGCGAATCGGTGAGCACCAGCCAATTGCTGGAGCTCTGCCGCGACACCGAAGCCGAAGCGTTGCGCGGAGCGAAGGATTTCGCTCCCCTCCCCCCCGCCATTGCCGCGACGGAAAAGGCGGCGCGCGATTTGCGCCTGACTATTGAAGGTGAGAATACGCGTCTGCCACTCGCTGCGGTGATGAAAAATGCAGGGTTCGGCAACGCGCTGGATGAGTTGCTGGAAAAACTGGATGCGCTGGCGGCAATGCTGGAAAGCCAGGCGGAGCGCTCGGAGGGCCTGGAAAACTGCTGGCAGCGTGCGCGCGAAATCGATGGCAGCATCAAACGCTGGCGCGACCAGGCGGAAGCCGAAGGGTTCGTGCGCTGGCTGGAAGTGTTCAGCCATGCATTGCAGCTCAATGCCACGCCGCTTTCCATTGCGGAAATATTCAACAAGCAGTTGAGCGGTTCTCCGCGCGCCTGGATATTCACTTCCGCAACCTTATCGGTCAAGGGCGATTTCTCCCATTACAACAGCGAAATGGGCTTGAATACGGAGCCGAATACCTCGCGGTCGGCCTGCTGGGATAGCCCGTTCAATTTTGCCGATCAGGCGCTGCTCTATGTGCCAACCGGCCTGCCCGAGCCGAATAGCCGCGAGTATATCGAAGAAGTGGTGAAAGCCGCCCTTCCGGTACTGAAGGCCAGCCGTGGGCGTGCATTTTTCCTGTGCACCAGCTTGCGGGCGATGCAGCGCGTGCACGAGTTGCTGCTGGTGGCGTTCGCACGCGAAAAACTGGACTTTCCCTTACTGCTGCAAGGCCAGGGCTCGCGCTCGCATATGCTGGAGCGTTTCCGCAAGATGGGTAACGCGGTGCTGATTGGCAGCCAATCTTTCTGGGAAGGCGTCGATGTACGCGGAGAAGCCTTGTCGCTGGTGGTGATCGACAAGCTGCCCTTTGCCCCGCCCGACGATCCGGTGCTCTCGGCGCGCATCGAGAAAATCAACAAGGAGGGACGCAATGCCTTCATGGAATACCAGCTGCCGCGCGCAGTCATCAACCTCAAGCAAGGCGCGGGGAGGTTGATCCGCGACGAGACCGACCGTGGCGTACTGATGATCTGCGACCCGCGCCTCATTACCAAATCCTACGGCAAGAAAATATGGCAAAGCCTGCCGCCGATGAAGCGGACGCGGGAGTTAGCGGAAGTGGAGGCTTTTTTTGCGAGAAGTGACGAGGCCGTGCGAAGCGGATGACTGATATGCCATGATGGAATCTGCAGATTCTTCATTTGTGATCCGCGTTTGGTCTGGAGCCTGCTAAAACGGCGATAGCTGGAAAGCGCCAAAAAAAGACGGTTGGGCTAGCTCTGAAGTTGCCATTCGAACCACAACAGGTCATAGGCTTGCTCCACCTGTATGCTGCGGTGAATGCAAATGGCGCATGCGCGATCCACTACGCTCCAGGGATATAAGATATAACAAACCGGTCGGACCGGCACGCGTGAATCCTGACTATTGAACGGGCCCTCTGATATCAAGGCCGTTAGGGCGATCAGCCACGCGTGAGCGGATATTCATCATGGCTCGGGGGAAACAATTAAAGCACCCCACACAGAAGCCGGATATACGAGAGCAGTCGTACTCAGGTTTGTCAGCAAAATAATTCGCTCGCAAAACGGGAGGAGTCCATATACGTCAATAAGCGCAGCGCATTGCGCCGTATGAGAGTTTCCTCAAATATTGTTATCATGCCTGATTATGGCTGCACCTCGCATTCGAATTATTATCCAGCCGTGCAGATATCCGGCGTAATGCGCTTCGCTTATTGCGCCCTACGTCTTACACTGGTTGGTAGCATGAAACTTACCCCTCTTTGAATACGAAAAGCTGAAAGAGCCCCACCCTTCCTGTCTACCCATGAGAAAAACTTCCTTCCTGCTGCTTATGTGGCCGGTATTATTTGCGGCGGCGGCATTTGCAGATCCACGGCAGGATAAGGATATTGAAGTCAAGGTGCAAATCGAAGGGGAAAACGTTGTTGTCGACGTGATCCTTGCGGTCCCGGCTACCCGGCAGGAGGTCTGGGCCGTACTGACCGACTTTGAACACATGGCTGATTTTGTCTCCAACTTGAAGGAGAGCAAAGTAGTCAGCATTTCGGGAAACATGCTGAAGATTTTCCAGCGCGGCACTGCAACGTACGGCCTGATCAGTTTTCCATTTGAGTCGACACGGGAAATACGGTTGATCCCTTTCGATAAAATCCGGTCGCATATGATCAGCGGCAATATGCGCATGATGGAAGGTACGACGCAGCTGGTCGATGAAGGCAGGCAAACTCGGATTATCTATCATACCGATACCATCCAGGAGAAGTG
>Ga0157370_10008528_pt1 | contig 11047 bp, 8 predicted proteins | sample C35metaG_FD_113463 | JGI IMG/M metagenome (GOLD analysis project Ga0157370, IMG submission 113463) | Corn rhizosphere microbial communities from Kellogg Biological Station, Michigan, USA - C3-5 metaG | ecosystem: Host-associated > Plants > Roots > Rhizosphere > Soil | place: USA: Michigan... | reverse complement strand
GACGAGTCAGGCGTTTCCTTTGGGTATTCGCCCAAGTTCAGGCTTGCCCCGCATTTCTCCAATGCTCTGGTTCAAAATATTGGTGGTGGTAACACCATGGTGTTTAACCAGGCAGCGCGTGAGCTCCTGCAAGAGGCGGGTTATAGCTTGATTGTCCCTTCTCACGATTGGTGGGCATATCAGCTTATCTCCGGGGCTGGAGGGGTTGTCCATTACGATCCCATACCTACGGTGCTTTACCGCCAGCATGACGAAAACCTGGTTGGCACCAACTCCAGTTGGTTCTCACGGATCAAGCGTTTGCGGATGGCCTTCCAAGGGCGCTTTTACGTGTGGAATACTCAAAACATCCATGCGCTTGAGACAATGCGCCATCGCTTGAGCCAAGAAAATCAAGTGAAGCTCGCCCGATTCAAGGGGGCGCGTGAGCAAAGGTTGTTTCCGAGGATCGTAGGTTTCCTGCGTGCTGGCATATACAGGCAGACCTTGTTTGGAAATCTGGGATTGATCCTCGCAATTTTACTAAAAAAGATCTAAATCAATGACCAACTTAGTAACCGGCGGCGCGGGCTTTATTGGGGCGAAATTTGTACTGGATTGGCTGGCGCAGTCGGATGTGGAAATTGCTGATCTTAACCGCGTCTATCTGGAGCATGGTAGCTTGCCGGTGGAAATCATGGTGCGCGGCTACGCCTGGCTGGATACCGGTACCCACGACTCGTTGCTTGAAGCCAGCCATTTCATCGTCACGCCGGAACATCGTCAGGGTCTCAAAGTCACTTGTCCCGAGAAAATTTCCTCCGGGCAAAAATGGATATCAGCCAAACGGCTTGAGACGCTTGCAGCACCTTTCTCCAAAAATGGCTACGGCCAATACCTCAAACGCAGCCTGCATGAGACAATTTTCTGATGAAGTTCACCCCATTAGCCATATCGGACGTCGTGCTGTTTGAGCCCAGGGTATTCGGCGATGAACGTGGCTTTTTCTTTGAAAGCTTCAATGAGGCGCAATTTTCGGCGGCCATTGGGAAGGAAGTTAAGTTCGTGCAAGACAATCATTCGCGCTCCCTGAAAAACGTGTTGCGTGGGCTGCATTACCAGGTTGAGCAGGCACAAGGGAAACTGGTGCGAGTGGTGTCTGGTGAAGTCTTCGACGTAGTCGTGGATATACGCAAATCTTCGCCAACCTTTGGCCAATGGGTGGGGGAAATCCTGTCCGCCGAAAACAAAAGGCAATTGTGGGTGCCTGAAGGGTTTGCCCATGGTTTTTATGTTTTGTCGGAGGCTGCCGAGTTTCTTTACAAGACAACTGATTACTATGCTCCCGCCCATGAGCGCTGCATCGCGTGGGATGATCCGGCCTTGAGTATCGACTGGCCTTGTGACGGAGTCCCTGACCTTTCTGTAAAAGATCAGCGCGGATCGCAATTACATGATGCTGAGGTGTTCGCCTGATGCAAGCACACTCCATTTCTCCCAAAGAACTCGTCAAAAGTCTTTGGTCTAATCGTAGTCTGATCAAAGCGATGGCTGCGCGTGAAGTTGTTGGGCGATATAAAGGCTCTTTTCTTGGGATTTTCTGGTCTTTTTTTAATCCCGTTCTGATGTTGGCCGTGTATACGTTCGTCTTCAGTGTTGTATTCAAAGCACGCTGGAATGGCGGCGGCGACTCTAAAACAGAGTTTGCATTGGTTTTGTTCGCCGGATTGATGGTTTTTAACCTGTTTTCCGAGTGCGTGAATCGGGCGCCTGGCGTTATCTTGGCTAACGCCAACTACGTAAAAAAAGTCGTGTTTCCTTTGGAGATTTTTCCTTGGGTTAACCTCGGCTCAGCGATGTTTCATTGGCTGGTAAGCCTTAGTGTATGGATGATTGCATTTATCATATTCTTCGGCGTACCGCATGCGACAGCGTTATTATTGCCGATTGTGATACTTCCATTGCTCTTTCTTGTATTAGGGTTGTCTTGGGGGTTGGCTTCACTGGGCGTTTATTTGCGCGACGTTAGTCAGTTTATCGGGATTTTTACAACGGTAATGATGTTTTTGTCGCCAATTTTCTACCCCTCTAGCGCATTGCCACCTGAATACAGTCATTTGCTTATGCTTAATCCACTGACACCTGTAATTGAAGGTGTGAGAGATGTTTTGTTTTGGGGTAAATTGCCCGATATGGGGTTCTTGTCAGTCTACTTAATTGGCTCTGCTTTTTTTGCGTGGCTGGGTTTCGCTTGGTTCCAAAAGACACGCAAGGGGTTTGCAGATGTCCTCTGATATCGCCATCAAAGTTGAAAACCTTAATAAGTGTTATCACATCTATGACAAACCACATGATCGACTGAAACAAATGTTGATGCGTGGGAGGCGGCAATATTTCCAAGAGTTTTGGGCTCTGCGTGATGTTTCCTTTGAAATTAAGAAAGGTGAGACAATCGGCATCATAGGTCGTAACGGCAGTGGAAAATCGACGTTACTGCAAATGATTTGCGGCACGCTTAATCCGACGAGTGGAAGTGTGCAGACGTACGGCCGTATTGCTGCATTGCTGGAACTTGGTGCCGGTTTTAATCCCGAGTTTACTGGTCGGGAAAATGTGTACATGAACGGTGCAATTCTCGGTTTGACTCAAGATCAAGTCGATTCTCGCTTCGAGGAAATCGCATCTTTTGCTGATATCGGTAACTTCATCGAGCAACCGGTTAAAACTTATTCGAGTGGTATGTTTGTACGTTTGGCATTCGCGTCGAACATTATGTCAAGACCTGAAATTATGATCGTCGACGAGGCGCTGTCGGTTGGCGATATGAACTTTCAAGCCAAGTGCATGACTGCATTGACTCGTATCCAGGATAATGGTGCAACTATATTGTTCGTCAGCCATGACATCGGCTCGGTCAAAAGTTTGTGCTCGCGTGGTGTCTATCTTGAGCGCGGTCAGCTGGTCGCGGCCGGACCAGCAGCAGAAGTTGCGGAGCGTTATATCCGGACTATGCGGGAGGAAATGAATGAGGAACACAAGAAATTTTCACGAGTTTCGGCTGCTTTCGGCGAAAAGCCAGCACTCCCCGTTGAAACGCTTGACAGCGTTGATGAGCCTGGCTTTAAGCGATCGCGAGACTTTGATACTAGGGTCGCGCAGTTTCGCTATGGTACTGGTGAAGTTAAGGTAGCGCTGGTTGAGTTGTTGGACGCTGAGGGTAAAGAGCTGACATTTGTTGAGTTTAACCAGGATGTGAAAGTAAAAGTTTATTTCGAAGCCTACGCAGAAAAAACCATTTCAGTGAATTTCAGTGTCTTCGACGAGAAGAAAAATAATATTGTTGGTTGTGGTTTTCCCCATGCGGATAAGCCTTACTTGGTGACACGTAATAATGCTAAATATTTGGCGGAGTATTCGTTGAAGCTACCTTTGCAAGAAGGTAATTACTCTATTCGGATCAATATATCGTCCCCCATTGTGGAGAACGAGTCTGCTGAGTTTGTGGACTTTGTCAGTGATGCCATAGTATTTAAGGTTGGGCGCTGGCAGAAGTCCAGAGTTTGGTCGAAAGTGCATGCTTTTTCCGAATTGAAGCTACACGAGTTTGAGGTGTAAGATGCACGACATGCCGCCCCTAAGTTGTTTGACTACGCCAAATCGCCCGGATTTTTTGATTTTGGGCGTTCAAAAATCGGCAACAACCGCGTTGTTTGATGTGTTAGATGGTTTGGAGGGGTTTGCGGGCTCGTCGTCAAAAGAGCTTCATTTTTTTGATAATGACTTTAACTATCAAAAAGGCAATGAGTGGTATTTGAATTTCTTCAATGCAAAGGTCGGTGCCAAGAAATTTGAGGCGACCCCTTCGTATATATATATGCGAGAAGTGCCTGGGCGGATATATAATAATTTCGGATCGATGAAATTTATCGTGATGCTCCGGGATCCGGTGAAACGCTGCTTTTCTGCTTGGAATATGTTTAGAAGTTTTAATGGTAATAGGCAGACTGCAGATTATATCTACGATACTTTTATAAAAAATACCAATGCCGGCTCGATGGAGGCGCTTCGTGATTTGCTATATGCCGAAGAATTTCCGAGCTTTGAACAGTGTGTCAATGATGATTTGACAAGGCGGCAGCAGTGTTCATCGAATGAAGAGCCAAGTTTTGTTCGTCGTGGGTTTTATTACGAACAAATTTTGCGTTTTTTGGAATTTTACAGTCTTGAGGATTTTTTGTTTTTAGAGCAGGAGGAGTTTGGTAGGGATGTTGCCGGGAGCATAAGCCGAATTTGTGATTTTCTTGAAATTGAATCTGATCTTGATTCCGGGATTGCGCAAAAAATTAGTAATAAAGGTGACTATGAGGATGTTGCAGTTGATACGCACTCCCAAGTGTTTTTGAAATTGTACGACTTATACCGTGAGCCAAATCAGAAATTATTTTCGCTCATTGGTAAGGAGTATCCCTGGAATCCTTCTTGGCTCTCCCTATGAATAATGCATTTATAATCGGTACCGGACGGTGCGGCACATCCTGGCTGGGGCAAATGCTAAACAGCCATGCCGATATTTGTGTGCCTCCAGAGATTCAGTTGCTATTTGAGTATTCGGGCAACGGTAATCGCCTGTTCGAAGAGTTTTCATTGGCAGGGGAGTCCGAGCCTGATGGTGAGTTGTTGGCTTCCATCATTGAACAAGGATGCCCGCACAACCTCGATTTGTTCTTCGATTATCGTGAGTTTTGCCTAAGAGAAGATACGCCCAAGAATTCAGCGGTGAATTTTTTATCAGCATTCTATTCTGCGATTGCCCAGTCTTATGGGAAAAAATGGCTGATTGAGCAAACGCCGTGGTATGGACAGCGGCTGGATCTGGTTTCCAGGTTTTTTCCCAAAGCCAAATTCGTTCATATGATTCGAGATGGGCGAGACGTTGCACTATCGTTTTCCAGGACACCTTGGTGGCATGTATCGCCACGAATTAACTTGGCCAGATGGCAAAGAGAAATCAAGAAGATTGCCCTGGATGCGGCCTTTTATTTAAGTGCTGATACTTACTTAGAGGTTAAATACGAGAGTTTGGTGACGAATACCGAATTTGAAATGCGCCGTATTTGCGAGTTTTTGGGTGTCAACTTTGATCCGGTGATGTTGGATCCGAAAAATCTGATTGATTACGATCAGTTCTGCAAGTTTGATATGAAAACGGTCTCATCTCAGTTCTACACCGATTGGCGACTTCGGAAAGACTCCACCAGTTTTTCGGAGAACGTCGGAGCCTGGCGGCGGTCGGAGGATTTGTTTCATGCTCCGTTGCCTCCACAAATTGCAAGCTGGCTTACTCATTACGAGTACGAAGTGGAGCAAGTGGATGGGGCCGAAACTGACATATTTCAATATCATCAGGAATATAGCTTCAATGCTCTGGAGCGGGACCTGGCTACGCGCGCGGAGACGAATGCCCGTCTTTTGGACGCTAATGAGTGTCAGGTTGCTCATATATCCGTTATTGAAGATGAATTGGCCAGGCAGACCAAGCATATCCATCTTGTAGAGCTGGATTGGGCCGCGCGCGGAGATTTGATCGAGCAGCATTCCGATAGATTGGCGGCGCAGGCGAACCAAAACGCTCAACTCCATGAAGAGCTGGCAACGCAAGTTAAGCAAAACCAGTTGATAGAGCAAGATTGGGTGGCCCGCGGAGATTTGATCGGTGAGCTCTCTAATACGCTAGAGACGCAGGTCAGTCATATCGGTCAACTTGAGCAGGAATTGGTAACGCAGGCCGAGCATATCCAGTCAATAGAGCGTGATTGGACGGCCCGTGGGGAATTGATTGGCCAACTCTCTGGTACGTTGGAGGCGCAGGTCAATCATAATGCGCAACTGCAGCAGGAACTGGTTAATCAGGCAGAGCACATACGGCATGTAGAGCAAGATTGGACGGCCCGTGGGGAATTGATTGGCCAACTCTCTGGTACGTTGGAGGCGCAGGTCAATCATAATGCGCAACTGCAGCGGGAGCTGGTTAATCAGATAGAGCACATACGGCATGTAGAGCAAGATTGGGCAGCTCGCGGAGATCTGATCGGCGAGCTCTCGAATTCGCTGGAGAAGCAGGTCAGTCATAACGCACAACTGGAGCAGGATTGGGCCAAACAGGCGGAACAAATTCACTCGCTAGAGCGTGACTGGGAGGCTCGTGGGGACTTGATCGGTCAACTCTCGGCGACGTTGGAGGCGCAGGTTAACCATAACGTGCAACTGCAGCAGCAGCTGGTTGATCAGGTTGAGCAAATACAGCTAGTGGAGCGTGATTGGGCAGCCCGGGGAGACTTGATTACTCAACTCTCGAATAATCTTGATGTCCAGACCAATCAAGGTATCTTACTAGAACAGGAACTTAGCATGCGGTCCAGGCACGTTCAGCTCGTAGAGCAGGACCTGGCTGCATGTAGAAATTTGGTCGAGCAGCTCTCGAAAAATATTGAAGCACAGACGATTGATAACGCTGTGCTCAAAGAGGAAGTTGAAAATGCAAGAAGCAATATAGGGAAGTTAGAAGTAGAGCTTACCGGGCTTAGGAACTCTTGGTGTGGAAAGCTAAAGAGTTTGCTGAATAAGTAAAATTTCAATGTTCTGAGTTTTAGTTTATTTATGAATATAACCGTTACCAAGCCGTTTATGCCTCCTTACACGGAGTTTCAGGAATATTTAGCTGGGATTTGGGCTCGGGAATGGTTGACCAACAATGGTCCATTGCTGAATGAGTTAGAAATCAAGCTGAAAGAGCATCTAGATGTCGATCATCTATTGTTTCTGACGAATGGCACCATTGCGATTCAAATTGCTATTCAGGCACTTGAACTGGAGGGTGAAATTATCACCACTCCCTTCAGTTATGTGGCGACGACTTCCAGTATCGTTTGGGAGCGCTGTCAGCCAGTGATGGTGGATATCTGTCCAGATACGTTGAATATTGATGCGTCGAAAATTGAGCAGGCAATTACCAGTAAGACGACAGCCATTTTGGCGACTCATGTTTTTGGTAATCCGTGTGACGTAGAAGCTATTGGCGCTATTGCAAAAAAGCATAACCTGAAAGTGATCTATGATGCGGCTCATGCATTCGGAACCAAGTATAAGGGGAAGTCACTTCTTTCCTACGGTGATGTTTCGACCTGCAGCTTTCATTCGACTAAACTTTTCCATACTGTCGAAGGCGGTGCTGTTACAACCACCGACCCTGTTGTCCATAAAAAAATGTCGATGATGAGGAACTTTGGGCACTCTTCAGCCACTGAGTTCGGCAGTGTGGGGATCAATGGGAAGAACTCCGAATTTCATGCTGCCATGGGGTTATGTAATCTCAAATATACTCACGAGGTGCTGGCAGTACGTCGTAAATTATCAGAGCGATACATGCAGAATCTTGAAGGGTTGCCTGTCAAGTTTCAGCAGATTATCGCGAAGACGGAATATAATCATGCCTATTTTCCGGTCGTACTCGAAAGCGAAGAAAAACTTCTAAAGTTGGTCGAGTTACTCAATCTCAATAATATTTTCCCGCGTCGTTATTTTTATCCATCGTTGACCAATCTCCCTTACGTAAGCGGGCAAAGTGCGCCTATTGCGGAGGATATTTCTAAAAGAGTTCTTTGTTTCCCACTTTATCACACACTTTCTGTTGAAGAAGTGGATATGATTTGTAGATTTGTTACCCAGGAACTGAGTTATGGATAAAGTAAGCATGGAAAATGGAATTTACGAACCTGCGGTAATGAGTGGCGACACCATTACATACAGCACCATGAGTGATAAGTTTTTCATTGACTCGTTCAAAGATGAACACTTGAATGAAGATGACAAGCTTGCTTTGCTGAATTTTCTCATGCGCGAGTTCGCACTTCAGCAGCCCCTGGTTTTGAAGGGGACTGGCTCTGGAGTCGAGGCACAGTTCCTGCTTGAACAGTTCTCTCGGCAAAATAAAAAGATCGATCTCTTCTATCTTGATGCGCAAGCTTTACAGGTTGCCAGTTCGTCAGTCATCACTAAACTTTTTGACCTCCTGTCGCGAAAAGGAGTCATTTGCATTGAAGCTGGTAGTAGTTCGGTCGAAGTTGATCGACTCCTTGCCGGTAAATTTAAGGCCGTACTGGAAACTCCAGATTTCCTGATATTTGCTCAGGTAGACGGAGATCGACCAATTCGCAGTATGCGATATCAAGTTGATTTGTTTCGCAGGAAGTTGTCTTTCGATCGAAAGCGCCAGTTGGCTCTTTCGGTCGACATTGATCTGCCGCTTGTGACGGTCATTGTTTTGACCTTTAAACACGAAAGCTTTATTGCTGAGTGTCTGCAGTCGGTATTGCATCAAAAAGGACGTTTCCGTTTGCGAGTTGTCATCATCGACGACGCGTCTCCCGATGGAACTGCACAGATCGTAAACGCCTTTATTTCAGATAAACAATATGAGCATCTGGATATAGCGTTTCACGCAAATCAACAGAATGTTGGAGTTGTCGCCAACTTGGCGACGGCGCTGCGACTTGCTGAAGGCTGTGACTATCTGACCTTCTGCGAGGGCGATGACTTCTGGAGTTCGGAAAACCGCGTTCAGGAACACATAGACTTCCTGAGTGCTCGGCCTAAAGCTGTTATGTCGTTTAACACGATTGAGCTATGTGCGGCTGATGGTTTGTCCCGTAAGGTTTTTGCTGATCATGAAAATTTGGTCGCCGACGGTATAGATGGCGTTCAACTGGCTGAAAATAATCTTATCGGTAATTTTAGCGCCTGTTTCTATCATGGTGCGCTTATTAGCGTCATTCCGCGTGAACTGTTTCAGTTTTACACAGTTGATTGGTTCTTCAATCTTTATTGTGCACAGTTCGGAACACTTGCGCATCTGAAGAAGCCACTCTCCATTTATCGTCAGCATGGCGGTGGTGAATGGAGTGCTCGTCGTGACGTAGATAAGATTACAACGTTGCTTGAGCATATTTCCGATTACAACGCCTTCCTAGACTTTAGTTATGATGAGGGGTTTCAGGAATACAGTAATAAGTTGTATTGCCTGCTAGATGAAAAATATTCAGATACGTCGAATAAATTGGATCTCGTCGTTTTTGATGATGTTTTTCCCTCGACAAGAAGCGGTTTTCGTTATACAGAATTCACTTCCTATTTGCGTGCGTTTGAGAAGTCGTTGGTCTTGACTTCCGGAGCCTCGTTGCCCGTTTTGGAAGATACTCCGATTAAGGACGTCGTTCGTAGCTACCAGCGACAATATCCAGAGTTGGGCAGCCAGGTAATGATTTATAATAAACAGTTTCCGCTCCGTCTCGGAAAACTGCTTTATGTGAATTTTCTGACGAATGCATATGCACTACTGCCCTATGTAGAAGCAGAAAGAGTGCCTTTTGTATTTACACTTTACCCCGGTGCCGGGTTTGTCCTAAATAATCCAGACTGTGACCGGAAGCTCAAGCAGGTCTTTGATTCGCCTTGTTTCCAAAAAGTTATAGTGACCCAGCAGGTCACCTACGATTACATAGTTCATCGTAATCTGTGCCCAGCCGAAAAAGTTCAGATGATCTTTGGCGTTGTGATGCCCGAGAATCGTGTCGAGCAGAGTTTTCAGGGCAAGAGTCGGTGGGGCTTGGGTAAATCTCGTTTAGATATCTGCTTCATGGCGCACAAGTACACGGCGTATGGCGAGGATAAGGGCTATGACGTTTTTGTAAATGTGGCAAGCATACTGCGTCAGCGCCATGACGATATTTACTTTCATGTGGTCGGTCCTTTTGATAGGCGTGTGATTGACGTCAGTACGTTCAGCGATCGTATAACTTTTCACGGTTCTTTGAATCCGGATCAGTTTGATGCTTTCTTCAGTGGCATGGATATTATTATGTCACCCAATATCAGCGGAAAGATTTTTCCTGGCTCTTTTGATGGATTTCCTACGGCCAGTTGTACCGAAGCTGGTTTGCGCGGTATTGCGATCTTTGCAATTGATGAGTTCAACTCTGCCAGTGGACGCTTTACCGACGGTGAAGATATTGTGCTCATTAGATACGATCTAATGGCGATTGTTGACAAAGTTGAGAGCTACTATTCCGAACCTGACGCGTTGAGAGAACTTGGCGAGCGTGGTGCTCAAAAAATTCGTGAACTCTATAGTCTAGATGCTCAAATGACTCCACGGATCGAGTTATTACAACAGGTCATCATCCAGCTTGAAGAGACTCCACTCGCGGAACGCTTTCCATTTAATACGTTAAATAGTAAGCTGTCTGTTAACGACGAAACAGTACCTGCTGATATTTTAGAGAGCCCTGAAGTGTTGGCGGAGGCTCCTGTGCAAACCACTTCACTCCTTTGGAATGTATTGCGAAAAATTTGCCCAGGCCCGATTAAAAAATTATACCGTATGTGGAAAGGCAACTATGCTTCCAATTGAAAGTGATACTTCGGTTAATGTGGGCCCGGTGCCATTAGTTAGCGTTGTGGTGCCATCCTACAATCATGCAAAGTACATCAGCAAAGCGGTGGACAGCATCTTGCGGCAGGGCTTTGCTGATTTTGAGCTCCTGATCTCAGATGACATGTCTCAGGATAATAGTTGGGATGTGATTTCCGGTTTTGATGATCCGCGCATACGTTCCTTCAAGCAGGAAAAAAATCTGGGTCCAGTCGGTAATCTGGTATTCCTGATTAAGCAGGCGCGCGGAAAGTATATTGCGTTGTTAAATTCGGACGACGCCTGGTATCCATCAAAGCTCGGCAAACAGGTAGCAATCCTGGAAGCTCAGCCACAATTGGGGGCCAGTTTTACTTGGGCGGACCTGGTTGATGATCAGGGGCGAGAGATATCTGGAGCCGAGGCCATATGGAATGATGTCTTTAGGCAGCCAAACCGTAGCCAGGGTGAATGGTTGCGGCATTTCTTTTTTAATGGCAACTGTATATGTCACCCAAGCATGCTGGCGCGCAAGGAAATCTACGATGAGCTGGGCTTCTATAATCCGGGGTTGAGACAGCTGCCTGATTTCGACATGTGGAT
>Ga0157370_10008527_pt1 | contig 11047 bp, 11 predicted proteins | sample C35metaG_FD_113463 | JGI IMG/M metagenome (GOLD analysis project Ga0157370, IMG submission 113463) | Corn rhizosphere microbial communities from Kellogg Biological Station, Michigan, USA - C3-5 metaG | ecosystem: Host-associated > Plants > Roots > Rhizosphere > Soil | place: USA: Michigan... | reverse complement strand
TGTGAAAGAAAACTTCGAATGGAATCCAGAGAAAAGAACAAAGGAAAATGAATTTAGATGGACTTCAGCAGATACAGAAAGGTATGGTAATCTTACTGTTATCAGAATAAAAGTAATTGAACGCTTAGAGAATTAAAAGTACAATTATTGACAAATCCAAAATAGCATACTTTATATTTTCATTGCTCCTGAGCCAAAATCTTTTCAATAAAAATTGGAAAATTTTCATTTGCTATATAATCTTTTACCCCATGACTGGTCTGTCTGTGTCCATGACTTTTTGAAAATACAACCCTGTCATAGAGCGACAAATCTCCTTTAAAGAGTTCCTGCACCTTGATATGTTCTTTCTCGCGGCAGGCCAGCGTAGTTGAGCCTGCATACCTGCTGAACAGGAGTTTGGTCACCGCAAAATCATATTTATTGAATCCGTTAATAAAGTTATACGGCTCTGACGGCTGATACATATTCTTTCCCTCTACGGTTCTCATGTAATAATGCTCAAAAACATTTTTTCCCGGGATAGCAGGCGCCAGCATTCCAACGGTAAACCTAGATGAAGGAGAATTGTAAAGCGGACTGTTTCGCATCCGTATGATCGCAATTCCCAGCGAATCTTTATCATAAAATCTATTGCTGAATCTCCTGACATTAAACAATGCTTCTGTAATAACTGCCGCACCCTGGCTGTGGGTTATCACAAAAGAATGTTTTGAGCTGATTGAATTGAGAATTCTTCTCAAACCAAGACCTGCCCGTGCAGCGCTGTATTGTGCATTGTCCCATATTTTAGCTGTATTGCCAATTTTACCGCCATTATGAAGACCGTCCCAGTACACTTCCACAAATTGAAACCTGCTCTGCGGTTTTAATTTCGATACGGCTGCCCTAAGACTGCTAAAACTCTTTGCGGCTTTTTCTCCCGTATTATTGTAACCATGTATTAAAAAAACCAACGTTTTACCCGCACTGGCCTTATCAATCGCATTACTGTACTTCTGGTCCTGATGCTGCCGTAAAATCTCAATATTCTCTCTGGTCGTTTTACTGCTCTGATACAGCATGCCTTCTGCTTTACAAACATTTAGAAACAAAACGCTGTTATTTTGATACACGGTATTTAAAAGTGATCCGTATCTTTTAAAAAGAGTACTGTCAATGCGAAAATCAGGATACAGGAAACCGTTTCGGTCAAAATATATCCTTATCGGCGCACCGGCCGATTCTGCTTGCTGTCGCTGTTTAAGAGAGCCAAAATCATTGTAAAGCGAACCTGTAGGCGAACAGCTGCTGAGCATGACCCATACCAAAAGGAATATTTTATTTTTCATATGCAGTTACTTTGATACCTGTATAGTGATTAGCTGATCTATTACACAAATGTAAGCTATAACACAACGGTCTAAAACAGTATAAATACCCATTTGCACTGCAGCAAAAAAACAAGCAGGGTCCTGCCCTGCTGCTCACACCTGACGCCCCAACAGATCAGGGAGCAGTCCCCCAACTTAGGATAAAATTTTGAATTTTATCCCATAACCATTTCAGAATCACGTATTTCTACTCTTGTCCTTTTTTTTAACAATTTATAAATTGCTGTGCTTTACACGTATGCTTTCTTACAGGGGTCCTGGAAATAGAAAAAGCGCAGTAGAAAGATTCCCAAGGATGCTCCATAGTGAGCATTTTAGAACTAGTTCACCAATAACAATGCCTATGAAAATACCCTTACTCGGTCCATTGATTCTCATATTGACACTGACAGGCTGCGCAGGCTATCAGGAAATACAACTGCCGCCCAGCAGGCAGATTGATGATTACAATCAGGAAATCCAAATACCGGTGATTGTGCATGTACTCTACAACAATGATAAGGAGAATGTACCCGACCCGGTTATCGATCAAATGATTGATGAACTTCAAAAAGACTTTAAAGGATTAAATCCCATGCTTCTTGATGATGCGGCGGGAAAACGACCTGATGATGAAAACTACAAGCCCAAAAATACCAATATTGTATTTGAAAAAGCCCGGAGCTTTCCAGACGGCACCCCCACAACGGGCATCATCCGTAAAAAAACAACTACAGGGGTTTTTAGCTACCGAAAAAGAAAAGTTTTTTCCGAAAGCCCTCCAATTGATCCGTACCATTTCCTTAATGTATACGTATGCAATGTCAACAGCGGTACAAATGCCTAGACGCCGACCGAGAGCGCTAATCACGGTGTGGTCATCGATTATGCTGTTATCACAGACTTGGAGAAAGCGCACACTTTAACCCACGAAGCCGGCCACTGGCTGGGTCTGCTTCATATTTTTGAAGGGGGATGCCATGACAGCGACGGCATCAAGGACACACCAGCACAAAAGAAACTTAACCGTTCCTATAAGTACGGTGATAAAAATGCCCAGTGTTCCAGCTCCGATATTATGGCTACGAATTTTATGAGCTACAATACCAACCGTGATTTCTTCTCAAATGATCAGATTAAGGCCATGAGACAGTTTACCCTTCAATATAGTAAGCCCGATCCCAATGGTAAAGAACTTGCCCAGCGGCTTAAAGAGGCAGAAAACCAAAAAGGCGGACCGCTGACCCGACAGGAACAAGACGCTATTGCATTGCTGCATAAAAAAGAAACTGCAGTACGCCAGACCAAAGAAATTCTTGAACAAACACGTCCTGCCTTTATAGAAGCGCTGGCCCTTAATTTCAATATGTATGACGATTATCAAGGCGATTTCCAATGTCCTGCAGGCAGTTCAGTATTACAGCTGACCGGGGAAGAAAAGCAAATAATTGCATCCGCCGGCCCTGCTTTTTCAGGTACTTCAATTAGTCTGTCAGAACAAGAACAAAAAACCAACGCCTATAACTGGCAGGCACAGATCCTCAATACATTGTCTATGATAATGGCCGAGCAGGCTGAAAAGGAAACTTTTAATCTGGCACTGAACAGATTTTTCAAAGATATTGCTGCACCCGGTGAGGAGCCGGACAAAATCAATGCTGCTGACGTATTTTACGCCTTATTTCCTAAAACAACAGCTTTTATAAAACAAACTTACTACAGCGGCAACCCCTACACAGGTCTGGATATTGCCTCGCTGCAGCTGCACATTAAAAATGACATCAAGGGAATTCCTGCTTTATTTGCCAAGAGACCTGAAATCCTGCTGCCAAAAATCAATAATTATCCTCTTGCCAGAGATTTGCTGACCGTTACAAACGAAATCATACAATCGAGTTCTTCCGGAATAGAACTGCCTGAAATAGTCAATCGTATCGCCGCGAAAGAGTACCTTTCACCTGCTGCAAATGAAATAACAGGAGCTTTGGCCGTAATTTCAAATGGTCTTCGGGCGGCAAAGGACAGCGATCAGGGATTGTGGATCGATCCTCTGGAACTGTCGCCTTTTACAATTGGCATTCCCGACGAACAAGCCGCTAAGATTAAACTGATTTACCAGCTGCTTTACTGCAGGCTCAGCCGGTTTGACAATATCAAAAAATATATGGATTCAGGTGTAAGCGATGTTGGAATTGCGTTGAAAATACAGGAACTGCTTCTTTTTGTCAATCATCTTGATGATACCTATGCTTTTATTAAAAGCAAAGATTTCAAACTGCTCACCCTTGAAGACCAAATTGGATATGCACGAAAAATAAGTGAAAGTCTGTATCAGTTTACCGCTGTTTTACTAAAAGTTCCTGAATTAAAACTGAACGAAAAGCTCATTGAGATTCCAAAGAGCTATCTGGCCATTTTTGAAGCGCTTCTCAAAAAAGAATATTCAAATGCGATGCTTCTTACTGCTGAAGAATTTGGCAGTTATATGAATAACGGCCAGCCTAAAAAAGAACTCCTTTTAATTGCGGCAGAAATCGCAGCAGACAATGATGGAAGCAAAATAAAATCGATTTTGAAGACCTATGTCGAACCGATAGGAACCTCTGCATTGAAACGCATATCGCCATTTAATATCAGCCTTAACGGCTATGCGGGACTCAATGCAGGATATGAAAATATACGTGATCCTCATGCCGCTGATTCATGGTATGGAGGCGTAACAGCCCCGATCGGCGTAACTTTGTCATTTCTTCCCTCATCTGCAGGCTCGTGGTCTGTTTTCTTTGAAGTCCTTGATTTAGGATCTTTAGTGAATGTCCGCTTTAAAAATGACCAGACCACTTATGACGACCTTCGTTTTGAACAGTTCCTCTCTCCTGGAGCAGGCCTGTTCTATAATTTTAAAAATACGCCCCTTACTGTAGGCGGCCGCTGGAATTACATCAGCAGACTGCGGACCATAACCTACAATAATGGTGTCTCAGAGATAACAGAAACGGGACAAAGCGTTTCTCGCATCAGCCTTTCAATTCTAATAGACATACCGCTCTTTACCCTCTTTACTAAAAAAAGGAATTAAAATCCTGCACCATAATTTAAATTTAAAATACGACCCTATGAAACGATTTTTTTTGTATCTGCTTCTACTGTATTCTGTAAATATTCTTCCGCAGGGCAGATCAGGTTTTCAGGCTTTATTGACAACAGAGAATGATTTTCTGGGTATTAATAATAAGGATGAGAATTACACAGGAGCCGTTAAACTTGAATTACTGACCCCTGAAATAAAATGGAAATGGCTTCCATTCTATAAATTTAAAAATGAATCTTCGGTACTCAACATACAGCGCTTCGGTTTTGGAGGAACTGCCTATACTCCGCAGGATATTGCGGCCTCCGAAATTGTGAAAGGTGATCGTCCCTATGCTTCCCTATTATTTGTCAGTTTTGGAAATATATCCTATGACAACTCCCGGGGATTGATTTTACAATCTGATCTTATAGTGGGTTCAATTGGCTCTCCGGGTCCCGGGAATGCCCAGGCATACATCCATAGAAATCATTGGTTTGGTTCAGAAAGACCTGTACCTGAGGGCTGGGACAATCAAATCGGATTTAATGGTTCACTGGCTTTGAACTACAATACCCGGATGCAGGGAATGATTAGTGCTCAAGAGTCCTTTTCAAATTTCCACTGCATGGTGCCCTACTGGACAGCAAAAGCTGACCTTGGTAATTACATGATCAACCTGCAGGGAGGCTTTAAATTGGATTTATTCAATTACAACTCTTCCATACTGCAGGATTACGCCGTCAGTTTCCCTACCTTAACCGAAAACAGAGAGAGGTCGAAAAAAAATATACGGTTTAATCTTTTTGTTGAACCCAGCTTTCGAATCGCCGCCTACAATGCCACCCTCGAAGGACTTCTCTTTAATGATCGTAGTGTCTATAAGATACCCCATGAAGATGTCAACCGCTTATTATTTGAAGTTAACAGCGGCATCAATTTAGTATTAGGTGATTTTTTCTACGCGAAGTATTCTTTTTATGGCAGAAGCCAGGAATACCGAGGTGGAAAATCCTTTCATACCTGGGGAGGAATCACCATTGGTTTTTCTCCTTCAAGATGGTATACTAAAAACTAGTGAACAATACTGAATCCCCATATCTAGCTGGAGAAAAAAGCTATATTGGTTTCGAGGAAAAAAGCTTTACAAATCTCAAGTCCTTATATATTGCAGCATTACTAATTAAAACCAAATCAAGCGCAACTTCTCCGAAACACCAGCTCATAATCTAAGCCAGCTGCAGGCTGAAGAACCATAATTACAATTTTGAAAAGAACAGCAATAAAAAAACGAAACTGCCACTCCCATTAAAAGCCGGCACAACTTAACAATTGTACAACACTTAAAAAATTAATTCCTGCAGAACGACATTGATTTTGGAGGGTTCATTAATAAAAATCACCTCTGTTCGAACTTGCATAAAATTAAAAATCTGTCGGGCTCTTTTTGAAAGTTTTTCATCCCGTGTCACAAAATAACGGCAGTTCGCCGCATACCTGAGATGTTCAATATCATAAACAGCACTTCGGTACGTCCTGCCGTCCTTTTTCTTCTTGTCCCGGAAGTACGATAAATTATCCATCATGTTGTACAAAGCGTAAATCCTGCTTAAAATCTCATCTGGCACCATCTCTTCTGCTCCCTTAAAATCCTCCTTGTTGAGATAACAGCCGCTAGATTGAAGCATCATGCTTATTTCATCCCATGTTACGGTTTCAAAGATATCATCGCTCTTATTAATATCCTGACGGTATTTTTCATATATATCTTTAAAAAATACATCCCTGTCACCCGCTTTTGTAAGTCGTTCATTTTCGAAAGCCTTCGAGAGCTCCAAGTTGTCCAAAACCCTCTCAAAAGATCTTTCTGGATGTTCTTTATAGACCTGAAATTTATTTCCCATCTGAAGGATAATGTGGCAGCCTGTTACCTTAACAAGGGTATCTTTAAATATTGCTATATAACGCTCATCTGCCATCCTGTACGCTTCCTCTAAATGAATAGGTGAATAAACAGCATTGATTCCCTCAAGCAGATCGGTCATTCGCTGCTTTTCAATGCTGTCGTAGATATTAAAATCCAGATAAAGGCAATTTTCCATATCTATTGCAGCAGGCCTCAAATCAAAATTATCCAGAGGTGGCCGCATGTTCTCTAAAATCACCAATTGAGCTTTCATTTTTTCCATATACTGAAGATCCACGGAAAGATGCTCCGGAGATTTATTTCCTGTACTAGTTTCATGCAGAAGCCTCAAATAAGAGTTGAAATCATAACAGTGTACACAGTCCATCTCGGGTTCTTCAAAAAAACCTCGTTCTAACGCCGCGAATAAGCTTTCATAAAAAGCTTCCAGCGTCTTCAGGCTCTGCTCACCTGTACTGAATTCTTTGAGCAGTTTCTCAATTGTTGAGGCTATAATCCCAAGGCGCTCACAGTTGCTTTTTTGCATAAAATCATTTAATACTTTCTCTCTCATTCTCTATCTCATATATTTATTTACGCACACTGCACAAATGTCTTGAAATTTAATACTGCTCTGTTCTTTATCTGAAAACTTTTTTTTTAGGTTTTCAAACAGCAGGCCATTTAACGATTTTAAATGATATTTGAATTTAATGGAGCTGTTATTCATCTCTTATTGGTACATTTCAGGTTTTATAATGTATTGGGTCACAAATTCACCATTTTGATCGGAATATGAATAATGTAAAGTGATCTTGTTATCTCTAAACAATTTCATGGCGGGATTCGTCTTCACAGTTTGCAGCACTTGAGGAAAAACATACTTTTTAATGGTATCAATTTTAACTTCTGCCTTGGAAACACCGACTAATATATAGTTATACTGCAGTGTTTTATCGGGTAAAGCCATCACATTTTTCAAGGTTGTATATTGATCAACATTTATGGGGCAGGTTTTATTAAATTCATTAGCAAAATCGGCAAGCTGCTTGTCAACAGACGGTCTAAAAAGGGACTGTGTTACAATGAACATTATTATAAATCCAACGGCAAATCCCAAAAATGTTTTCAGGTCCCATTTTCCCTTAGGTTTTACCCTTTTTTTCATTTCAGTTTTAGTTTCAGTATTATCAGATGGTTCATCTATAATAGATAATTTATAACCACAGGCTGCGCAATATTTTGCACTTAAATCATTTTCATTTTGACAATTTGAACAACTATTTTTCATGTTTCTATGTTTTAATTAGAATTACTCCAGTAGCCGGATTTAGGAATTAACAGGTTTTTTAAGCGAATATATATCATGTAATAAAAATAAAAAGTGTTACTATTAATACAGAGTTATTCCGTGGACTTGGATACACATAATCCAATTAACATCTCGATTAAAATTATCCCGCCCCCCCCCTATCTCTTACCGGCCAAAATAAAACGATAAAAAAATTACAACGACTCTCCTAAATCTTATATACATACTGCGCCCTGACAAACCCGTAATTCCCAGACTCGACAACCTTCACCTGAAGCCACTCCCCGTCCAAGGCTATCAGCTGGAGCATGTCATATTTTTTTAATACTTCCAGCACCGGATAATCTTCACCGGCTTCTTCGCGAAGTTTCAAGATTTCAGCTCCCACTGCCAGCATATCCCCGGAAGCGAATGTGACGAGCTCTTTCTTAACCGCTCCCTCTTTTCTCACCTTGGTTGCAGCAGCGTTTTTAGAATTCGAATTCACACCAGCACTAGTTGAATTGGAAGCTGCACTCCTACTGGAATATAAGGATACCGGCTTTTTGGAAACACCACCCTCTGCACTCTTTCTCACACTACGTGTTACTGCAGGTTTAACGGGAGGCGAATACGACGCGCATACCCCGCAGCTCCCGCCGCTGGAACAATGCGCACATCTGCTGCAGTTTGAACACGCACTGCAGTAGGCACTCCCTGTACATCTTCCCTTATCTTTTGGTTTGGCCTCACAGCACCCCGCCAAAAGCTTATCATTCTGCGAATGGGCTGCTAAAGCCATAAAAAAGAACAGCAGACCCAAGACTAGTTTTTGAATCATAATTGGACTTATTAAGTTTTAAACAAACCTAAAAAAAGCAATCCGCCAAAGTTTACGGTTTTCCGTAATAAGGCAGTATTTTTATAAAATAGCATTACATTTATTTTCTACTTACGAACCATTGAGAAAATCCGCACATTTAGATCAGCGAATCTTTTCAGCCAAGCTCACTTTCACCGGCCAAAACCCAATGAAAATAATCTTTAAAAGGATCCAAAAACTAAATACAAACTAAGTAACTAACTACTAATAACAAACGCTGCAACAAAAATTAGGATTATATGAGACAGCATCATAAAAAAAGCCCTTAATCACAATTTGATTAAGGGCTTAAAAATGAATTTTAAAATCTTATTTGACTTTTCCTCTTGTTTTTATTCTGGTAACGGTAAGATTTCCGTATTCTTCTAAATCTTCTTTTGTCCACACATACTGTGTTTCTTTAGGTCTTTTATCAAAATCCCATTCTATAGGTTCTTTTATGTAAGCATAAAATCCCAATGCAATACTATCCATAGGAAGTTTGAGTGCTTCTGTATGTGATATAAAATAGAAAGAAAAATAAGAATGCTGGTCTATTTCTGCTCTAAATAATTTTATCTCTGGTTTGATTTCTTTCAGCAGGTTTTTCAAAGGTTTATTAATAAACTTCTGCTCATTATCTTTTAATTTTTTTACATCATTGGGAGTCTGAATCAATTGCTGCGCTTTACAGCTTGTATTTGCAATTAATAATAGTAGTAATGCCGGAATAATTTTAATTATATTTTTCATATTGTTAGAGTTTTATTAATTACATGGTGGTGCTGTAAATCTATAACGAGTAACACCCTCCTCATCGATATATTCTGACGCTTTTAAAGGAGTAAATTTGCCTTTTTTTTCTTTCATAATGGTTATTCCAGCATTATATTTTTCCAAAATATGGCTCATTGCTGTAGATCTTCATTCGAAGCTCCTAGTCCTCGCGTTTTACCTAAATCCATTTGATCAAAAATGGGTTCAGGAAATTCGGGAGAATAACCTGGTCTTACATCAGCTGGATAATTGGCAACAAATTCTTTGGCCTGTTTTGGATTAATTAATACTATGGCATAGGTTTCACCTCTGGTAAAAATATACGTTGTCAGGATAAGATTGGACAGGAACGTGGCTGGGAGATTTCGGATATTATTCGTCTGTGTATTCATGGAGAAATTTTGCTAAAATAATTCCGTTATGGATTAAATAATTTATTAATTTTCAATAAATAATCTTAAAAATGAAATATAAAATCATATTATCTTTGGCAGGCTCCATTATTTTATGCTGCTGTAATAAACAACAGAAAACTTCAAGTGAAGACCTATTCATACAGTATCAATACAGAAAATGTATTAATGTTGATTTTAAGGATAAAACTATCGAAGTTTTTTTCAGGGGATTAAGTTATAAGGACACTATTTTCTTTACTAAAAACGATAGTGTTTTACTGGCTGATTCTATGGACAAAAATCAAATTAATACACTAAAAGGCAGTTACAGTTATCCTGAATGTCCATGGGTTATGCCGAGTGCTGAAGATAAAATAGAAATTTTGAAAGCAGGTAAAATACAAAATTCTATTAAAATCAATTACCATCCAAACTGCGCTGATAATAAAAAAAATAGAGATTTGGAAAATAGACACAGAGCTTTTGGAAATGACCTTAGGAGTTTAGTTCTAAAGAAACCTTCTTTTAAAAGAGCCATGGATACTTTAAAGGTATTTCAAGAGAAGAGGAGTGGAATACTTGTTAAAAACAACTGATTTTTAATATTAGGATAATTTTCAATTCGTGAATAAAGAAAAACACCGCTTAATCAGCGGTGTTTTTTATTTGATAAATAGTGTTACTTATTCAGATAATAGTGTATTAACATATCTATTTTGCTTCGAAGAAAGGTCGAAGCTTTTAATTGAAGCTTTAAGTATAATCCCTATCGGTAACTGCTTTGGCAAAATTTACAGCTTTCTTTTTCATCAACGTTAAAAAGATCATCTGTCTGAACAAATATGACGCCTGCTGTCGACCCACTTAATTCCGTAAAGGAATATGTCTTAAAACCTTCAAATTAAAATGAACTAAAGGCTTTTGTTTTGAATGTCATCTCACTAGTTCCCATTTGCAATTGAAAAACAAATCTATTAAGTAATTTTAAAGTTTTTCAGTCTAGTACCGTTCAAATACACTACCCTACTTCAACTTTCATCACTTTCACCGGCCAAAATGAAACTAAAAAAAATCTAATAAAAATTTAAACATTCTAAAACTAACTAACTAACTAACTAACTAACTAACTAACTAACTAACTAACTAACTAACTAACTAACTAACTAACTAACTAACTAACTAACTAACTAACTAACTAACTAACTAACTAGGAAAAAGCTCCAAAAAACTAAATCTAAAACCAACCTAAAAAACCAAATCTAAAAACCAGCCCTAAAAAATAACATCATATAAAAACTTTAATAAACAGACATCCAGTCCTGTGAGTGGCAGACCCCCTTGAAGAAACTGCGCACAAATACCTCCAAAATCCGGCACCCCTTGACAGGACAGGG
>Ga0157370_10008525_pt1 | contig 11049 bp, 7 predicted proteins | sample C35metaG_FD_113463 | JGI IMG/M metagenome (GOLD analysis project Ga0157370, IMG submission 113463) | Corn rhizosphere microbial communities from Kellogg Biological Station, Michigan, USA - C3-5 metaG | ecosystem: Host-associated > Plants > Roots > Rhizosphere > Soil | place: USA: Michigan... | reverse complement strand
CCCTTCTCGCGCATCGCTTCGCGCAGCTCGTCGTCCTCGATCGACTTGCCCGCGCCCTCCATCGCCGACAGCAGCGTCGCCTCGGTGAAGCGTGGCGGCGGTCGCGTCGCGAGCGCGACGACGTCGATCGTCTTCGCGTCGACGCGTTCTTCTCCCTCGAAAAAGCGCGTCGCGGTTTCGCGCGCCGCCTCGCCGCGCGCCTTCGCGGCGGGCACCTCGCGCACTCGCACGGGCGTCAATGTCGGCTCGTCGCCGGCGGCCTCGCGCCCGTACACCGCGAGCCAACCGGGCTCGACGAGCACTTTCCCTTCCGACTTGAACGGATGGGCGCCGACGCGCGTGATGCGCGTGGTGACAAGGTGCTCGGCCGCCGGATGGAACACCGCCAGGAACCGCTTGACGACGAGGTCGTAGAGTCTGGCTTCGACTTCGTTCAGGTGCCGCGGACGCACCAGCGTCGGAATGATCGCGAAGTGATCGGTCACCTTCGCATTGTCGAAGATGCGCTTGTTCGGCCGCACCCAGCGATGCGAGAGGATCGACTTCGCGAAGCGGCCATACGCGTCGGTTTGCGCGAGCTCGCGAAGCGTCGCGGTGACGGTGTCGACGTAGTCCTCGGGCAACGCACGCGAGTCGGTGCGCGGATAGGTCAGCGCCTTGTGCTTCTCGTAGAGCGCCTGCGCGAGCGACAACGTGGTGCGCGCCGAGAAGCCGAAGCGGCCGTTCGCCTCGCGCTGCAGGCTCGTGAGGTCGTAGAGGAGCGGCGAAAGCTGCGTCGTCGGCTTCGCTTCCTCGGTGACGTCGCCCGGCTTGCCGACGCATTCGTCGCGAATCGATTCGGCGCGCGCGACGTCCCACAGGCGGTCGGCGCGGATGTCGGCGTCGTCGACGCCGCTCACCGCCGCATCGCGCTTCCTGAAATGCTCGTCGAACCACTTCCCCGTGTAGTCGCCCGCCTGGGCGTGAAACGTCGCGACGAGCTCCCAGTAATCGCGCGGGACGAAATCGCGGATCTTCGCCTCGCGCTCGACGAGGATCGCGAGCGTCGGCGTCTGCACGCGCCCGACCGTCGTGAGCTGGAAGCCGCCCGACTTCGAATTGAAGGCGGTCATCGCGCGCGTGCCGTTGATGCCGACGAGCCAATCGGACTCTGACCGGCAGACCGCGGCGTCGGCGAGCGGTCGCATCGACGGGTCGCTGCGAAGCCTCGCGAAGCCGTCGCGGATCGATGCCGGCGTCATCGACTGCAGCCACAGGCGCTCGATCGGCTTGTCGCTCTTCGCGAACTGCACGATGTAGCGGAAGATGAGCTCGCCTTCGCGTCCGGCGTCGCACGCGTTGATCAGGCTCTTCACGTCCTTGCGCTTGATGAGCTTCAGCAGCGTCCGGAGCCGCTGCTCGTTCTTGTCGATGGGCTTCAGCGCGAAATGCGTGGGAATCGCCGGCAGATGCGCGAACGTCCACTTGCCGCGCTTCACCTCCTCGTCCTCCGGCATGCCGATCTCGAGCAGGTGACCGACCGCCGACGACAGCACGTAATCGTCGCTCTCGAAATAGTCGGCGTGCTTGGTGAAGCCGCCGAGCGCGCGCGCGATGTCGGCGGCGACGGACGGCTTCTCGGCAATGATCAGTTGTTTCGACAAGGCGATGCGATTCCGGGAGAGCGGCGCGGCCGGGATGGCGCGCCGTGACGCGATCGATGCTACATAAGGCCCGCACCAGCGAATGGCAAGACGCGCGGGCCGACCCGCGTCGGGGGGCCGATACTACAGAAGGTTCCCGCGCGCTCGCAACCGTCCGAACGGACGAGGCCGCGATTTTGTCGCGCACGCCCTTCCGATGCAGGCGGACACGAAGGGTGCACGCGAGTTCCGCGAATCACGCGTGGCCGATCACGACCTCGACCCCGCGCGTGGCCGTCGCTTCACCCGTGCGCGACGCGCTGCCAGCGCCCCCCGGGCAACGACGAGACGTGGCCGTCGAGTTCGAGGACCACGAGCTCGGACGCGATCGCGTCGGCGGGCGCGCGCGTGCGTTCGACGAGGACGTCGAGGGTGACCGGATCGTAACCCATCGCGGCAAGCAGCGGCGTGGCCGCTGTGTGTCCGGGGTGCGCGCGTGCGGCCGGCTCGGTGCGAGGCGCGCCGCGCATTTCGTCCAGCACGTCCTGTGCCGTCTCGACGAGCTTCGCGCCGTCGCGAATCAACTTGTGACAGCCCTTGCTGAAGGGTGAATGGATGGAACCGGGGATCGCGAACACGTCGCGTCCCTGGTCGCCGGCGAGGCGCGCGGTGATGAGCGAGCCGGACGAAAGCGTCGCTTCGACGACGAGCACGCCGCAGGACATTCCGCTGATCAGGCGATTGCGCTGCGGAAAGTGCTCCTTGCGCGGCGGCGTGCCGGGCAGGTATTCGGACACGAGCGCGCCACGCTCGGCGAGCCGGAGCGCGAGCGCGCGGTTGCGCGCGGGGTAGACGCGGTCGAGTCCCGTCCCGACAACGGCGATGGTCGAGGCTTCGGTACCGAGCGCGCCTTCATGCGCGGCGGCGTCGATGCCAAGGGCGAGGCCGGAGACGATCGTGAGTCCGGTCTCCGCCAGCGCGTGCGCGAACTCGCGCGCCGTCGCGAGGCCTTGCGGCGTGCCGTGGCGGCTGCCGATGATCGCGAAGCCCGTGCGCGTCATCAGTTCGCGCCGCCCCATCATGAAGAGCGCGGGCGGCGCGTCGGGGAGCGCGAGGAGCGCCGGCGGGTAATCGTCGTCGTCCCATGCGACGACGTGATGCGCCGGATTGTCGAGCCAGCGCGACGTCAGGTCGAGCACGTCGCGATCGAGCGGCGCAAGGACGCGGTCGGCCAGCGCCGGCGACGTCATCGCGGCGACGCGGGCGCGGGGTGCGGCGAGGAGCGCTTCCGGGTTACCGAAGTGGCGCAGCAGCGCGACGAGCGCGGGTGACGGCAGGCGCTTCTGCGCGAGCGACGACCACGCGAGCGAGCGTGAATCGAGCGGCACGCGCGCCCGTCACGGCGTGCGCACGTAGTCGCCGGTGCGGATCGCGTCGCTCGAGTTCAGCACGAGCGCATACGATACGCGCTCGAACACGCGGAACACCATGAGGATGCCCTTGCGCTCGTCGGGGACGTGCAGGTACGTCGGTGCCGAAAAGTAGGTCGTCTGGTCGAAATTCGGAAAGTCCATCACCGGACCGCCCTTGTTCGGTCGTGGGTCGCGAATCGGAGGCACGGCGCGATAGATCGCGAGAACGTTGCCGACCTCGAGTCCGTCCTGCGCGCCCTTGTCGAGGGTGACGATGTACGCGCGTCCGGTTTCCTGGCCGTCGCGCGGGAGCGTGAGGATCCGTCCGTCGACCAGCCGGTCGGGCACGTGCGGCACGTAGTTCTGAACGACTTCGCGTGTGGCCGGCAGCAGCCGGTCGCCGACCACGATTTCCTCGGTGGCCGATTCGATGCGGACGGTGGACACTTCGGCGAAGCGCTCGACGCGGACGGTTCCGAGGAAGCGATTCTCGAAGCCGAGCGTCTCGCCCAGGTCGTTCACGAGCCGCTGGCCGGGCCGGTAGACGAACCAGAGGTCGCCGGCTTTCGGGTCGATGCCCACGGCGTAGACGACGTCGCGCTGGCCGCGGACCACCCGCTCGTCGCGCCCGGCGATGATCTCGCCCGCCGCCTCGAGACCAGCCGGTCCCGTCACGAGCGGCCGCGACAGGAACGGCTCGATGTCGCCGGGCGGGATTGGAGGGATCGCCCGCGGCTCGAGCGGTGAAACCCGGATTTCGGGTGAGAGTCTTACGGTGTTGCGGGCGAGGTCGAGGCGCGGCTGGCCGTCGACGATCGACAATCGGATGACGTCCCCAGGGTAGATCCGGTGCGGATTCTTGATTTCGTCGCGGTTCATCCGCCACACTTCGGGCCAGCGCCACGGCTCCTTCAGGAATCGGCCGGCGATCCCCCACAGGGTGTCGCCTTTCTGGACGGTATAGGTCGACGGTGCGCCGTCGGCGATTCCGATGTCGGCCCTGGCGGCAGGCGCGGCGGGCTGCCCGGAAACGGGCGCCGCCAGCAGAATGGCGAGGACGCCAACGACGGCCGCAAGGGCGGATCCCGTGGTAAAGTGTTGACGCATATGGCCTCTTTCCTGTCGGGCGGACTTGCTAACGTCCTAAACCGCCACAAAATAGGGACTTGAACACGATTCTGCATCCCTTGCGTTGCATTGTGCAAGCCGATACCGCGATGGCCCTGCTTCCGATCCTCGAATACCCCGATCCGCGTCTCAAAAAAGTTGCAGCCCGGGTCGCGGCGGTGACGCCGGAAATCCGCAAACTGGTGCGCGACATGGCCCAGACCATGTACGCGGCCCCCGGCGTGGGCCTCGCGGCGACGCAGGTCGACGTCCACAAGCGGGTGATCGTCCTCGACGTGTCCGAGTCCAAGGATGAGCTGCGGGTCTTCATCAATCCGGAGATCCTGTTTGCCGAGGGCGAGGTGGAGTGCGAGGAAGGGTGCCTGTCGGTGCCGGGGTACTTCGACAAGGTGACGCGGGCCGCCCGCGTCCGCGTTCGCGCGCTGAACGAGGATGGCGAGCCGTTCGAAATCGACGCCGAGGACATGCTCGCGGTCTGCATCCAGCACGAAATGGACCATCTGGAAGGCAAGGTCTTCGTCGACTACCTGTCGCCGCTCAAGCGCGCCCGCCTCGCCGCGAAGCTGCGCAAGAAGCAGCGGCTCGCCGGCTGAACGAACCCGCGCGCCTTCGCGTCGGTTTCGCCGGCACGCCGGCCTTCGCCGCGACGGCGTTGGCTGCGATCGAACGCTCCGGGTACACGATACCGCTCGTCCTGACCCAGCCCGATAGGCCGTTCGGCCGAGGGCTTTCCACGCGCGCGTCCGAGGTGAAGGCTTTCGCGCTATCGCGGGCGCTCACGATCGCCCAGCCCGCCAACCTGCGGTCGGACGGCGCGCGTGCGTCGTTGCGCGAAGCGGCACCCGACGTGCTCGTCGTCGCCGCGTACGGCCTGATCCTGCCGCAGGCGGTGCTCGACCTGCCGAAATTCGGCTGCCTCAACCTCCACGCCTCGCTGCTGCCGCGCTGGCGCGGCGCCGCACCGATCGCCCGGGCCGTCGAGGCGGGTGACGAAACGACCGGCATCACGATCATGCGGATGGACGCAGGGCTCGACACCGGACCGATCGTCGCGCAGCGCGCAATCGCGATCGATCCGCGCGAGACGGCCGGGTCGTTGCACGACAAGCTCGCGACGCTCGGCGCGACGATGATCGTCGAGGCGCTCGACGCGCTCGCACATGGGGATGAGCTTGCAGCAACGCCGCAGCCAGCGACGGGCGCGACCTACGCCCAAAAGATCACGACGGCCGATACGTTGCTCGATTGGTCGCGCGATGCGATCGCGCTCGACCGTCGGATCCGGGCGCTTGCGCCGCAACCGGGCGCCGCGGCCGCCTGGCAGGAGCAGTCCGTGAAGATTCGCCGCGCGCATGTCGTCGAAGGCGACCCGGCGGCGCCGCCGGGGACGATCGTCGCGGTGACCGCCGACGGACTCGACGTCGCGTGCGCGCACCAGATGCTTCGCGTCACCGACGTGCAGCCCGCAGGTGGCCGCTCGATGCCGGCGCATGCCTTCGCCGTCGGTCGGCGCGTGACTGCGGGCGATCGATTCGGGAACGGACGGTAGCGCCACCCCGTGCAGCGGGAGCAGACGCTTGCGGCACTCGCCGTCCTGCGCGTCTTCGACGGCGCGCAACTGCGCGACGCCCTCGCCGCCGTCGACGACCACCATGGGCGCGGCCAGAGCCTCGTTCAGGAGCTCGCGTACGGCACGCTGCGCCACTTCGGCACGCTCGACGCGATCGTCGACGTGCTGGCGCAAAGGCCCATTCCCGATCCGCTCCTGCGCGCGCTCGTCACGGTCGCGTTGTACCAGCTCGAGCACACGCGCGCCCCTCCGTTCGCGATCGTCGATCGTGCGGTGACCGCCGCGGCGCAGGCGGTGCGTCCCGCGGCGAAAGGACTCGTCAATGCCATGCTGCGCCGCTATCTTCGCGAGCGCGACGGCATCCGTGCGCGCGCGCTGACGAGCGATGTCGCGCGCCACTCGTATCCGCAATGGTGGATCGATCGCGTGCGCGCCGACTACCCGGACGCATGGTCGTCGATCCTCGACGCCGGCAATGCGCGTCCCCCGCTCACGCTTCGCACGAACGTGCGCGTGACGACGCGGGACGCACTCGTCAGCCGTCTCGAAGACGCCGGCCTCGACGCTCACGCGGTCGGTCCGGCGGGCATCGTCGTCGAGCCGCCGCGCAACGTCACGGCGCTTCCCGGTTACGCCGAAGGCGCGTTCTCGGTGCAGGACCTCGCGGCCCAGTACGCGGCGTCGCTCCTCGACGTCGTCGCCGGCATGCGCGTGCTCGACGCGTGTGCCGCGCCGGGCGGCAAGACGACGCATCTGCTCGAAGGCGTGGATGCGCACGTGGTCGCGGTCGACGCCGACGCCAGGCGTCTTGCGCGCATTCGCGAGAACATCAATCGCCTGCGGCTCGACGATCGCGACGTCGCGATCGTCGAAGGCGATGCCGGCACGCCGACGTCGTGGTGGGACGGGACGCCGTTCGACCGCGTGCTGCTCGACGTGCCGTGCACCGCGTCGGGCGTGGTGCGCCGGCATCCCGACGGCAAGTGGCGTCACCGCGCACGCGACGTCGAGCGCTTCGCGCGCGAGCAGGCGCGGCTGCTCGGTGCGCTCTGGCCGCTCGTCGCGCCGGGCGGCAAACTGCTGTATGCGACCTGCTCGGTCTTCACCGAAGAAAACGAAGCGCGGGTCGACGCGTTCGAGCGCGCCCACGCCGACGCGTTGCGCGAAACGCTCGCGTTTCCCGATCCGTTGCCGCATCGCGGGGGGCAACTCTTGCCATCGCTCCCCGGCGCGCGCCAAAATCACGATGGGTTTTTCTACGCGCTGCTTCGCAGGCGATGATGCGGACCGTGCGCGAGGTCCGTCCGCTCGGCGCGTCGTTGCGGCCCGGCGTTCGGCTGCGACTCGCCGGCATGCCGCCTACCCTTCGTCCGACTCGTACTTCCGTGGCCGCGCGGCGGCGCTTCCTGCGCGTGGCGCTGGCATCGTTGCTGGGGATGTGCGCGGGGCGCACGGCGCAAGCCGGCGACATTCCGGTCGCGTCGGCGTCGCTTTCGATCGACGGAGACGAGATTCTGCTCGCCGCCGAGTTCGAGGTGGACCTGACGCCCGCGCTCGAGCAGGCGCTCGACAAGGGCGTGCCGCTCTACTTCACGATCGACTTCGAGCTCCAGCGTCCGCGCATGATGTGGTTTCCGGAGAAGGTCGCGACGTGGTCGATCACGTATCGCGTCTCGTACAGTTCGCTCACGCGGCAGTACCGCGTGTCGAGCGGGCCGCTCGGCCAGACCTTCGAGGCGCTCGGCGACGTCGAGCGCTTCATCGGCCACGTCGCGTCGCGACCCGTGGCGTCGACGAGCGACGTCGCGAAAGGCGTGCAGTACGAGGCGGCGGTGCGCATGAAGCTCGACGTCAATCAACTCCCGAAGCCCTTCCAGGTGAACGCGCTCGCCTCGCGCGAGTGGCAGCTCGCGTCCGACTGGTATCGCTTCGGCTTCGCGCCATGACGAAAGCGGCGTCGTGATGCGGCTCGCCTCGCGGACGCTGCGCGCGCTTTCGCTCGGTTTCGCCTGCGCCTCGGCGATCGCGCTGTTCCTGCTCGCGACGGCGACCGCGAACACCGACTTCTTCGCGGGGCACTACAACGCGCTGGTGCTCGTGAACGGGGCGCTCGTCGCGCTGCTGATGCTGGTCGTCGGCGGCGAGTTCCTGCAACTGCGGCGCCGGCTGAGGCGCGGCGTGTTCGGCTCGCGGCTCGCGCTGCGGCTCGTGCTGCTGTTCTCGCTCGTCGCGATCGTGCCGGGCGCGCTCGTCTACGCGGTGTCGGTGCAGTTCCTCGGTCGCAGCATCGAGAGCTGGTTCGACGTTCGCGTCGACCGCGCGCTCGACGGCGGCATCAATCTCGGGCGAAGCTCGCTCGATTACCTGTTGAAGGAGACGACGAACCGCGCGACGCTGATCGCGCAGTCGCTCGGCGAATCGCCGGCGCCGGCGGGACCCTCGCTGAGCCGCGCTGCCGAGCAGGTCGGCGTCTACGAAGCCGCGCTTTTCGCGCCGTCGGGCAGCGTCCTCGCCATCGCCGGCATCGGCGGCAGCATGACCCCCGAGCCGCTGCCCGCCGATGCGTTGCGCCGCGCGCGGCTGCAGCAGGTGTATGCGAAAGTCGAGCAGACGCAGGACGCGGGGATGATGCTGCGCGTCGTGGTGCCCGTGAACAGCGCCGATCGCGTCGAGCCGCTGCGCGTCTTGCAGGTGATCGAGCGCGTCCCGCGCACGCTCGCGCAGGATCTCGAGAAGGTGCAGGCGGGCGCGCGCGACTACCAGGAGATCGCGTTCTCGCGATCGGCGCTCAAGCGCGTCTATCAGCTGACGCTGACGTTGACGCTGCTGCTCGCGCTGACCTCGGCGCTCGGCCTCGCGCTCCTGTTGTCGGAACGTTTCGCCGCCCCGCTCGGCCTGCTCGCGGCCGGCACGCGCGCGGTCGCGCAAGGCGATTTCACGCGAAGGCAACCGGTGACCTCGCATGACGAGCTCGGCGTGCTCACCGAATCGTTCAACACGATGACCGCGCAACTCGCCGAGGCGAAGGCGAAGACGGAGGAGTCGCAGCGCGCCACCGAGACGACGCGCGCGTACCTCGAGAGCGTGCTGTCGAACCTTTCGTCGGGGGTGCTCGCGTTCGACGAGCGCCACCGATTGCGCACCGCCAATCCGAGTGCGGCGGTCATCCTCCAGCAGCCGTTCGCGGAGCTCGCCGGCGTGCCGCTCGCCGAATGGGGCGGAAGGCTGCCGGCGCTCGCGCCGTTGGGCGAGCTCGTCGCCGAAGGATTCCGCGGCGCGCACGAAGGGCAGTGGCAGCGCGAATCGACGCTGACGGTCGCCGGCCAGGCCCGCACGCTGCTTTTGCGCGGAACGCGCCTGCCGGGGTCGCCGGCGGCCGGCTACGTCGTCGTGTTCGACGACGTCTCCGAGCTGCTGCAGGCGCAGCGTGACGCCGCGTGGTCCGAGGTCGCGCGGCGCCTCGCGCACGAGATCAAGAATCCGTTGACGCCGATCCAGCTCTCGGCGGAGCGGCTGGCGATGAAGCTCTCGCCACGTCTCGAGGACACCGATCGCGAAACGCTGCGCCGTGGGACGCAAACCATCGTTTCCCAGGTGAACGCGATGAAGCACATGGTCGACGATTTCGCCATCTATGCGCGACAGGCGAGGCCGGGGCAACTGCAGACGGTCGATTTGGCGGACCTCTTGCTCGACGTGCTCGCTCTATACGACAATCTGCGCCCGCATGTGGCCCTCGCGCTTCCCGACGCGCCGGTTCTCGTTCAGGGCGAGCCGACGCGTCTGCGGCAGGTATTCCACAATCTCCTCCAGAATGCCATCGATGCACAGTCGGGGCAGGACGAGCCGCACGTCGACATCAGCCTGTCGATGCACGGCGGGGAGGCGACGCTCGCGTTCGGCGATCGCGGGCCGGGATTTTCCGAGCACGTGCTCGCGCATCCGTTCGAGCCGTACGTCACCACGAAAACGAAAGGCACGGGATTGGGCTTGGCCATCGTGAAGAAGATCGTCGAGGAGCACGCGGGTCGCGTCACGCTCGACAACGTCGCGCCGCACGGCGCGCGCGTGACGCTGCACTTCCGCGCGCGCAACGCGGCCGTGCAACGTCAAGGCGAGAGCGCGAAGGAAGCGCAATGATCGCGGACGTCCGCGCAACGCAAGGCCGCGAGATCCTGATCGTCGACGACGAGGTCGGCATCCGCGAATTGCTCTCGGAAATCCTGCAGGACGAGGGTTATCGCGTCGCGCTCGCCGAAAACGCCGGCGAGGCGCGCGCGTACCGGATGCGCCAGCAGCCGGCGCTCGTGCTGCTCGACATCTGGATGCCGGACACCGATGGCGTCACGCTGCTCCGCGAATGGGGCGCGAACGCGTTGCTGACGATGCCGGTGATCATGATGTCGGGTCACGGGACGATCGAAACCGCGGTCGAGGCGACGCGCATCGGCGCGTTCGATTTCCTCGAGAAGCCGATCGGGCTGTCGAAGCTCCTCGCGACGATCGCGCGCGCGCTGAAGACCGCCGCGACGAAGGAGCCTCGGCGGATCTCGCTCGCGCAACTCGGCGCGGGCAACGCGATTCGCGAGACCGAGCGCGCGCTCGAAGCGCTCGTCGCGTCGCGTCGTCCCGTGCTCATCGTCGGAGAGGCCGGCACCGGTCACGACGTGGCGGCGCGCGCGCTGCAGACGCGCGATGCGCCGTTCGTCGCGCTCGCCAACGGCGCGCGGCTCGCGAACAATCCGTTGACGCTGATCGAGGAAGCGCGCGACGGCGTGCTGTACTGCGCCGAGATCGGCCAATATTCGCGCAACGAGCAGAAAGGCCTCGCGTTCCTGCTGCCGAAGTTCGAGCGCAACAACATCCAGCTCGTCGCGACGTCCGCGGAGCCGCTCGCCAATCTGGCGACCGAAGGCCGCTCCGACGCCGCGCTTCTCGCGCAGCTTTCGGGAGGCGCCGTCGTGCTGCCGCCGCTGCGCTCGCGGCGCGACGACATTCCCGCGTTGATCGAGCGCTTCTGGCGCGCGCCGGGCGCCGACGAGCGCGCGGCGCCCCTGCTCGCGGCGCTGTCGCCTGCCGCGCTCACGATCCTGTCGAATGCCTACTGGCCGGGCAACCTCGACCATTTGCAGTCGATCGTCGCGAACATGCAGGTCGTGCGCGGCGAGATCACCGCCGATCACGTGAAGCGACTGCTCGGCGAAGCGGCGTCGCCGAACCAGGTGATTGCCCCCGAAATCACCACGCGATTCTTCGAGTTGCCGCTGCGCGAGGCGCGCGAGGCGTTCGAGCGCATCTACTTCGAGCAGCTGCTGGG
>Ga0157370_10008524_pt1 | contig 11050 bp, 8 predicted proteins | sample C35metaG_FD_113463 | JGI IMG/M metagenome (GOLD analysis project Ga0157370, IMG submission 113463) | Corn rhizosphere microbial communities from Kellogg Biological Station, Michigan, USA - C3-5 metaG | ecosystem: Host-associated > Plants > Roots > Rhizosphere > Soil | place: USA: Michigan... | reverse complement strand
GCCATTTTCTTTATCTCCTATTGCGTTAATCGAGTACCCTTGTGCTTCTCTTCCCGCCTCCGCCAGCAAAGGATGCAATCCGTGCCCTCTGCACCTTCCCGCTTGATCCCGCCAGCAGATGCCACAGCTCCATACGTTACCAATACATTACATACCCACAACCCTGTAAAGACTATCCCCGAAGATGCGCTAAGTCAAGCAGTTTGTCCGGTAACACATGGGCTGAAACCGCCAACCTACATGGATTTGCTCACCCTGACCGCCCTGAATTCGCTCAGGGAAAGATATCGGGTTAAACTTTCCGGTGCTACGAAGCTGCCCTGTTGAAACGTCTTTCGATAAGAAGGCAGAACTTTGTCAGCTCAGGGGCATAACGACTCATCTATTTGTTTTTTTAAACTAAAATAATGGACAGTCTCCACGCAAAATACTCGATTTACGCTTACCACCGAGACAATATTCCCTCCAGCTGATCCAGATTGCTGTAATGGATTACTACAGTCCCTTTGCCTTTTTTTCCGGGATTTATGACGACTTGCGTGCCGAGTTTTGTCGAAATGTCCTCCTGTAAACGCAGCAGATCACGGTCGTGTTTGGGACGCGATTTCGCTACGGGATGCTCGATTCGATGCACAAGCCTCTCGGTCTCGCGTACCGAAAGCTGCTTGTGCACGATCAGATTCGCGGTTTCTATTTGCTTGGCTGCAGAAAGTACGAGAAGCGCACGAGCGTGTCCCATGTCGATCTTCCCCTGCATTAATAATTCCTGGACGGGGGAAGGCAGATTGAGGAGCCGAAGAAGATTGGACACCGCGCTGCGTGAACTGCCCAGAGCTTGACTGGCCGCCTGGTGGGTCATGCCGAATTCCTTGATGAGCCGCTGAATGCCCATCGCTTCTTCCAACGGGTTTAAATTCTCGCGCTGAATATTCTCGATCAGCGACATGGCCAGCGCTGCTTCATCCGGCACTTCACGGATCAGCGCGGGGACCTCTTGCAAGCCTGCGATTTGCGCTGCCCGCCAGCGCCGTTCCCCGGCGATGATTTCATAATAGCCGGGAGAAACAGGCCGGACGAGCACCGGCTGCATTACACCCTGCGCTTTGATGGACTCGGCAAGTTCTGCCAGGGATTCCTGATCCATATGCGTGCGTGGTTGATATTTGCCCGGCTTCAGTACCGATACTTTCAAATTCTGCAGCGACTCACCCATCCTGACACTATCGTCATTACCGGACAACAGCGCATCCAGCCCCCTTCCCAAGCCCTTCAGTTTCATGGTTTTCCGGCTCTGCTCCACGTCTTCCATCTCCTGATTTTCGTTTGGGATTTACGTTTAAATCGGCATGGCGCTGGCACGGTCTCTGTTAAGCATTTCCCCGGCCAGCGCGAGATAGGCTTGCGTACCCTTTGATAGTTTATCGTGGTACAGCGCCGGAACGCCAAAGCTTGGCGCTTCGGCTAACCGGACGTTGCGTGGGATCACCGTACGGTAAACCTTGTTGCCAAAGTGTTGTTGCAATTGGTCCGATACCTGTTGTGCCAGTATGTTACGCGGGTCAAACATGGTGCGCAGCAACCCCTCGATTTCCAGCACCGGATTCAGATTCGTGCGCACTTTTTTTATGGTATTAACCAGATCGCTGAGTCCTTCCAGTGCATAATACTCGCATTGCATAGGAATCATCACTGCGGATGCTGCGCATAATCCGTTGAGTGTCAGCAGGTTAAGTGCAGGCGGACAATCGATAAGAATAAAGTCATATTCATTTTCCATTTCTTGCAAGGCTTCCCTTAGGCGCGTTTCCCGCCGAGGCAAATTTACCATCTCTATTTCCGCACCGGCCAGATCCCGGTTGGCGGGAATCAAATCATATTTACCCCTGGTAGAGATCACGCGCACATCCGCGATATTCTGACTCCCCAGCAATACATGGTAGACCGTGTATTGCAAAGCACGCTTGTCCACGCCACTTCCCATGGTAGCGTTTCCCTGGGGGTCCAGATCAATCAATAACACACGGCGCTTGGCCGCCGCAAGGCTGGCAGCGAGATTAACGCTGGTAGTCGTTTTTCCCACCCCGCCTTTTTGATTGGTTATTGCCAGAATTTTTGCCACCGCGCCTGCCCCCGAACCGGCCTTGCCGGAAACCGAACAATCAGAATAAATAATGTCCTCTAACTGGTGTGCTTGATGATGACCAGATGCCGCTCCGCTTCAAGACCCGGAACCGCAACCGACAATACTTTCTCAACAATGAATCGCGCCGGTATTTGCGTCAACTCTTCATGAGGATAAATGCCTTTCATCGCTACGAGCCTCCCTCCCACATTCCCCGCACACAGATGTCCCGCCAGCTTGATGAAGTCCGCCAGATCCGAAAAAGCGCGCGAGATTACCGTATCGAACCCGTCCATGAGGCGAAAATCTTCAACACGTTCGGTCAGTACTTCGACATTCTTCAGGCTCAATTCGATACACGCCTGCTGCAGAAAGGCCGTCTTCTTATGATTGCTTTCGAGCAATCTCACCTGCCAGTCGGGACGTGCCAGCGCCAGAGGGATTCCCGGCAAACCGGCGCCACTGCCGACATCGGCGATATGCGAACCCGCAATGTACGGCAGAACAGCCAAGCTATCAAAAAGATGCCGAATTAGCATTGCCTCCGGTTCGCGCACCGACGTAAGATTATGTACCCGGTTCCATTTGCCGAGTAAAGCCAGATACTGCAATAGCCGGAGTTGGGTTTCTTCCGGAAGCGCCAAACCCATGGCAGCGACTCCGTCAGTGAGGCGCGTCGCCAGGGTCATGAACTTCTCTTTGTTTTCTGAGTGGAAAAACCACGTTTCACGTGTACCAGCAATAACGAAACCGCCGCTGGTGTCATGCCGGAGATCCTGGCCGCCTGCCCTGCTGTTTCCGGTTTATGTTGGTTCAATTTTTGCTGCACCTCGCTGGAAAGACCGCGCACGGTAGTATAATCAAGATCTTGCGGTAAACGAGTTTCTTCATGGTGCGCGTTGCGCGCTACCTCGTCCTTCTGGCGACTGATGTAGCCCAAGTACTTTGCCTGGATTTCAACTTGCTCCGCGACCAGCGGATCCACGACACCTTCGCCAGCTCCAGGCAACGTCATGAGGCTTGCATAGGATACGCCAGGACGCCGCAGCAACTCATGCAGCGAATAATCACGTTCAACTGGGCTGCCCAGAACTCGCAGCGCATCCGCTTCGGGTAGGGAATTCGAACCCCTGCTCGGTCCCAGCCACACGGCGTGTAGCCTGCTTTGCTCCCGAACAACGGCTTTTCGCTTGGCATCAAATACGGCCCACCGGGCATCACCGACTACACCGAGACCGCGCCCCGTTTCAGTTAGGCGCAAATCAGCATTATCCTCACGCAGTTGCAAACGATATTCGGCGCGACTGGTAAACATACGATAGGGTTCGGTAACGCCACGAGTAATGAGATCATCCACCAGAACACCCAGATACGCTTCGTCCCGGCGTGGACACCATGGGTCGCGACGCTGCGCTTTCAGCGCGGCGTTAATGCCGGCCAGCAATCCCTGCGCAGCCGCCTCCTCATAACCCGTCGTGCCATTGATTTGGCCGGCAAAAAATAATCCCTCGATGGCTTTTGTTTCCAGCGAACTTTGAAGCCCGCGTGGATCAAAATAATCGTACTCGATAGCATAGCCTGGGCGTGTAATATGCGCGTTTTCCAGTCCTGCGATGGAACGCACCAGTTTAACCTGGATATCAAACGGCAAACTGGTCGAAATTCCGTTAGGGTACACCTCATGGGTGGTAAGTCCTTCCGGTTCAAGGAAAATCTGGTGCGATTCCTTGGAGGAAAACCGTACCACCTTGTCTTCGATGGATGGACAATAACGCGGGCCGACACCTTCGATCGCCCCGGAAAATAGCGGCGAGCGATCCAGTCCGCCACGAATAATCTCGTGCGTGTGGATATTCGTATGCGTGATCCAACATGGCAATTGGCGCGGATGCTGCGCTACGCTCCCTATAAAAGAAAAGACCGGAACAGGAGTATCGCTCCGCTGCTCTGCCATTACCGAGTAGTCGATACTGCGCCCGTCTATGCGAGGCGGTGTACCGGTTTTCAACCGGCCCACCGGCAATTGCATTTCGCGTAAACGAAGCGCAAGGGTTCCGGATGGCGGGTCGCCCGCCCGCCCTGCCCGAAAATTAGCGGAGCCGACATGTGCCACCCCCCCCAGAAACGTGCCGGCAGTCAGTACTACGGTGTGCGCGGAAAATTTTATCCCGAGCTGGGTAACGACTCCTGTAACGCGCTCGCCTTCGAGCGTAAGATCATCCACCGCTTGCTGAAATAGCCAAAGGTTCGGCTGATTTTCCAGACGGCGGCGAATCGCCTGGCGATAGAGCAACCGATCCGCCTGAGCGCGGGTCGCCCTCACTGCCGGCCCCTTGCTTGAATTAAGAATGCGAAACTGGATACCGGCTTCGTCGGCAGCCGCAGCCATTGCCCCGCCCAAGGCGTCGACCTCCTTTACCAAATGCCCCTTGCCGATCCCGCCTATGGAAGGATTGCACGACATCTGGCCCAACGTTTCAATATTATGCGTAAGCAGCAGCGTTTTTTGCCCCATGCGTGCCGCTGCCAGCGCCGCCTCCGTTCCGGCATGCCCGCCGCCGACCACGATTACATCAAAATTTTCGGTATAAATCATGGAATCGCCACTTATTGCCCTGAAAAAGCGCCACGGAAAGAAAAGTATTCTACGGCAAAAGGAAAGGTTGCGTAAGGATATGCCCGGCTCCCGATTTCGAAGGAGCGCTTCCATTTCCGTTCCCTTACGGCAGCAAAAAAATCATAATAATTTGAGTCATGGGCTCGGATGTTTCACGTGAAACAATAAACCATCCCGTCGCAAAGGTGGGAATCCAACCCGAAGAGATCAAAACGCGTCGGGAGGTAAATCACACGGAAAAGGCCGGGCGGCATGAACACAAGACGACTGATAATGCGTACGGCAGCAATGCTATTTGCCAATACAAAACCGCGAAAATATTTGTCCCAGCAGGTCATCGGCGCCGAATTCACCGGTAATGGACGACAAGGCCCTCTGGGCAAGCCGCAGTTCTTCGGCCAGCAATTCCAAGTGGCCCCCGAACTCTGCTAATATGATTCCATTATGCAAATGTTCCCCGGCTTCCATCAGCGCCTGAAGGTGGCGGTGGCGCGCCATGAATATGCCTTCACCCACCGAGCCCGACTGCCAGCCGATCATTTCCAACAATTTTGCGCGCAACCGATCAATCCCCGCACCCGTTTTAGCGGAAAGACGGATCTCCGATTTATCGTCGTCAACATTAGCCTGTGGGAACGCATCAAGTAAATCTATCTTGTTATGGACCCGAATTACCGGCAACTCGGCTGGCAAGCTATCCAGTATCGCCTTATCCGCCGGCGTGATACCCAAGCGGCTGTCTATCAGCATCAATCCCAGGTCCGCTTTCCCAATAGCCGTGCGCGCGCGCGCGATACCAATCTTCTCGATCTCGTCATTGGTTTCCCGTAGCCCTGCAGTATCGACCAGATATAGCGGGATGCCCTTAATCTCTATCGCCTTGTGAATCGCGTCTCGGGTAGTGCCGGGGATTTCAGTGACGATAGAGGCCTCTTCCCCGGCCAACCGATTCATTAGGCTGGATTTGCCGACGTTAGGCTGCCCGAACAACGCCACATAGACACCTTCGCGCAACAAACTGCCTTGCCGGGCCGATGCAAGCACCTGCTCCCGTTGCGCTTGAATGGTTTCGAGCCTAGCATAAATATCCGCCTGCAGCAGCACGTCGATTTCCTCCTCCGGAAAATCCAGCACAGCTTCAACCAGCGTGCGCAGGTCAGTAAGCGCTTGCACCAATTTATGGATAGCGCCAGAAAACTCACCCTGCAGCGAGCGCATAGCGCAACGCGCCGCCTCGCTGGTGCTGGCATCTATGATGTCGGCTACGCTTTCGGCCTGCGCCAGATCCAGCTTGCTGTTAAGAAAGGCGCGCAAGGTGAATTCCCCCGGCTGCGCTAACCGCGCGCCTGCGGAGATACAACAGGACAGGAGTAAATTCATCACTGCGAGGCCGCCGTGACCCTGCAGTTCCAGCACATCTTCCCCGGTATATGAGTGAGGAGAGGGAAAATAAAGAACAATGCCCTGATCTATAACCAACCCATTTTCATCGAGAAATGTGCTTAAACTCGCATGACGCGGCTTGGGAAGGACACCTATGACCTTTCGCGCCAGGGATTGCAGATTTCTGCCGGAAACCCTTACTACGCCAATACCCCCCCGTCCGGGCGGCGTAGCGATGGCAGCGATGATTTCGGTATTCTCCATCCGGGGCAATATCCCTGAATCTTCTGCCGAATCATTTTTTCTTGCCGGCCGGCGTAGCGGAAGTAGCGGCAGCGCCCTCGATCATGCGTGTAATTTGCCATTGCTGCGCGATAGAAAGCACATTATTCACCAGCGAGTACAATACCAGTCCGGCAGGAAAGAAGAAAAAGAAAACGCTGAAGGCAAAAGGCATGATCTGCATTACCTTGGCCTGAATCGGATCCGTGGCCTGGGGGCTGAGCTTGGATTGTATAAACATGGAAATACCCATGATGACCGGCAGGACGTAATAAGGATCAGGCGACGACAAATCCTCGATCCACAGCGCAAACGGTGCGAAACGTAACTCCACGCTTGCGAGCAACACCCAATAAAGCGAGATAAATACGGGTATCTGGACCACAATGGGTAAACAACCTCCCATCGGATTGATTTTTTCCGTCTTGTAGAATTGCATCATCGCCTCGTGCATACGCTGACGGTCGTTCCCATGCTGTTCGCGCAAACGCTGCAGCTTGGGCGTAACCACCCGCAATTTCGCCATCGAACGATAACCGGCTGCGGACAAAGGGAAAAAAGCGAGCTTGACCGACATGGTCAGAAGGATAATCGCAACCCCCCAATTTCCGGTCCAGGAGTGGAAAAATGACAGCAGCCAAAACAGCGGTGCACCAATCACCGTCAGCCAGCCATAATCCACCGTAAGATCGAGGCCTGGCGCAAGCGCTGCAAGCTTGCTTTGCTCCTCCGGGCCGGCATAGAGTGGAACAGTAATATGGGCAGTGCTGCCGGGCTCAATCTGGCCTACCGGCACAATTACCCCCGCGGCATATTCATTTTCGCCGAGGCGCTTCGCATAATATTCTCGTGGGGTTTTGTCCTTGGGCAGCCATGCCGTAAGAAAATAATGCTGAAGCATCGCAATCCAGCCATTATCTGCATTTTTTGGATAGGTTGCATTGCCTTTGTCCAGAGCGGAAAACTCGATCTTTTTGAATTTTTCCTGCTCTGTGTAAAGTGCCGCACCGGTGTAGGTGGGCACCATGAAAAGCGAACCAACGGGCGGCGGGCTGTCACGCAGCATCTGGAAGTAGGAAAATGGCTGAATTGCCGCGGATCGCTGATTAACGACTTCAAAACTGACATCGATGATATAGCTGCCGCGATGGAAAGTATAAATCTTGGTTACACGCACGCCATCGGTCTCCGGCGCATGGAGTCGCACCTCGACCTTGTCCGCGCCGGCGGTCAAATTATAGGTACCCGAATCTGCTGTATAACGTGTTTTGTGAGTGGGCAGACCTTCTCCTATCAGTCCCGACTGAGCCACGTAAACGTGATAAGGCCGGCTTTGCAACAACGCAAAAGGCTTGCTCTTATCCTCTTTGTCCGGATGAAACAGTAATTCGAGCCGGCGCAGATCTCCCCCTGCGGTATCGATTTCCGCTATCACCATATCCGTCTTGACGACGACTTTTTCCCCTGATTCCAGTTCACCGGTTGGTTTCACGGGGGCGTCATTTTCCGTGAGGGCTTCACTGCCTGCCAATTGCCCGGAAGCCAGTTTTTCTCCGGGAACCGGCGCTTGATCCTGAGGACGGGTCGATGATCCATTGGTCGACGCTGCGGGAGCCCCCGCCGTTGACGGCGGATATTGCTCTTTCTGCCAAGCCTCCCACAGAAACAACATCGATGTGGAAAAAATTATGAAAAGTACAAGTTTTCTTGTGTCCATCTTGCTTCGCGATTTTATTTTTTGACGATACGTATAAACCGTATCGGAAATAATTCAGTTTGGCTAAGTTCTAAGGAACAGGATCATATCCACCGCGACCCCATGGATTGCAACGCAGCACTCTCCATGCACTGAGTCGCATCCCTCTCAATAATCCATGCCGAGTCAGCGCCTCGCACGCATAGTGCGAGCAGGATGGGCTGAACCGGCACGAGGGTCCAAAAAAAGGGCTCAGGCAATATTGGTAGAGCTTGATGAAACCAATAATTATCCGCGACATCGCTGTAATTGAACCATGAGCGTTCCCGCCTCCTCCGTTATCCGCAATGAGCTGCTTTCAGAAACACGGCAACGCAAACGTACAACCAGATCCAGACCAGCCAAGTCTTGCTGCCGTGCCCGAAATACCTCCCGCAACAAACGTTTTACCCTATTGCGGTTTACCGCCAGCCGCTCGATATTACGGGCCACAATTAACCCCAATCGTGAATGCGCAAGATTATTGGGTTTAGCAAAAACCTGAATAAATTCACTACTGGCAGAACATCTGAAGCGGATAACCGAGGAAAATTCTTCAGCCTGGTGCAACCGGTGGCTTTTTGGAAAGCGAATAATACAGTTCCTCAAGAATGGAGTTTTAAACCATGCGAACCTGCATCCCAAACCTTATACCCCAAGGCGAACCCGTCCCTTGGCCCGGCGCGCCCGGATAACAGCGGCTCCGCCAGTGGTTTTCATACGAACCCGAAAGCCATGGGTCCGTTTTCTGCGAGTCACGGATGGTTGGTAAGTACGTTTCATCTTTTCCCCCGAGGCCGATAAATAAAACCCCGCATTACAACCCTTGACCGAGGCTGATGTCAACCTATATTTTTCCCTCCCCCTGTGGATAAGTAGACTGGAAGGGTCTAAAATAGGCTGCTCACCCGTCGTTCCGAATTCCGCAGTCTTCCCACTAAGCATTATACAACCATGCTGGCAATGCACACTTTTTGGCTTTCCTGTCTTGGGCATTTCGAGAAAGAATTGAGCGCCCAGCAGTTCAATACCTGGATTAAACCCCTTCACCTGGATTTCTCATCCATTGAACACGAGCCCATACTTGTCGCTCCCAACCGGTTCGTTATGCAATGGATTAAAGATCACTTTCTGTCCCGCATCGAACAGATGGCGGAAAACCATTTTTCGCAAAACATACGCTTCCAATTAAAGCTTGCCGACCAGGCTTCCGGCGCAGCCAAGTTGCCCGATACGGACAACAGGATCGTTACGCCAACTCCTCCGGCTACGGCTCCATCGGTGGCTTTGACACAAAAAAAATCAAAGGAAAAAAACCCGAGCCGACTCAACGCTTCCTTTACCTTCAATAATTTTGTCACAGGAAAAGCAAATCAACTGGCTCGGGCAGGCGCAATCCAGGTTGCCGAGCGTCCCGGCGTTGCTTATAACCCGTTTTTTATTTATGGTGGTGTAGGCTTGGGAAAGACGCATCTCATCCAAGCGATCGGAAACTGTGTCCTGGAACACAACAGTGCCGCCAAGGTCAGATACATCCATTCGGAACAGTATGTTTCCGACGTAGTAAGGGCTTACCAGCATAAAGCGTTCGATGAATTCAAACGATACTATCATTCCTTGGATCTGCTGCTCATTGACGACATCCAATTCTTCGGCGGCAAGAATCGGACGCAGGAAGAATTTTTTTATGCCTTTAATGCGTTGATCGAAGCGCATAAACAGGTAATTATTACCTGCGATTCCTACCCCAAGGAAATTTCTGGTATGGAAGAACGATTGATTTCACGTTTTGGCTGGGGCTTGACCGTGGCGGTTGAGCCACCCGAACTGGAAATGCGCGTTGCCATTCTGCTAAAAAAAGCCCTGATGGAAAAAATCGTTCTGGATGAGAATGTTGCTTTTTTTATAGCCAAACATATTCGATCCAATGTGCGTGAGCTGGAAGGCGCGTTGAAAAGGGTGCTGGCTTATTCCCGGTTTACAGGCCATCCCTTATCACTGGATTTGGCGAGAGAGGCATTGAAAGACTTGCTAGCGGTGCAGAATCGCCAGATTTCCATTGAAAATATTCAAAAAACCGTCGCAGATTACTATAAAATCAAAGTGGCCGAAATGTACTCCAAAAAACGTTCGCGCGTCGTTGCCAGGCCCCGGCAAATGGCCATGGCCATATCCAAGGAATTAACCCCCCTGAGTTTGCCCGATATCGGGGAAGCCTTTGGGGGAAGGGATCATACGACGGTACTGCATGGATATCGGAAAATTGCTGAACTACGCGCATCCGATCCGGCAATCAACCGAGACTTCAATACGCTATTGCATATTCTTCGCGGTTGATAACAACGTATGAATTGGGGATAACCTGCCTTTAGAACCGGATCTTAATTTATATCCACAAAGTACCCACAGGCAATCCCCCTTCGATACAGAGAAGAAATAATAATCAACACATTGATATTAAATATATCTTTATATTTATACCGGACTTGACCTCCCTTTATCAATGATTATCTGGATTTAAATAAAATGAAACTGATACAAACAGATAAAGAAACTTTACTCAAACCGTTGCAAACGGTTACCGGGATTGTCGAGCGTCGCCATACCTTGCCCATACTTTCAAATGTACTTATAGAACAGAAGAATGAAGAGCTTTTGTTCATTGCAACCGATCTGGAAATCCAGATAACAACTTCCATGCAAAGCAGTACTACAAATAGTGAAGGAGGTTCAGTTACTGTTGCTGCAAAAAAACTGCAGGATATATTACGTGCGCTCCCCGATAAAACCGAAGTCATACTGGAAATCGATGAAAACCGGCTTCACGGCAAGGCTGGAAAAAGTCGTTTTAACTTACAAACGCTTCCTGTAGAGGATTTTCCGAAATTTCCCGAAAATACCGAATCACAGG
>Ga0157370_10008522_pt1 | contig 11051 bp, 11 predicted proteins | sample C35metaG_FD_113463 | JGI IMG/M metagenome (GOLD analysis project Ga0157370, IMG submission 113463) | Corn rhizosphere microbial communities from Kellogg Biological Station, Michigan, USA - C3-5 metaG | ecosystem: Host-associated > Plants > Roots > Rhizosphere > Soil | place: USA: Michigan... | reverse complement strand
TCGAACGATTATGTGGGCGCGCTGACACTGCTCGCGAGTTACGGGTACGTCGTTGCCGCGCCGTTCCACGGCGATCCGCGGGTTTCCGATCTTTCACTCGACAATCTTTCCGACCTCGGGTACGTGTTCACGCACCTGCGGGATTTTCTGGCGCTGCAGGCACTTCGGCCGCTGTCGCTATCGGCGACGATCGACCTGCTGCTTGCGCACCCGCAATGGCGCGATCACGTCGACGCGACCAGGATCGGCGGATTCGGTGCAAGCCTGGGTGGTGAGTCGCTGCTGCTGATGGCGGGTGCGGGCCTCACGCAATCCGTAGGACTGTCGTGGTCGACCGTCACGAACGACACCCGGCTCAAGGCGGCCGTCGGTTACGTGCCCTACTTCGGCCAACCGATCTATCCGGCGTTCGGGCGCGATCAGCACGGGCTCGACGGCGTCGCGCTGCCGTATCTCGCCATCAGTGGTACTGCCGACACCACCGCGCCCATCGTCGAGGCGGCCGAAGGCATCGACCGACTCGCCGGCGTGCGCGAGCTCGTGGCGCTTGTCGGCGTGCAGCATGGCTTCGATGTGGCGTCCACCGACGACATCTTCACGTGGTCGCTGACATTTCTCGACTCGGAGGTTCGCGGCAATCCGGCCGCCCGCGCCAAGCTCCTGACCATGGCGAGCGTCGCCGGTGGTGGCGACGACCATGTGATCATTCCGTACAACGGGGTGGCGGCGACCAACTTCGGGGGCCTGTGGTGGCACGCTCCTGCCGGATCGGAATCGGGATGGGGAATCAATTTTGCGCATCAGGGCGACGTGATCTTCGCCACATGGTTCACCTACGACGCGAACGGCAAGGCATTGTGGCTGTCCATGACCGCGAACAAGACCGCTGATAACGTCTACGCGGGGACGCTGTACCAGACGCACGGGCCGGCGTTCAATGCGGTCCCGTTCGATCCGGCCGTCGTCGTACGAACGCCGGTGGGCTCGGGGACGCTGACGTTCACCGATGCCAACAACGCGCAGTTCGCCTACGTGGTGAACGGGATCGCGCAGACGAAGATCGTGACGCGCGAGGTATTCGGCGTGCTGCCCACCTGCACCTTCGGTACGCAGCCGAACCTCGCGCTGGCGACGAACTACCAGGACCTGTGGTGGGCGTCACCGCCCGGCTCGGAATCGGGCTGGGGGATCAATCTGACCGAGCAGAGCAACATCATCTTCGGTACCTGGTTTACCTATGATTTCGACGGGACGCCGCTGTGGCTCTCGGTCACTGCGAACAACACCGCCCCGGGTGTTTACACGGGAACGCTGTACCGAACCACGGGGCCGGCCTTCAACGCGGTGCCGTTCGATCCGGCAGCGGTCGTGCGCACGCCAGTCGGCACCGCGACCTTCACGTTCGGCGACGGCGCGAACGCAACGTTCGCGTACACGGTCGACAGCATCGCGCAAACGAAGTCGATCACGCGTGAAGTGTTCGCCGCGCCGGGTACCGTGTGCCAATGACGCAGTGATCAATTCATCCGATAACGCACCAGGAGTCGCACACTGGTGAACGGGTCCTGTTCGCGGTCGCGGTCCGAATCGCGCCGCACCGTCAGCGGCACATACAGCACTTCGGCGCCAACGGTCCAATGCGTGCCGAAGTCGCGGCTCGCGCCGACGGCGACATAGGGCAGCACGTCGCGCGCGGTCAGTCGCGAGCGATCATGCAGCGTGAACACGAGCGCATCGACCTGCACGACGGGCTCGGTGCGCACGGCCCCGACGTCGGCATACAGACTCCAGGGTTCGAAGTGCCAGGCGGCGGTGACGTCGGCGCCGTAGTAGTTGAGCGCGATGCGATCGTCCGACGGCGCTTTGCATCCCGATGGGTTCTTCTGCAGGTCGGCAATGTCCGCCAGTGGCGACGGACACGTAATGTCGCCCTCGGCCGCGCCGTGCTGGCCGAACGCGCGCATCGACACCGCCCAGCGGCGCCATTCGAACAGGCGATGCCCGACGGCGAGCGAAAAAAGATCGCGCGGCCGGCTGCCGTTGATCACGAGCTCCGGCGAATAACCCAGTTCCGCGAACCACCCCGCCGGCAGCCCTGCCGTCAATCGCAATCGTCCGAATACCGGCGACTTGTTGAGATCCGCGTCCTGGAAGCCGTTGAAGGCGACGCGCTGTTGCGTGTCGCTCAGGCGTGGAATGAGCCCGAGCTCCGCCGCGATGCTCCATTGCCCGGGCGCGAGCGGCGGGCTTTCGCCGAACGCCGTCATGAACGTCGACGCGGTGACGTAATTCATTGCCCAGGCCTCGGGACGGTCGGTAGCGAGGTGTTCGTCGTTGTGGACGACCATCTGCGCACCTGCGCCTGAGCTGACGAGGGCGAGATAGAGGAGCCACGGTCGGATCGAAGAACGCATCGGATGTCTGCTCGTCGCCGCTCGAGTGAATTGCGACAAGTAAACAGACCCGGCGTTGCGAATCTTCCGAGCGTAAATGACCCCGATTACTCCCGCCTCGGCGATATCCGGAAATGCAGCACATCGGGTAGCGCCAGCAGGCTGCGCTCGAGGTCCTGCAATCCGTTGCGCGCGCTCGACCAGATCACGCCCCGATACTCGAGCGATTGCGACGCGGCATCGAGTCGATACGCGAACTCGCTGATCGTGAAGCCGTAATGCCGGATCAGCTCGCGCAGCCGTTCCTCGTCCATTGCCGACGCGCGCCGGAAGCCGACTTCGAAGTGCACGAATGTCTGCGAAGGCAGCCGGTCCTCGATCTGCCGAAGGATCGACAGCGCTACCAGCGTGACGGCGGTGGCGGCGATGCCCATCCAGTACGATCCGGCGCCCAGCACGATGCCGATCGCCGAGGCGACCCAGATCGACGCGGCGGTGGTGAGGCCGCGCACCGAAAAGCCTTCCTTGACGATCACGCCCGCGCCCAGGAACCCGATGCCGGTCACGATTCCCTGGATGATGCGGGTGACTTCGCCGCTCTCGTTCGGATGCGAGAAGAGCTCGTACTGCCCGCCGGCCACGAGCAGCGCCGATCCGAACGACACCAGCGCGTACGTGCGCAAACCGGCGGCGCGACCGTGATAGCTGCGCTCGAGGCCGATCGCACCGCCCGCGGCGAGCGCCGCGATCGTGCGTACGATGGCCTCCCACTCGTTCATCGCCGTGCCGTCCTTGCCCTGGAATCACTTTTGCAGGCAGTACACGTGATCGCCCATCCGCCGTCAAGCGCGCCGTATAATGCGGCCGCCGCCACGAGGGGTCGGCACGTCGGATAACGGAGGGTTCGTGCCGTCTCAAAGCCGCCACTTCGGCAACATTGCCGTCGCCATCCCCGCCGGTCGTCTCGATCATTCGTCCGCCGCCGACTTCGAGCAGGGGCTCCTCCCGCTCGTCGAAGATCCGCAAGTGGCGGGACTGATCGTCGACCTCGCGAACGTCGAATACATCAGCAGCATGGGGCTGCGCGTCCTGATGCTCGCTGCGAAAGGAATGCGCGGGCGCAAGGCGAGGATCGCGGCCGTGGCGCTGCAGCCGATCGTGGCCGAAATCTTCGCGATCAGCCGCTTCGATTCGGTGTTCGAGATGTTTCCGTCTGTCCGCGAGGCAATGGCCGCGATGTCTGCACAAGCGCTCGCCGCGTACGACGTGGCGTTGGCCAGCAACACCTGATGCAACGCGTTCGCTTCTGGGGCACGCGGGGATCGCTCCCGATCGCGCTGACCGTCGCCGGCGTTCGGCAAAAACTGGTTGCTGCACTTCGCGACGCATCGGGTCGCGCATTCGAGTCCGACCAGAACATCGAACAGTTCGTGGACGACCTGCCCTTCGAGATCGGCGGCACGTTCGGCGGACACACATCCTGCGTCGAGCTCGTCACCGGCGGCGCCGACTACGTTGCCTGCGATCTCGGCAGCGGCCTGCGTCCGTTCGGCCAGGCGGCGATCGCGCGCCACGGCCCGGCGTCGCCGCAGACGTATCACCTGTTCGTGTCGCATCTGCACTGGGATCACATCATGGGCCTGCCGTTTTTCGGGCCCGCGTACATTCCGGGCAATCGCGTCGTTTTCTACGGCGGGCACGAAGCGCTCGAGGATGCGTTGCGCCGGCAGATGGAGCCGCCGTCGTTTCCGGTCGGCTTCTCGGCATTCAATGCGTCGATCGAGTTCGTGCATCTCGATCCGGATACGCCGCACGACGTCGCGGGCATGCGCGTCACGCTGAAGCGCCAGCATCACACCGGTGACTCGTACGGTTATCGTTTCGAGATGAACGATCGTGTCGTCGTCTACTCGACCGACTCCGAGCACAAGCTGACCGAGCCGGGCGAGCGCCTCGCGTTCGCCGAATTCTTCCGCGACGCGAACGTGGTGATCTTCGACGCGATGTACTCGCTCGCCGACTCCATTTCGGTGAAAGCCGATTGGGGCCATTCGAGCAACATCGTCGGCGTCGAGCTGTGCCAGCTCGCGCGCGCGAAGGAGCTGTGCCTCTTCCATCACGAGCCGGCGCTCGACGATGCCGCGCTCGTGAAGATGCTCGCCGAAACACGCCGCTTCGAGGAAATCACCCGCGGCAACACACCGCTGCGCGTTTCGGCGGCCTACGACGGGCTGGACCTGGTGTTGTGACCGGCGCTTCGCCGGAGAACCCGACCCTTCGAACCGCTCGCGTGCGCCTCGTCAGCGCGGCGATCCTGATTGCATTGACGGTCGCGCTGGCGCTCGACCTGCCGCGAGCGCTGCCGCTGCAGTCGGCATGGTTCGACGCATTGCAGCGGCTGTCGCCGCGCACGCTCGAGGCCACGCCAGTGACGATCGTCGCAATCGACGACCGGAGTCTGTCGCAATTCGGCCGGTGGCCGTGGCCGCGCACGCTGCTCGCCCGGTTGATGCGCACGATCAACGCCTACGGACCCGCGGCGATCGGCGTCGACATCGTGATGCCCGAGCCCGATCCGCTGTCACCCGAGCGCGCGCTCGCCTACGCGGACATCGACGCGGCGCTGCGAGAGCGGATCGCCGCGCTGCCGTCGAACGACACGCAGCTCGCGAGCGCATTCCGGGCAGCACCCACAGTCGTCGTCATGGCAGGTGCACCCGATGCAACCGGGCAGCCGCTGCGTGTCGCGCCGATCGTCATCCGCGATGCCCATGCCGACGCCGACGCTGCGGCACGAGCGCGAAACGGCCTGATGCGATATCCCGCCGCGTTGTCCAGCCTCGCGATGCTGAACGATGCGGCGCGCGGCTGGGGGCTCATCTCCGTTCCGGATTTGCAGGGCATGATCCGGCGCCTCCCGCTCGTGGCCGACGTCAACGGAACGCTGGCACCCGGTCTCGCGCTGGAGATGTGGCGCGTTGCGCTGCATGCGCCTGCATTGCGGCTATTCACCGCCGATGGCGGCGTACGCGCCGTCGCCGTCGGCAAGCAGACATTCGCGACCGAAGGAGACGGCAGCGTACGCGCCTATTTTTCGGCGCACGAGCCGGATCGCTTCGTGTCCGCCGTCGACGTGCTGGCGGGCAGCGTGGGTGCGGAGCGGCTGTGCAGGACGTTCGTACTGATCGGCGTCACCGCGCTCGCCCTCGGCGACTACGCATGGACGCCGGTGGCCAAGATGCCGGGCGTCGAAGTCCACGCGCAGCTGCTGGAAAACATGAGCGAGAATGCATTCCTCGTACGTCCGCGATGGGCGCCCTTCGCCGAAGCGGGCGCGCTGCTGCTCTTCGGTGCGCTGCTGATCGGGCTGACGCCGCGCTGGCCCGTGCGCTACACGGCAATGTTCGCGATCGCGTGTGTCGCGCTGCTGCTCGCTTCGGCCTACGCAATGTTCCGGATGGACCGGCTGCTCTTCGATGCGGCGACGCCGGCCGTCGCGTTCTGGCTGCTCTTCGGTATGCTGGTCGCGCTGGAACTCGCCGATGCGACGCGCAATCGCAAGGCGCTCCAGCGCGTGCTGCAGCGCGAGCGCGAGGAATCGGCGCGCGTCGCCGGCGAGTTGCAGGCCGCGCGGCGCATCCAGCTCGACACGCTGCCGCGCGCGGAGAAACTGCGCGATTCGCGCATCGAGCTCGCGGCGTCGATGGAGCCGGCGCAGGAAGTGGGGGGCGACCTTTACGACTTCTATCTGCTCGACGAGCATCGCCTGTTCTTCATGCTCGGCGACGTCTCGGGAAAAGGTCTGTCCGCGAGCATCTTCATGGCGGTGAGCAAGGCGCTGTGCAAGAGCACGATGTTGCGGTCGACGGATGCGGATCTCGGTGCGCTGCTATCGCAGGCCAACCGCGAAGTCGAGCGCGACAATCCGGGCGCGCTCTTCGTCACGGTGTTCGCGGGCGTGCTCGATCTGCGCACCGGAGAGCTCGATTACTGCAACGCCGGACAGGAAAATCCGTGGCGTGTCCGGCCGGATCGCGGCGGCGTCACGCGCCTGACGCAAGGAGGCGGGCCGCCGCTTTGCGTCGTGGATGACTTCGACTATCGCGCCGCACGCACGCAATTGCAGTCCGGCGACGTGCTGTGCATTGTCAGCGACGGTGTCACCGAGGCGCACGACCGCGCCGGCGCGTTGTACGGAGCGGCACGCGCGGAGGTGGCGCTTGCGGACGTCGATTCAGCGCAAGGCGCGGTTGCGGCGATCGGCCGCGACGTGAAAACGTTTGCGGATGGAGCCGAGCCCGCCGACGACATGACGGTGCTCGGCGTGCGATGGCGGGGCCCCACCGACCTGGGATCGAAATGATCGAAAGCTGAACAACACGCGTGCAAGAGCCCGAAACCGAAATGTCCGATCCGAGACCGGAGTTGTCGCGATTGGCGATCAGGTAGTACAATGTGACTACTCGATGAAGGGTTCGTCATGGCGGATTTTGCGACAAGCCTCAAGCTGCCCAAGGGTCTGAAGTCACGCATTGCGCGCCTCGCAAAGCGCAGCGGCCAGTCGCCACACGCGTTCATGCTGCAGATGCTGGAGGAGCGCGTCGAGGACGCCGAGCGATTCGAGCGACTCGTCAAGGACGCGCGTGAAGCCGACCGGCACATGCAGGAGAGCGGGGAGGGATTCGCCGCCGATGACGTGCACGACTACCTGCGGGCAAAGGTTGAAGGACGGGCCGTTGGTCGGCCCAAGCCCGTCCGATGGCCAAGGTAGTCTATTCGGAGGCGGCGCTGCTCGACTTCGAGCGGATCATCGAGTTCATGCTGCAAAGTGCGCCGGCTTCGGCGCAAGGTACGCTCGAACGAATACGAACTGCGATAGAGATACTCGACGTACACCCAATGATCGGACGGCGCATCGACGGTGAGCGCCGGGAGCTGATCATTTCGGCGGGTGCGACAGGCTACGTAGCTGTCTATCGCTACGATCCGGCTTTCGAATTGATTCGCATTCTCCGCATTCGACACCAGCGGGAGGCTGGATACCGCGCATGACGGCGACGTTTCGTCGGTCCGGTTTGACGAATGGGCGCGCGAACCGGTCGACGTGCCCGACGGCCATCGGCCGGTTGCGGCGCTACCGCACGACGATCTCGACCCGCCGGTTGCGCGGCTCGGCGAATCCGTCGGGGGTCGGCACGAGCAGTTCGCGCTTGCCGCGTCCGAACGCGACCACGTCTTCCGCAGGTATGCCGCGCGCAATCAACGCGGCGCGCACGGCTTGTGCGCGCTTCGTCGCGAGCGCGTCGTTGTATTGATCGCTGCCGACGGCGTCCGTGTGACCGACGACGAGGACGTCGGGAATGGCGCGCATCGCGAGATCCGCGAACATGCCTTCGAGTATCACCTTCGAGTCCTCGGTAAGATCGTCCGAGCCTTCGATGAAGTACAGCGTGAAATGCGTGGCGCGCGTCGGCTGCGCGGCGAGTGCCGCGCCGAACGTCGACCGGACTTCTTCGGGTGTGGCGTCGTAGCGCCACGGGTCAGCGAGTGAGAGTTCCGCTGCGGCGTAGGGTCGATCGAGCACCGTTTCGTGGTCGCCTTGCCTGACGACCACCGATGTTGGCCGCCCGTCCTTCTCGGGCAGCAGGATGATCCGTTCATTCGCAGCGCAGCCGGTCAGCACGGCGACGAGCGCCCACAGCACGCATCGGCGTGCGCCGCGGCTATCTCGCATCGCCGACGCTGACGACGAGTTCCGTGCCGCGCACGCCGAGGACCGCCGAAGGCGTGCGCACGGTCATCGCATCGGGTGATTGCTGCGTGAGCCGACCCGAGACGATTGCGAGCGTGCCCTTGCGAAGCGACGCGTCGAAATGTCCCCCGTTCGTCGTCGAGTCGAAATCGTATCGGTCGAGCGCGAGCACGCTGTTGGGCCCGGCCGACAGCAGCGAGTCGTCGGTCATCGTGATCCCGACCGAGCCGTCGGCGCCGGTCCTGACCACGTCGGATGCCTGCAGTCGCATGCCGGCGGCGGCGGGGAGCGATTGTCCGCCGCGCTCGATCGTGACGCCGCCCTTCGCTACCTTGACCTGCCCGATGTCGGCGGCGTATGCGATCGACACGCCGAGGGCCAGCGCGAGCGCGAAGCTCCATCGAGGCACGCGAATCGTCTGCATGTCGAAATCCTGCCCGAAACGGAAACGTTTGTCGAAGCCCGCGGCGCCGAAAGCGACGGCGAACGAGCCTTATGTGGCGCCTTGTTCAACACGGCGGCACCGCGATGGCACATGCCTTGCGTCGATTCGAGCGACGACAAGGAGGACGCCATGGCACGCAGCACGCTGAACACCACCGGCGAAGGCAAGCCGGTGACGCAGAAGGGACACGGTACCGGCGCACTGGGACCGAGCGACTCGACCGACAGCGGAAGCGACATCGTCGGCGGCCCGGGCCTCAATCGCGACGGTGGATTGCCGCTTTCGCGCGGCACCACGTCGGACCCCGACGTCGACGCGCCGCCGACGACGGCCGGGCCCGATATCGGCGATGCGGATCTCGATTCCGACACCGATCGCTACGGCACCGGTGAGCGCGGAGCCGCGGGTCGCGATTCGACGGAAGCAATCGACGAGACGTTGACCGAGCACGATCCGCAAGTGTCCGAATCGATGCAGATAGGCGACGACTCGCTGTCCGAGCGCGACGCCGGCGACATCGAATCCGACGATCGCCCCGACGACGAGACGGAAGCGATCGAGTCGATCGAAAAGCGGCCGGGGATCAACGGCGCGGTGCGACCACGGCGCCGGAGTTGAGACGCACGGCCGGTCGCGCACCGCCGCGTATCGACTACGCTGCAGGTCGGCGGTGCGGTTGAAATATTTGCGCGCCGCGGCGTAACGGTTACACCCGGCGGGATGACCCCACCGCGTTTCCTTCAATTCGTTGCCGACTGCGGCGTCGCAATGCTGCCCGCCGGCGCTTCGATTCCGAGTCCATACTCCGCCGCGGCGTCCTCGAGCCATAGCCACAGGTAGTCGGCAAAGCTGCGGCGAACGACGATCTCGAACGAAGGCACCGCATCGATTTGGCGGATGAGTATCGGCGCCTTGGCGAGGTGGCTCTGCGCGCAGCGGTCGATGCCGAATACCCGCGCATGCAGATCGAGCGGACATCCTTTCGCCAGCATGTCGCGCACCGCATCACCCGAGAGCGAGATCACCGTCTGCCCGCCGCTGACTTCCGTAACGGCTGCAAAGCAGTTCGCCAGTGCGTCGCGCAGATCGCGCGCAATCGCGGCCTCGCGCTCGTCGGTCGTGACGATCAGCCATTCGTTGGGCCCCAGCCAGTAAACGACTTGATCGTGGCCGCGGCTCACCGTGTTGGGCGAAATCGGAACGACTGTCCCGATGACGCTCGCAACGGACGCGATGAAGCGGGGATCGCCGGCGTCGCCGCGCAAGTTGATGTGCCCAAGGAAAGGCCGCTCCGAGCAGACGATGCGCGCCCGCGCCGGATTGGAAGCTGCGCGTGCCTCCAGATCAAAGCGCACCAGCGGGCTTTCACGCGTGCTGCGATCAGACATTCTGCCTCGCTCCCTCGGGGTCAATGAACACGGAGCTTGCGACGACGGCCCGGATCACCTTTCCCGTTGCCAACGGAATCTCCACGGTTTCGCCGATGCGCTTGCTGCCGTTCTTCACGAGCGCGAGCGCGATCGAGCGTTTCAGGCACGCGCTGAAGTAACTCGACGTCACATGACCGAGCATGGGAATCGGCACCGCTGCGCCAGCGTCCTCGACGACCGGGCCGCCTTCGGGCAGGACTTCGTCGGGATTTTCGGTGAGGAGCCCGACGAGTTGCTTGCGACCCTCGCGTGCGGTGTCCGACCGGGCGAGCGAACGACGACCGATGAAGTCCTTGCCCTTGGCGACGATCCATTGCATTCCCAGGTCGATCGGTGTGACCGAGCCGTCGGTGTCCTGCCCGATGATGATGAAACCCTTTTCCGCGCGCAGTACGTGCATCGCTTCGGTTCCGTAGGGCGTAATGGCATACGGCTCGCCGGCGGCGATCAGCGCTTTCCATACGTGAAGCGCGTCGTTAGCCGACACGTTCACCTCGTAGGCAAGTTCGCCCGAGAAGCTGATCCGCATGACGCGCGAGGGAATACCCGCCGCCATGCCTTCACGGCAGGACATGAACGGAAACGACTCCGGGGAGAAGTCGATGTCCGGACAGATCGCCTGCACGACCTTGCGGCTGTTCGGACCCACGATCGCGGCGGTCGCCCAGTGGTCGGTGACCGAGGTCAGGTACACCTTGAGCTGCGGCCATTCGGTCTGCAGCCACCGTTCGAGCCAGGCCATCACGCGCGCCGCGCCGCCGGTCGTTGTCGTCATCAGGTAATGGTTGTCGGCCAGCCGCGTCGTGACGCCGTCGTCCATCGCCATGCCGTTTTCGTCGAGCATCAGGCCGTAACGGCAGCGGCCGACGGCGAGCTTCGACCACGCGTTGGTGTAGACCCAGTTGAGGAACGTTGCGGCGTCGGGGCCCTGGATGTCGATCTTCCCGAGCGTGGACGCATCCATGATCGAGACGCCGTTGCGTGTGGCGACGCATTCGCGGTTCACCGCCTCGTGCATCGTCTCGCCGGGC
>Ga0157370_10008521_pt1 | contig 11052 bp, 11 predicted proteins | sample C35metaG_FD_113463 | JGI IMG/M metagenome (GOLD analysis project Ga0157370, IMG submission 113463) | Corn rhizosphere microbial communities from Kellogg Biological Station, Michigan, USA - C3-5 metaG | ecosystem: Host-associated > Plants > Roots > Rhizosphere > Soil | place: USA: Michigan... | reverse complement strand
GGCATCGCCGGTGATGGCCTCGTAAGCGGCCGGGTTGGCATCGCGCAGATCCTGAGCGCGTTCCAGAGTGCCGCAACCAGTCAGGGCAACAGAGGCAACAGCTACAACAGCGAGAGTCAGAAGAGATTTCAATGCGTTCATGGTGTCGCTCCTTAGTGTGTTCAGCGCCGTTCTTGTCGCTGATGGCCCCATGCTATTGGGGCCAGTAAAACCTGTCAAACATTATTTTACTTATTTTACTTTTGTTTTTTCTTGAGCTTGTCGGTTTCTTCTTTCAGACGTGCCCGTGTCTCGATGGCCAACCAGTCCGGCATCCATTCATCAAACGGAACCCAAGACGCGGGGTAACCTTCCAGCAGTGCTTTGACGCGCTTCATGTGATGCGCTGCGAGCTGCTTAGACATACCCACTTCCTGGGCGGCGACGGTGGCGGTCTTCCCTTCGACGAGAATCAAGCGCGCAAGGGCGTGTACCTCCAAGGACAGCTTGGCCAGCTTGCCCTGCTGCTTTTCGAAATCCGTGGCCGACATGAGTAATGTCTTTGTCATCAAACTGACCCTTTCCTGTCTTAATGTCCCCATCGGTTGATGGGCGGGTTGCTGGCCGATAGTAAACACGGTTCAATAATGCTTTACCAGCTTTACCGATTATTCGACTAAAGTCGCAGCCTTCACGTCCGACATAGCTGGATTGCATAAGCAAGAAACGCTTAGATCGTGGACGTAACAAATAATTACGTTTAGCGTGGCGGCCTTTCGACATCCCTAATTAAAAAAACACCTAAAAGATCCACCAGGAGCTAACACTATGTACATCCGTTCACTGCCTGCAGCGGTCGCACTCGCGAGCCTGACATTCGGCGCCCATGCTGCTGACCAAACCCCGCACGGCTTCGTCGAGGACAGCAAGCTGACTGTTCAAGCCCGTAACTTCTACATTGACTCCGACAACCGCGAAGGCACTGCTGCGCCGTCGCGTAACAGCGAGTGGGGTCAAGGCTTTATCGGTACGTTCACTTCCGGCTACACCCAAGGCACCGTTGGTTTTGGTGTCGACGCGGTTGGCCTGTGGGGCATCAAGTTGGATTCCACCAAGGCCAAATCCGGTAACGCCTCGGGCGTGAATGACGGCGGCACTGTGTTCCCTACTGACGGCAATCACGGTGCGGCTGATGAGTTCGCCAGCCTCGGTGTCACTGCCAAGGCCAGAATTTCTCAGACCGAATTGAAGCTGGGTACTCTGCAGCCGAAGAACCCGGTCATCATGACCAACGACGGCCGTCTGCTGCCGCAGACCTGGCAGGGTGGCCAGATCACTTCTGGCGACATCAAGGATCTGACGCTGATCGGTGGCCAGATCGAGCAGGCCAAGGGCCGTAACTCCAGCAACAACGAAAATCTGTCCATTAACGGTGCCAATGGTGGCGGCAACAGCAACGCCACGGGCAACAATGCTCGCAGCAACAAATTCATCTATGCCGGCGGTGACTACAAGATCACCAAAGACCTGACGGCGCAGTATTACTACGGCAACCTGGAAGACTTCTACAAGCAGCACTTCTTGGGGCTGGTGCACAACTGGGCCATTGGGCCGGGTGTGCTGAAATCGGACTTCCGTTACTTCAATAGCTCTGACGACGGCGCCAATGGCCATGACCCGGCCTACTTCAGCAGCGGCAACTACAACGGTTCCGTGAGCGGTCGCGGCAAGGTCGACAATAATCTGTACAGCGGCCTGTTCCTCTACACCGTGGCAGGTCACACCTTCGGTGGTGGTTATCAGGTCAGCAACGGCAGCAGCGACTTCCCTTGGCTGAACCAAGGTGACGGCTCGTCGAACTACACCATCACTGACATGCAGATTCAGAAGTTCGGCCGTGCCGGCGAGAAGACTTGGCAGGCGCGATACTCCTACGACTTCGCTGCCCTGGGCCTTCCGGGTGCAACCGCTGGCATCGTTTATCTGCGCGGCACCGACATTGATACCGTGGGTTCCAACCGACGCGCCAGTGGTACAGATCAGAACGAGTACGAGCGTGACCTGACCCTGGCCTATGTTGTTCCGGATGGCGATCTGAAAGGCCTTGGCTTCACCTGGAAAAACGCAATCTGGCGCAGCAACATCGCGGGTCAGCGTGACCAGGATGAAAACCGCCTGATTCTGAGTTACACCCACAGTTTCTTCTGATAGCATCCGATGCGCGGGCCTGCTCCTCTCAGAAATGGCCCGCGTTTCTAATTTATTACCCGGTCGTCAAACACCGGGTTTTTTTATGCCCGGTATTTGGGATCTGCGGTTACGGCCTTTTGTCTGTCCAATCAAAGGAACGGTCGCGCTGCTTCTTGTCTGCTGTGACGCCTCCCGCCACCTGCTTCTCCTTCATGCGTTTTTCTGCAACACCCACACCTCCGTGCATTTGGTGTTCCTTCATCGGCTTATCTACGGCATGTCGTTGTAGATGCTTGATTTCAAGTGCGGCACTCTTCCCGTTCATGCGACCGATCGCTGCAGCAAGCATGTCGGAGCTGTCGGTGAAAATCTCAACCAGATGTCGAGCGCGACTGATCGCCACGTAATAGACATCCTTTGCGGTAGTGCGTGACTGCGTTTCGAGGTTCAGCAGCACTTTGTCGCAGGTCAGTCCCTGGGCGCTGTGGACAGTGGAGGCGTATGCCAAGGCGACAAATGAGACTGCTTTACCCGTGAGTTCGATAGTTCGCCCTGCCCCCTCCAGCACGACGCTTTCAGCAGTCACCGACTGCACCGTGAACCTGTCACCGTTGGCCACGTCGAGTTCGGCATTGTTACGCGTGATTTTTACCTGATCGCCCAGTGCCAACTCGGTTCTATCCAGCTCATAGACAGAGAGCTTTGAACACCGTGCCGGCGAGAAGCTGAGACGTTCGCCAGTCTCGTTTTCGACTGTTAGTCGATTACCCGGGCCGTTGTCGATCACGGTGTAGAGCTGGCCACGTTGCAGGCCATTTTTGTAATCCTGCTCCGGCAGAATGAAACTGCCGATCGTGTAGTACTTACTGTGCTGACGCTCCGCCTGGGTGGTGTCGAGCCGATTTAGAAGGTCTTTCGAGAGCCCCTTCCCTTCAAGCTCAAGGGCGCGCCTTACGCCGGCGTTTATCTCGTGCCGGCTTTCGTTTGTCCCCGTGATAATGAGCGTCTGCGCTCGTTCGCTCGGACTCAGAGAGGCGTAGCGCTGGACAATCGCATCGTAGCGATTGGACGCGTCTTCTACTTCCTTGACGCTGCTTATCAAGCCCACAGACTCGGTGGTCTTGCCCATCGCGGCCAACTTTACGGCCTCAAGCAGAGTAGGATCCTTCTGCCGCTGGATGTCTTGCAGTTTGGAAGTCTCCATTCCGGCTTTCATCAACTGCTCGAATGGCTTACCAGCCTCGATCGCTTTGGTCTGATCCATATCCCCCAAAAACACGGCCCTGGCCCCTGCATTACTGATGACCTTCATCAGCTCACGCATTTGCCGCGCTGGAATTACACCCGCTTCGTCGATGAAGACCACGCTGTCAGCATCAATTTTCTTGTCCCGGGCTTTGAGAAACGACTGAACGGTTCTGGCTTCGATCCCGTCCGCCTGGAGCGATTTAACCTGGCTCCCATAGGGCGCAAGACTGGTCACCTTGTAACCGTGCTCTTCCAGTAAGTCCCGGGCAGCAGCCGTCATGAAGCTCTTGCCCACGCCGGCCCAACCCTGAACCCCCATGAACCGGTGCGGTGTCTGAACGATACGTGACACCGCCTGCTCTTGCTCTGGCTTCAACCCGCGCTCGGCGAAAAAGGCTTTGACCTGTTCCGGCTGGACTCGGGATTCAATTGTTCCCCGGCCGGCCCGCTCCATCAGTAGGATGTCGCGTTCGCGCCGCTGGGCGATATGTGTCGTGTACCGTGGCCCGACCGATTTCAGGCGACCGATCCTTATGCCCTTCTCTACCAGATGAATCGCCGCTTCGCGGGGCTTCCCGCTCTTCACAAGGTTGTCGATCCACTCGCTTTTGGTGAGCATCACTGGATTACTCTTGACCTTCCCCGACTTCTCGGCCGGTGTCTTTTTTACTCCGTCGGCTACCGATCGATAGCGTGGCTCCTCGACGATCAGGTGCCCCGCCTTCACCCGGTTTTCGATGCCCGTGATTACGTCGTCGAACGTTACCAACCCAAAGCCATGCGGGAGCGCAACGGCCACCAGTTCATCTTGGGTGACGATTGAATTTCGCTCGGTCAAGCTTTTGATGGCGAAGTCCACAACCTTGTCGATGTGGAACTGTAAAGGCTGCTCGATCTGCGGGGGGGGAGTCGAACTTCTTTCCAGCGCTGTGTAGTCGCCCTGCCCTTCTGGGCCTGCTGAGCCCGCCCCTGGGCCAGATCCTGATCCTTGGCCTTTACCGGCTTCAGGCATGGCCCACTCGCGACGGCCAAAATCGATCCCAAGCTCACGCGCGCGGTTTTGCCATTCTCTACGCACTTCTTCCCGGTCAACAGACTTGTCCTTGCGATCCCGGGTAGCCAATGCAGCGAGGTTCTTTTCCGCCTGAGATGCTGTTTCCCGGTCGAGGCCCTTTTGTGCTAACGCTTCCTCGATCTGCCGGCTACGCTCGCTAAATTCTCTGATCTGATGATCAGTAAAATGTGCAAGGTCGAATGTCCCGTTCTTGTTGTTGAAACGGAGTACAAACCCGGCGTTCTGCAACTCCCTCGCCAGTTCGGCCTTGTAGACGTTTCCGAGGTGTAGCGTGGAGTTGTGGATGGCGTCATTCATCAGCGCTCGCCACTCCCCGTCCTCCCGCTGGGTCATGTTCAGCACAAACGCGTGGGTGTGTAGATCCGGATCCAGGGCCCGCGACGTTTCATGTCGGAACTTCGCAACTACCAGACTGTTTGTATGCTCGATGGCGGTTTTCTTGTTCTCCGTTTTGCGAGCCATTGCCAAGCGTTCGGCCTCGCGAATGGCTGCTCTCACGGCCTTGTCATGTGCCTCGACGATACGCTGGTCGCCGTGAACCAGCGCCTGTAGGCTCACACCCTTCGGTGCAGAGAATGTCAGGTCATAACCCAACCGCTCTTTATACGCGCCTCCCGGGTTGTTGCGCTTGATCTTGGTCTTGTCATCGATGCGCCCATCCAGCAGCTCGCGGAACCGCTCTTGACTGACTTCCCCATTCAATCCCAATGAACTCGCACCGGCGCCGTCCCACTGCATGGCGGTTCCGTCTTTCGCATAGTAGTCATCAGCACCGTCGGCGTAGTACTGCACGACCTTACCCAGCGATTGACGGGTGATATTGGTGATAGTCAGCATACAAAGTCGGCCTTCATGTCAGCCTGAATGATTCCGGGCACAGGCTCTTTGCGGATGTAGTTGACCGCCTCGAACTTCACCCTTGCGATCGGTGTGCTGCCCGGGAATGACAGAAAACCTTCAAGATCAGGAAGGTTGCTGATTTCCGCCGGCATAACGATACGCTCCGGTTTCACGTCCTCGTTTTCACTACGGGTGCCCATCTGCCCCCAGCGCTGACTACTGCCCTCCTTCATGCGTTTGATTTCATGCTCGCCCAGAGCCTCAGACATCTTTTTAGCGGTGCTCGTACCCATGCGGCCAACCGCCAGTGCCAGTAGCGAACGATGGTTGCCAAGAATCGTTTCGGCCTTCTTGTCGCCATAGACATGCTCGACCTGGGCATAGGATTGGAAACCGGTAGCGACACACAGCCCTTTTTTACGGCCTTTGGTCAGCGCATCGTTGAGCGTGGCCAAATGGTCGAGAGACTCCAGCTCGTCCAGAAAAGTCCAGATCCGGCGATTGCGATCGGAGGACATGCCCAGGACACTCGAATATATGGTGTCTACCCAACATGAGATAAGTGGCTTAAGTGCATCTTTTTGCGATTCGTTCCAGGTGATAAACAAGTTTCCGTCATTCGGAGTCTCTAGCCACTTCCGGATTGAAAAGTTGCCCGGTGGCATTTTTAGATGCGATGGAATTTTGTTACTCAACACAAACCGAACGCTGCTCGATGCCCGTTCGTTTCCGGTGAAAATCGCTTGCGCGTTTGTGCCTTTAACGAACTTCTCAAGATCATCCATATCGCGCTGGTTCGTCCAACTAAAAACTTCCCGCATGCTCGGGTTTCGGCTGTTATAAAAAACCTTGCGAGCCACCTCATGAAACAGAAGTCGCCCGTACTGGTTCCACTCTTCCGAGTCGCTACTTTCAGACTTCTGAATAATTGATTTTGCAATTCTTTCAAAATCAAAATCTTCGCGAATTTCGTTGAAGAAACTCCAGCCCTCGGTACGAATATCGAAAGGATTCAGAATTTTGTCACCGGGTTTGTAGAACGTAGATAAAAACTCTCCATCGGGATCGAGGATTGCCAGTTTGTCACCACGCTTTATGGCCGAACACATCATTTCCTTGAAGATCGTGGTTTTACCTGTGCCCGTAGCGCCGCCAATGGCGAAATGTGTAGTTTCCGCTTTAATAGGAACAGGAACATCGGCAATGGTAATTTGTGCGTTACGTTCTCTAGTTTTAAACTTCAATTCAAGCTGAGATATAAGCTGGCTCCCGCGATAATACTTATCGAAAGACGCACCTCGAAAAGTCATGCTGCCGAACTTGATAATCAAACCGCATACCACTACGGCCAAAACCAACCCAGCTATAAACGCAGTTTTGAGCTGCCATAGTTCAAATGTATTTGAGAGTAAGAATGCAACCTGAGCCCTTGCCGTTTCCGGCTGAATGCCGAATACCGCCTTGGCGGTGATGAACCATAGCGCTGTCGGTAGCAAAAGCAGCGCCGCCAAGCAGGCTTGACCTTTCTGCTTATCGTCCATTGTTTTTCCCCAGGGAATCGTAGCCGCAGACTTCATAACCTAGCCGCTGAAGCTCTTCCTGAGCCTCGATCTTGCGATCGGGATTTACAGACATTCGCATCAACAACAGCAGCTCCAGCAGCATGGATTTGCTTTCCTTATCCAAGCCAGATCCTTCAGCCTGTACCTTTTTGGAGGGCTGATCCAGACGCTGAAGGATCGATTCCAGCATGGTTTCCTGATCGATCTGACGAAAGAGATAGTCGCGGACGAACTCCGAAACGTTGCCTTCTGCGCGCTCTGAAAGCTGGATTTTCTCCGCTTCGCTGCACCTAAATGTGATGGTTGGCACTTCATTCTCCTTATGTAATACGAATTGAAGACAGAATTTACAGTAAATACAGGCGCTATGCGGCAATTTGTACTACGTCAAAAATACAACGAAAATACCAATGTATGAAAAACTCTATATAGATCAACGCTTTAGCGATGCCGGAGGCATTGCGTATGGTGTATAGCTTGTTAAGGGACAAAAAACCGACGCTTTTTAAGGGGGAAAATAGGCCTTGAAAGCCCTGCGGTGGGTCGAAAAGCGTCCTTCTGACCCACCTCACGCTTGCGTGAGGGCTTTTGAGGGCGGTCGGCAGTAGGCGGGCTAGGGGTAGGTGGTAGATTTGCCTGTAGGAGGTCACAGAAGGGACTAAAGAGGGACAAAAAGAGGTCAAAAAAAGAGGGATTAGAGGTTGCGAAAGGGAAAAAGGACAGTTAGAGTACACATCAGGGACGGAAAGAGGACAAACCTCTAGCCGGAACGATGAGGAACTGTAATGCCGTTATCACAACTGCCGCCACGCAGCGATTCGGCTCTGATTCGCAAGATGTTGGATCAGATCGAGCAGGCGCTGACGGATGGCGCATCACGCGAAAGCGTATGGGAAAGCCTGCAAAAAGAGCACGGGATGAAAACCGGGTTCGCCGGCTTTTGCAAAGCTCTGCAAAGAGCGCGCAAAAGCTCCAAGGCGAAAGAAGAGTCAACCTCCCCCGCTGCTGCACCTGGGAGCGCTGGCCAGCAAGGCTCAGGTGTGGATTGCGCAATCCAGAAGGAACCAACGACCGATATGGATTGCGCAATCCACAAAGATGCGCCTGAAGAACGGTCTGCCCTGAAAGGCCGAATTATTACCCAAGACACATTTGCACATGTCCACGGCATGGACTTCACCGACTTAGACGAAAAATATAAGTGAGACTTGAATGAAAATTGCAACGATCAACTACAGTGGTAGCGCCGGTAAAACCGTAGCAGCAACACACCTCTTCAAGCCACGCATGCCCGGCGCGGTGTTCTTTGCGGTAGAGTCGATTAACCAATCTGCATCGGATTTGGGCGTTGAAAACGTACAACAACTTCAAGGCCGCAACTCGGGCGTTCTGTTGGAAAACCTGATTCTCGAAGATCATGCAATCATCGACATCGGTGCATCGAACATCGAATCGTTTTTTGAAGATGCATCGCGCTACGCAAATGCAATCGACGAATTCGACCTGTTTGTTATTCCGGTAACAGCAGAGCAAAAGAATTGGCAGGAAAGTTTGAAGACCGTCGAAGCGCTGGCAGCGATTGGCGTACCTCCGGAAAAAATCCGGCTGTTGCCCAACAGGATTGTGAAAGACCCGGTCGAGGAAATTCCGGCGATCTTCAACTATGTGAAGAAAACCAAGAAAGCATGGATTAACCCTGCAGCTTTCATCTTCGAAAGCGAAATTTACGGCTACCTCGCGCACAAGAAAATTTCGTTCGCATCCCTGCTCGATGACAGCATTGATTATCGCGCTCTGGCACGGGCCGAAGAGAACCCCGAAAAGCGCACCGAGTTTGCCCGGATGTTCCGCTGGAAGAGCATGGCGATTCCAGTTAACAATAACCTTGATGACTGTTTCCGCCTGTTGACCCAACCCGGGGCGTAACTATGGAACCGCAACCGTCAAAAGAAGAAATTCTGTTTAACTGGTTCTTGGCGGATTCAAGGGAAGTTGTGAACAGCCTGACGGCCGCCAGTGAGCAGGCGGCTCAGGTTCTCGCGTCGATCAACGCGGCTAGCTCAGAGCTGGCCGCAGGGGTTGATTCAGCCAAGGCCGAGCAAATCGCCGCACACCGCGATCTGATGGCGGTTCTGCAAGAGGTTTCGGTGCAGAACAGGCAGGCACTGGGCGCCCTTGATGCAAAGGCGAACCGGTTGCTTGCCCGGACACAGCAACGAACTATCTGGATCGCCTCACTGACTGCGATCCTGGGAGGAATGCTCGGGGGAGGTTTTGCCGCGTGGCTGATTCACAACTGGCCGAGGTGATGTTGCCGCATCCCTCGCCTTTGAAACACCGAACTCGTTCGCAAACAAAAAGACCGCCTCATAGGGCGGTCTTTTTGTTTGTGGCTTGCTCAAGCCACAGCGGATTCACGCAAGTGCAGTAAAGGGGAACCCTCGTTGACCGATGCGCAGATTTGCTCGGGTGTGATGTCCTCGGGAAAACGAGCGCCGGCAATCAACGCAAACTCAAGGATAGCGCCCTGCATGTTGCAGCCGCGCAGGTCCAGTCCACGCAGATCCGCGCAGCCAAAATAGACCCCGGTAAAATCTACCCGCTTGACATCCATCAACCGCAGATCCAAACCACGAAGGTCTGCTCCGCCAAAGTCCACACGTAAGTTTGCGGGTTTGGCACGGTTGAAACCCTCGATGTTCTCGCCACGAACAAGAGCAAATAGGGAGGGGTCTAAACGGCTAAGCGGGCTCATCATGGCCTCCATGCAAAATTATGGCGCCATTATATTGCCACTAGTGATGATGGCAATCATAAACCGACAGATGGGATCCAAGTGTAACAACTTGTCGTGTTTTCGAGCACGGCCCCACATCTCGGGGCCGGCGTCAACGGGATCCCGGGCGGCAAACACCCAGACGAAAAAAAGCCCGCAGAACACGGGCCACAAGGGAAATGAATTGCGCTCGATCAGGCGTCAACGAACGCCGCGCCCGCAGCCTCGTCACTGCCCGGGAAGGTTGCGGAAACCTCTGCAAAAGCGAGTTCGAAAGCACACGCAAGCATGGCAGCGGTTACAAGCAACGTTTGCGTCTGCGCGCCGTCAAGACCTGGGAAAGACACGTTGTACAGCGACGTGCTCTGACCTGTGACTAAAGTGCGCGGCGTTAGACGCAGCTGCGCCGAGACTCCATGCTCGATCGCGCAGTCATCGTCGGGCTCGATGGCGGAACGCTGGGCAATGGCCGAGTTGTGCAACCGCTCAACCTCGGCAAGCCTGCCTGTTACACCAGAGCGCAGGGCAAGATATTCAGCAAACAGCTCATCGTCCGATAGTAACGCCGTGCGCAATCCACTGAACGCCAATGAGCGAACAACAAATCCGTCTACGTCGGACTGGTCGAACTGGCCGTAACACGAAACATCCCAATCGGCGGGCGCTCCTTGGAACGGTGGCCAGCGGCGCAGCGCCTCAACGCGATGATAGGCATCAGTATCGAGACCGCCGCAATTCTCGATCAATGCCAACTCCCGGCAGTTTTCACGCAGGGTTTCCAGTTCAATGGACGGATCATCATCAACAGGATCGTAACCCACAAATTCCTCATGCCACGCGGCCAGCTCGTGCAGGCTCATGCGGGCAAATTCCTCGTAAGTGGGCATATCGTTGGGCGGGGTGTGTTCGGAGGTGTTCAACATGTCGTGGATCTCGAAGTCGTCGACGCAATTGGCGTCGTTCCACGACCTCGGCCCCGCATAGCGGGGCGGTGCTGCAACCTGGCTCAGTAGCCAAGCCAGCGGAGCAGGTCGCGGGCTTGGTACTCCTGATGATCACCCAGCTCGGCAACCATCTCTGCCACGTCGGCCGAGTGTTCATTGCACTCTCGCTCGGCGACTGCACGACTTATCGTTGGGTTCTCTTCAAACGCTTCTTCGTAAGTCATAGACATGCAAAACACTCCTAAATATCGGCTTCGTTTCGACGTGGCCATTATCTCAACATCCCGCCACCTTGTAAAGCGCATGTAAAATATATATTTACGCGTAAAACAAAATAAATCGTTGACGCGCCGCCGCTCCCGGGGCTGCTTGGAGGCAGAGGAAGCGAGCGGGAAATAAACAAAGCGCAGACGCGAAGCGGCTGCATGCCCTTGCCTT
>Ga0157370_10008520_pt1 | contig 11054 bp, 13 predicted proteins | sample C35metaG_FD_113463 | JGI IMG/M metagenome (GOLD analysis project Ga0157370, IMG submission 113463) | Corn rhizosphere microbial communities from Kellogg Biological Station, Michigan, USA - C3-5 metaG | ecosystem: Host-associated > Plants > Roots > Rhizosphere > Soil | place: USA: Michigan... | reverse complement strand
TTTCGCGCGGCGACGGCACATCGCAGTTCTCGGCGAACCTGATGGAGCACAATCGCGCCGTGTCAAAATACCAGCGCGGCGGCCGCTGACCCCGCTTCCGTATCGCGACACGTTTCGTCAAGACGCCCTTTGCCCGAACACCCGCCCCGCGGCCGCTTCATCACCTTCGAAGGCATCGACGGCGCCGGCAAGAGCACCCACGCGCGCTTCCTCGCCGACGTGCTCGCGGCGCGCGGCCGCCGCGTCGTTGCGACGCGCGAGCCGGGCGGCACGTCCGCGGGCGAATCGATACGCGAGTGGCTCCTGCATCGGACGATGACGCACGAGACGGAGGCGCTGCTGATGTTCGCCGCGCGACGCGAGCACGTCGTCAATGTGATCGAGCCTGCGCTGGCGCGCGGCGACATCGTGCTGTGCGACCGCTTCACCGATGCGACATATGCGTACCAGGGCAGCGGGCACGGCGTGTCGATCGCGATGATCGACGCGCTCGCGCAATGGGTGCACGGGCACTGCAATCCTGAGCTGACGCTGCTCTTCGACGTTCCGAGCGAGGTGTCGCGCGAGCGCCTGGCGCGGATGCATGGGAAAGGCAAGGCGCAGGACAAGTTCGAGCGCGAGACGCTCGCCTTCTTCGAGCGCGTGCGCAACGGCTATCTCGCCCGCGCGGCGGCGGAGCCGGGCCGCTTTCGGATCATCGATTCGACGCGTCCGGTCGCCGACGTTCGTGCAGAGCTCGGCCGCATCGCGGAGCAGCTGTGAGCGCTGCCGGGCGCGAGGCCGACGGACCGGCCGCGCTGGCGTGGCAGCAGCCGATGCTGGCTGCACTTCTGCAGAGGCGCGCGCAATGGCCGCATGCGATGCTCGTCACGGGCCCGGCCGGCATCGGCAAGCGCGTGCTCGCGCAGTCGCTTGCGCGCGCGCTTCTATGCGAGACGCCGGCCGCCGACCATTCGGCGTGCGGGCATTGCGCGGGTTGCCGCTATGCCGCCGCCGTGCAACATCCGGATCTGCGCATTGTCGAGCCGATCGAAATCGACGATGACGAGGTGAAGGTCGTCGAATGGATTTCGGTCGATCGCATTCGTGCGCTGATCCGGTGGGCTCAAGTGACGAGCCACCGCGGTGGCGCGAAGGTCGCGTTGATCGTTCCGGCGGAGCGGATGAACGAAGCGGCGGCAAACGCGCTGCTGAAGACGATCGAGGAGCCGCCGGCCGCTACGTATTTCATTCTCGTCTCGCACCTGGCCGGTCGGCTGCCCGCAACGATCGTCAGCCGCTGTCAGCAGATCGTCGCGCCGCGACCGACGCACGCGGAAGCGCGAGCCTGGCTGATCGGGCAGGGCATTTCCGAGCCCGATGCCGCACTTGCACAGGCGCACAACGCGCCGTTACGAGCGTTGGCGCTCGCCGATTCCGACTACCAGGCCGAGCGGAGCGTGTGGATTCGCGCATTCGCGGCGCCGGCGAAGCTCGAGGTGGCCGGCATGGGCGCGCGCATCGAGGCGGCGCCGCGCGAGCAGCGCAAGGAGCGCCTTGCAGGCGTCATCGACTGGCTGCTCGGATGGTGCACCGATCTTGCTCGCGTGCATGCCGGCGGCAAGCCGGCCGAGAACATCGGTGCGGAAGGCGCGTTGCAGGCGCTGGCGCGATCGGTAGCACCGTTCGCGCTGTTTCGCTATCATCGCCGGCTGTTGAATCAACGGGCGCTCGCCGCCCATCCGCTATCGCCGCGTCTCGTCGCAGAGGCGCTCATGATCGAATATCGCGCGCTGTTCGGGTGACCATGGCCGACAAGAATGCTGCATCGACTCCGACGCTCGCCCGTCCCGGCGTGCTGTCGCTCAATATTCGCGAAAAGGCGGCGCTTTACGCCGCGTACATGCCGTTTCTCAAGGGCGGCGGCATCTTCATTCCGACGTCGCGGCCGTACTCGCTCGGCGAGGAAGTGTTCATGCTGCTGTCGCTGATGGACGATCCGAACCGCATCGCGGTACAGGGCAAGGTCGTCTGGATCACGCCGGACGGCGGACAGGGCAACCGGACGCAGGGCATCGGCGTCCAGTTCACGCTCGACGACACCGGCGCCGCGGCCAAGGCGACGATCGAGCGGATCCTCGGCGAGCATCTCGCGTCGACGAGGGCGACGCATACGATGTAAGACTTATCTCAACATCCGGCGAGCGGGCCGAGAGCGCGAAAGGCCCGCAGCGAGCCCCGAGATAGTATTGAGACGTGCAGCGAAGGACGAGCGAGGGCATCGCAACGTCTATCGGTCCGCGCAGCCGATTTTGAGATAGGTTCAAGTGTTCGTCGACTCGCACTGTCACCTTGACTTCCCGGAGCTTCGCGAAGCGTTGCCGCAGGTGCTCGACGCGATGCGCGACAATCGCGTCACGCACGCGCTTTGCATCGGCGTCGAAATGGATGCGTGGCCGAACGTGCACGCTCTCGCGACCGCGCATTCGAACCTCTACGCGACCGTCGGCGTGCATCCCGATTACGAGGATCTCGACGAACCGAGCGTGGACCTGCTCGTCGAGCGCGCGCATGAGCCGAAGGTCGTCGCGATCGGCGAGACGGGGCTCGACTACTACCGGCGAAGCGGCGACCTCGAATGGCAGCGTGCGCGCTTTCGCACGCACATCCGCGCCGCGCGCGAGGCCGCTCGCCCGCTGGTCGTCCACACGCGGGCGGCAGCGGACGACACGATCGCGATCATGCGCGACGAGCGCGCCGGCGAGGCGGGCGGCGTGATGCATTGCTTCACCGAAACGTGGGACGTCGCGCAGCGCGCGATCGACCTGGGCTTCCACATCTCGTTCTCGGGGATCGTCACGTTCCGCAACGCCGGCGAGATCAAGGACGTCGCGAAGCGCGTGCCGCTCGACCGGATGCTGATCGAAACCGACAGCCCGTATCTGGCACCGGTGCCGCATCGCGGCAAGCGCAACCAGCCGGCATGGGTGCGCCATGTCGCCGAGGAAATCGCGGCGCTGCGCGAAGTGCCGGTCGAGACGATTGCGCGGGCGACGTCCGACAATTTCTTCGCGCTGTTCGGCATCGACCGTGCGCATTGACCTGACGCGGCGGCGTGTTCTCGCCGTCGCCGCGCTTGGCATGCTGGCGGGCTCCGTGCGCGCCGAGCCGTTGCTCGACGAGCTAGCGCACGCGGTCGAGAACGACCGCGTCGACGAAGTGAAGCGGCTGCTTGCGCGCGGCATGGACCCCGATTCCGTCGACGCACAGGGCGATCCGATGCTTTGCATCGCGGCGCGCAACGGTTCTGTGCGCACCGTCCAGGCGCTGCTCGCGGCCAAGGCGCATCCGAACGTCGCGAACCGCTTCGGCGATACGCCGCTGATGCTCGCCGCGTTGAAGGGCGACCTCGAGGCCGTGCGCGTGCTGCAGGCGGGCGGCGCGGCGATCAATCGTCAAGGATGGACGCCGCTGATCTATGCCGCGACCGGCGGCCACGACGACGTCGTGACATTCCTCGTGCAGCACGGGGCGAACCTCGACGCGCAATCGCCGAATGGCACGACCGCACTGATGATGGCGATCCACGAGCACCACCCGGACACCGCGCGGCTTCTGATCGATAGCGGCGCCGACGTCGCGCGTCGCAATCAGGATGGCGCGACCGCGCTGCAGTGGGCGAAGCGCGGCAACGAGGACGACATCGTCAAGGAGTTGCGCCGGGCAGGCGCCACCGAATAGAACCTATCTCAAGATCGGCTGCGCGCCGCGCGCCGCCGCCTTGCGCTCTTCGCGTCGCAGACAAGCGGGCGCGTGATCTCGACACGGTCGCCTTCGCGCAGTGGTGCGCTGCGCTCGACGCGGCGCCCGAAGATCGCGCAGACGAGCGCGCCGCTGGCAACATCCGCTTCCAGCCGAAGCCGCGACTGCGCAACGGCATCGTCGATGCTCGCGCCTTCCGGCAGGTCGAGCGTGACGAGCGCTTCCGTCGTGGCGTCGACCCACGCGACCTGAACACGCATCGTGCAGTCAGTCATGTGCGTAAACGCGGTCCGCGCGCTTGACGAACGCGTCGATGAACGTGTTCGCGATGTGGCTGAACACCGGGCCGATCACGCGGTCGAGCAGGCTCGTCGCGAATTCGTAGGCGAGATCGAACTCGACCTTGCAGCCGTGCTCGCCGAGCGCGCGGAAGCGCCACTCGCCATGCAGATGGCGAAACGGGCCGTCCTTCAGCGTCACGACGATCGACTCCGGGGGATCGTTGACGTTGTCGGTCGTGAAATGCGCGCGCACGCCGTGATAGTCGATGTCGATGCGCGCGGTCTTCCGGTTGTCCCCATGCGCGAGAACCTTCGTGCCGCCGCACCACGGCAGGAACTGCGGATAGAGTTCGACGCGATCGACGAGCTCGAACATCTGGCTGGCGGCGTACGGAACGAGGACGCTTTTCGTCACGCGCCTCATGTCAGTCGGGAATGGCCGTCCCGCCCGAGGCAGCGAGCGCGTGCGCCCGACGGGCCGCCCCGAGGGCGAGCACTCGAGTGCGAAGCACGAGGACCATCCAACCGAGCGTGGGGGGATGTTTCATCCGAGACGAGACGAAGACGGCGTGCGGTCGATGAACAGGTGCGCCGCGGATCGCCCGCGTAGAATGCGCGGAAGTCGAATCGCGGTGAGCGGGCGTCATGAGCGTTGTCGAGAATCGAAAGGCGTTTCACGACTATTTTATCGAGGAACGCTTCGAGGCCGGGATTGCGCTCGAAGGCTGGGAGGTGAAGGCGATCCGCGGCGGGCGGGCGCATCTGAAGGAGGCCTATGTGATCGTCAAGAATGGCGAGCTGATGCTGATCGGCGCGCACATCTCGCCGCTTTCCACCGCTTCGACGCACGTGCATCCCGATCCCACGCGCACGCGCAGGCTACTCATGCATCGCGAGGAGATCAACCGGCTGATCGGCAAGGTCGAGCGCGCCGGCTACACGCTGACGCCGCTCGACCTGCATTACAGCAAGGGCCGCGTGAAGCTCGCCGTCGGCCTCGCGAAGGGCAAGAAGCAGCACGACAAGCGTGCCGCGATCAAGGAACGCGAGTGGAATCGCGAGCAGCAACGTCTGCTGCGCTCGCCGCATTAGGATCAAACGTTCCCTCGCGCTCGCTGACCCCGGCAATCAGTTGCTTGCGAGCAGCCCTGCACGGCCGACCTCTCGCGCGGCTGCCATGCCGCTGCGCACCGCCGCTTCGAGCGTCGCGGGAAACGCTTCGTACGTGTAGTCGCCGGCAAGGTAGATGCGTTGCGCGAGGCGGCCGCAGCCAGGGCGCGCAAGGCCGGGCACGCATGCGTACGTCGCCCGTTTTTCCTCGATCACCTGCGACCAGACGAGCGGCGCGAGATCCGGTGCGAGGCGGCGAAGCTGCGCATCGGTCGCCGCGACGAGCGCGGCGTGGTCGAGCGCGCTGTGCGTGCCGCGCGCGCTGATGACGACCGAGACGAGCGTACGCATCGGCGCGCGCGTCGGCGACGCCGCCGCGCGTTCCAGGACATCGCGGCGATCGAAGATCCACTGACCCGGCGCATCGTCGAGGCGCAGGAGTCCGGGCGGCAGGTCGATCGGCGCGGCGTAGCCAAGGTAGACGGTCGTGATCGGCTCGTAGTCGAACCGCGCGATCTGCGCGAGCGCATCGGCGATCGATGGATGCTCGCGCTCGACGCCCGGCGCGAACACCGATGCGAGCTGATGCGGCCCGACGGCGACGACTATCGCGTCGACGGGCATCGTTCGTCCGGCCACTTCGAGCATTACGCCGTGGTCGTCGACCCGTCGCACGCGCGAGCGTGTCGAGCGGCGAACGACGTGCCCGCGCCCGACGAGCCAGCGTGCGGCGGCTTCGGGCACCGCCTCGGCCAGACCTTCGCGCGGCAGCACGATCGACGTCGCGCCGGGACCCGCGCCGAACGTTTCGCGCAGCACGTTCAGAAAGACCTGCGCCGACGCGCGCGCCGGCGGCGTGTTGAGCGCGGCGAGGCACAACGGGTACCACAGATCGTCGCGAATGACGGGCGGCGCGTCGGCGCAGAGCTCCGCGACACTCTGGCCTGCTTCGCACCGGAAGTTGCGCTGCCGCAGCTTCATGAACCAGCGAACGGTCGCCGCGCGCGCTGGGAGCGAAAGGCCGCGTGCCCGGACGAGCACCGACACGAGCGCGAGCGATGCCGGCGCATGGCGCGTCGTCAGCGACAGGCGGTTCCGCTGCGAGCGCGCGAACGGCCGCAATGCGAGCGGCTCGATGCTCCATGCCGACACCGAGGTCGCGTCGCGGATCACCGCGGCGAAGGCGAGCGTTTGCGTGTAGGCACCGAGCAGCAGATGCTGGCCATTGTCGAGCGGCAAGCCGTCGCGCACGACGGCGCGTGCGCGCCCGCCAAGCGCGACCGCTGCTTCGTGCAATTCGACGCGATGTCCGGCCTGCGCGAGCGCGACGGCCGCCGCGCATCCGGCCCAGCCGCCGCCGATGACGACAACCGAACTCAATTGCGGCTCATGCACGCCATGCGGCGCGCGTCGCGATCCAGAGCTTGCGCAGCGGCGTGAGCGCGATGCGCCGGTCGAGCACGCGATAGCCGTCGCGCGCGATCTCGTCGAGCAGCGTCCGGTAGATCGCGGCCATCGCAAGCCCGGCGCGCTGCGCATGGCGATCGCGATCGGGAAGGGCGGCGAACGCCGCGTCGTACCAGGCGCGCGCACGCTCCGTCTGGAAGCGCATCAGCTCGACGAATGCCGGCGAAGCACGTGCGCGCAGGACGTCTGACGGAACGACGCCGAAGCGTGCGAGCTCGTCCTGCGGCAGGTAGATGCGGCCGCGGCGCGCGTCCTCGCCGACGTCGCGAATGATGTTCGTCAGCTGGAACGCGACGCCGAGTTTGCGCGCGTAAACGAGCGTCGATGCGTCTTCGTAGCCGAAGATCGCGGCCGACATCAGGCCGACGACGCCGGCGACGTGATCGCAGTACGTCTCGAGCTCGGTGAAGTCGACGTAGCGGACCTTTTCGAGATCCATCTGCATGCCGTCGATCACCGTCTGCAGGTTCGCCCGCGTGATGCCGTAGCGGTCGACGGCTTTCGCGAGCGCGATCGCGACAGGATGCTGCGCGCTGCCGGTGAAAATCGCGTCGACTTCCGTGCGCCACCACGCGAGCTTCACGCGCGCAACGTTCGGGTCCAACACTTCGTCGACGACGTCGTCCACCTCGCGGCAGTACGCGTACAGCGCGGTGATCGCCGAGCGGCGCGGCGGCGGCAGCAATCGGAAGCTGTAGTAGAAGCTCGAGCCGCTTTGCGCCGCCTTCTGCTCGCAGTATTCGTCCGGCGTCAAGTGGCAGCCTCCCCCGAGGCTGCCCGCTTCGCGGACGCCTTTCCCCTCGTGTTGAGAGGGCGGGCGCCTTGGGACGGCCCGGCGGCGCTCATGCGGAGGACATCGCCGCAGGCACGAGCATCCGCAGCGCGAGCAGCGCCCAGTCGCGCTTGCCGAGCACAGGACGGTACGTGAACACGTCGCCGCGCACGCGGTCGATGCGCTCCAGCACGCGGCTGCCGCCGGCGATCACCGCCTTCAGCTCGAGGCCGAGCCGCCACGGCAGACGGCGGGGGAGCGGACGTCCTTGATCGAAGAGCGCGCGCGTGCGTGCCGTTTCGAACGCCATGAGCCGCGTGAAGCGCTCGTCGCAGACACCATTCGCAATCTGCGAAAGCGCAACGCCGAAACGATCTATGTCCTCGAGCGGCAGGTAGACCCGCGCGTCCTTGCGCCAGTCGATTGCGACGTCCTGCCAGAAGTTCGCGAGTTGCAACGCGGTGCAAATGGCGTCGCTTTGCGCGAGCGCCGGGGCGTCGTCGACGCGATACAGCGCAAGCAGCAATCGACCGACCGGATTGGCCGAGCGCCGGCAGTAATCGAGGACATCGACGAAGGTCGCGTAGCGCGTCACGTCGACGTCCTGGCCGAATGCGGACAGCAGGTCGCGAAAGAGCTCGATCGGAAGATCGTGCTCGCGAATCGCCGGCGCGAGGGCGCCGAACGGCGGCTCGATCGGCGTCGCCCCGCGCTCGATCGCATCGAGGTGGCGGGAAAAAGCGTCGAGCGCCTCATGGCGCTCGGCGGCGGGTGCGTTGCCCTCGTCCGCGATGTCGTCGGCGGCGCGGGCGAAGCGGTAAATCGCGACGACGGCGCCGCGGTAGCGCGCCGGAACGAGCACCGACGCGACCGGAAAGTTTTCGTAATGGCCGACCGACAAGCGACGATCCCAAAGCCCGACAGGGGACCGCCGCGTCGCGACGTCAAGCGTCTTCCGTGCGCGAAGGTCCGTCGGCTATACTAGCCGATTCTCCTCTCGCGGCCCGATCGAAGTCGCGAAAGTGGCGGAACTGGTAGACGCACCAGCCTTAGGAGCTGGCGGGGCAGCCCGTGGGGGTTCGAGTCCCCCCTTTCGCACCAGAACTGGGGTCAGAGACGAGTTTTGAACGCCGAGCGCCGCAACGCTCCGCTTCGCGCAAAAGTCGTTTCTGACCCCATTTCGGTGTCGGCCGCATACATCGTCCCTGATCGCGCTTTCGCAAGGATTCCTTTCGCATGCAGACCACACTCGAAACGCTCGGCGCACTCGAGCGCCGCCTGAACGTCGCAGTGCCCATCGCCGAAATCGAAGGCGAGGTGAAGAAGCGCCTGTCGCGCCTCGCGCGGACGGCGAAGCTCGCGGGCTTCCGGCCGGGCAAGGTTCCGATGCGCATGCTCGACCAGCAATACGGTCCGCAGCTGCGCTCCGACGTCATCACCGAGCGCGTGCAATCGACCTTCAACGACGCGGTGCGCGCGCAGAATCTGCGCGTCGCCGGCGTGCCGCGCATCGAGCCTTCTCGCGGCGAGGCGCCGGCGTCCGACGCGCTCGAATTCTCCGCCGTGTTCGAGGTGTATCCCGACGTGAAAGTCGGCGATGTCGGCTCGATCGAGATTGCGCGCCCGCAAGCCGGGGTGACGCCGGCCGATGTCGACCGGACGCTCGACGTGCTGCGCAAACAGCGCACGACTTACTCGACAGTCGATCGCGCCGCACAATCAGGCGACAGGGTGACGGTCGATTTCACGGGCACGATCGACTGCGTCGAGTTCCCCGGCGGTCAGGCGAAGAACTTTCCCATCATCCTCGGTGAAGGCGGCATGCTGCCCGAATTCGAGGCCGCGCTGACCGGCATCAAGGCGGGCGACGCGAAGCAATTCGACCTCACGTTCCCTGCCGACTATCACGGCCGCGAAGTGGCCGGCAAGACAGCGCAGTTCTCGCTCACCGCGCTGGGCGTCGACGAACCACACGTGCCGGCGCTCGACGAGGCATTCGTGAAGGCGTTCGGCATCGCGAGCGGCAACGTCGAGGATCTGCGCCGCGAAGTCGAAGCCAACCTCAAGCTCGAGCTCAAGCGCAAGATCGAAGCGACGGTCAAGGCACAGGCATTGCAAGGGCTGCGGAAGCAGGCGAGCTTTGCGATTCCGAAATCCCTCGTCGAAAGCGAGGCGCAGCTTTTGCGCCAGCGCGCGATTGCGAACCTCCGCGAGCAGCGCAACGTCAAACCGGAAGACCTCGAGGTGTCGGTCGACCTGTTCCGCCCGCAAGCCGAGGAGCGCGTCGCGCTCGGGCTCATCATCGGCGAGCTCGTGCGCAATGAGAACCTGCAGGCGAAGCCCGAGCAGGTGCGCGCGCTGGTGACGGAGACGGCGCAGACGTACGAGCAACCCGAGGCGGTCGTGCGTTGGCACTACGAGAATCCCGAGCGGCTGCGCGATTTCGAGGCCGTGGTCCTCGAGCAGAACGTCGTCGACTGGGTGCTTGCGCGCGCGAAGGTGACCGACGAGCCGACGACGTTCGAGCAGGTGATGGGGCCGCGGACGGGCGGCTGATGCAATCCGTTTGCCGGACGGCGCTTGACGAGTGCGAACGGAGGTCCCATCTTCGCCGTTTCGACGGCGCAGACGGAATGATCGGGCGCGGCGCCGGTTGACATTCGATAACGAGAGCAAAAGAAACCCATGGAAGAACCGACAGGCCTCGGCCTGATACCGATGGTGATCGAGCAGAGCGGACGCGGCGAGCGCGCGTACGACATCTACTCGCGCCTTCTGAAAGAACGCGTGGTGTTCCTGGTCGGGCCGGTCAACGAAGCGACGGCCAACCTCGTCGTCGCGCAAATGCTGTTCCTCGAGTCCGAGAACCCCGACAAGGACATTCACTTCTACATCAATTCGCCCGGCGGCTCGATCGCGGCTGGGTTCGCTGTATACGACACGATGCAGTTCATCAAGCCCGACGTGTCGACGCTGTGCATCGGGATGGCGGCGTCGATGGGCGCGTTCCTGCTCGCGGCGGGGGCGAAGGGCAAGCGGTTCGCGTTGCCGAATTCCGACGTGATGATTCACCAGCCGCTCGGCGGCTTCCAGGGTCAGGCGTCGGACGTCGAAATCCATGCCAAGTACATCCTGAGCCTGCGCCAGCGGCTGAATCAGCTGATGGCGATGCACACGGGCCGGCCGGTCGAGCAGATCGCGCGCGATACCGAGCGTGACAATTTCCTCACGGCGGAGCAGGCGCGCGACTATGGCATCGTCGACAAAGTCTTGCAAAAACGCCTCGCACCCGAGTAAAGTCAATCGAATCCACGAGGTGTAAGCGGTAATGGCCGAAAAATCCTCCTCCGGCGACAAGCTTCTCTACTGCTCGTTCTGCGGCAAGAGCCAGCATGAGGTGCGCAAGCTGATCGCGGGGCCGTCGGTGTTCATCTGCGACGAATGCATCGAGCTTTGCAACGACATCATTCGCGAGGAGGGCACCGGCAGCGAGACGGCGCGCGCCGATCGCAGCAAGCTGCCGACGCCGCACGAGATCCGCCAGATCCTGGACCAGTACGTGATCGGCCAGGAGCCGGCGAAGAAGATTCTGTCGGTCGCCGTCTACAACCACTACAAGCGACTCGAATCCGGCAGCAAGGACGACGACGTCGAGCTCGCGAAGTCGAACATCCTGCTGATCG
>Ga0157370_10008518_pt1 | contig 11054 bp, 4 predicted proteins | sample C35metaG_FD_113463 | JGI IMG/M metagenome (GOLD analysis project Ga0157370, IMG submission 113463) | Corn rhizosphere microbial communities from Kellogg Biological Station, Michigan, USA - C3-5 metaG | ecosystem: Host-associated > Plants > Roots > Rhizosphere > Soil | place: USA: Michigan... | reverse complement strand
GGAGAAGAAGCAGGCGAATGGAAAGAAGCTGTTCTGGTCGCGCGGCAATGGCTGGGTGATGGGCGGGCTGGTCAACGTGCTCGAGTTCATGCCCGAGGATTATCCGAGCCGCGCGAAATATGTGGAGCAGTTCCGGCAGATGGCGGCAAAGCTTGCGGAGATTCAGAGTCCCGATGGTCTGTGGCGCTCCGGCCTGCTTGACCCCGAAGCCTATGAACTCCCCGAAGTCTCGGGCTCGGCGTTCATTACGTACGGCATCGCTTATGGAATCAATCATCACATTCTCGATCGCGCCACGTATGAGCCTGTCGTCGAAAAGTCGTGGAAGGGAATGCTCAGCCACATTTATGCAGACGGCCGCCTCGGCTCCATTCAGCCTATCGACGGACAACCCGGCAAGTTCAAGCCCTCTGCCAGCTACGTCTACGGAGTCGGCGGCTTTCTTCTCGCCGGTTCGGAGATGCATCGCCTCGCGGCATCGAAGCACTGAGGCGCTCCTCTGCTTGACGACTGAATGGCCATTCAGTACGCTTCAGGCATCCGAGATTTTATCTCCGGAGTTTGCCTGATGCCCGAGAGTAGCGTCGCAGGAAGACAGATACGTCAAGCCGCCGTTCTCGGAGCCGGAACCATGGGTTCGCGCATTGCTGCTCATCTTGCCAATGCGGGCATTCCTGTGGTCCTCCTCGACATCGTGCCTCCCGGAACGGCGTCGGATGCTTCAAAACAAGAGCGCAACAAGCTGGCTCTTGCAGCGCTCGATGCGCTGAAGAAGTCAAGGCCCGCTGCCTTCTACCTGCCCGACAACGCCCGCTTTATCACGGCCGGCAACTTTGAGGACGGCCTTCACCTTATCGCCGACTGCGACTGGATTATCGAAGCCGTGGCGGAAGATCTCGAGATCAAGCGCTCGCTGTTGCTCAAAGTGCAGCAGCATCTCCGTCCCGGCGCTGTGGTGACCACGAATACCAGCGGCCTTCCCATTGCGGACATTGCAGCCAGTCTTCCCGGCGATCTGAAGCCTCATTTCTTCGGCACGCACTTCTTCAATCCACCGCGCTACATGCGTCTGCTGGAGATCATTCCTACTGCAGACACGGACCCCGCGGACCTCGCTACCATCGCGCACTTCTGCGATCTGCGGCTCGGGAAGACGGTCGTTCGCGCGCACGATACGCCTAACTTTATCGCCAACAGGATTGGCACATTCAGCCTGAGCAATGCCATTCGCCTGATGCAGGAGCAGGGATTGTCCATCGAAGAGGTGGATCTTCTCACCGGCTCTGCGCTGGGCTGGCCAAGGACCGGGACCTTTCGTCTGGGCGATATGGTCGGCATCGACGTGCTTGCTCATGTCGCAAAGAACTTCGAAGCTCAGGCCGCACGAATCAAAGACGAACGCGCCGATGTCACTCTCTCATCTTTTATCGGAAAGATGATCGAGAAGAAATGGCTCGGCGACAAGACCGGGCAAGGTTTTTACAAGAGTAGCGGAAAAGATGCGGAAGGCCGCAGTCTACGCCTTGCGCTCGATTGGAGGACGCTCGACTACAACCCTAGCGTGCGGCCTAAATTTCCCGCGCTCGATATGGCGAAGAACGTCGAGACGGCTGCCGCGCGTATTCCGCAATTGCTTCACGCCGATGCATCGAAGGACAAGGCCGCGGCATTTTACTGGCCGCTGCTCACGGAGCTATTCACCTACTCCGCGAACCGCATTCCTGAGATAGCCGACAGCATCGTCGAAGTGGACCGGGCCATGAAGACCGGATTTAACTGGGAGCTTGGACCCTTCGAGATGTTCGATGCCGCGGGAGTTCGCTCCACGACTGCAAAGATGCGTGCTGCGGGATTGCCGATTGCCGCAAACGTCGAGAAGCTTCTTGCTGCAGGCGAGAGCTGGTACAAGGACGACCCGAGTGCTCCCGGCGGGCGGCTCTTCTTCGACCCCGTCACCGGGAATTACAAACCAGTGCCGGTGACAGAGGGGGTTACCTCGCTTGTTGCTATCAAAAAAGCGCATGGCGCCGTCAGGAAGAACCCCGGAGCCACGGTCATCGATCTTGGTCAGGGCGTCGCCGCCATCGAGTTGCACTCGAAGATGAACGCTCTTGGAGACGATATTGTCTCGCTCATCACCCAAACGCTGAGGCCTTCCAGTCAGCAGGTGGCAGATTTTGAGGCCTTCGTCATTACTGGCGAATCGACGAATTTCTCTGTGGGCGCTAACCTCATGCAACTTCTGCTTACGGTTCAGGACGAAGAGTGGGACGAGGTTGATCTTGCAGTGCGCGCCTTTCAACAGATGACCCAGGCGGTCAAATTTTGTCTGCGTCCTGTCGTCGTTGCTCCGTATGGCCTATGTCTCGGCGGAGGCTCGGAGATCGCGCTTCATGCTGCTGCTCGACAACCCCATGCGGAGCTTTACATGGGTCTGGTCGAAGCCGGTGTAGGCCTCATCCCTGGCGGCGGCGGTTGCAAGGAGATGCTTCTGCGCAGTATCGACGCGGGTTCCAGCATTCGGCCCGATGCGCGTGGCGAAGGCGTCGAGATCTTCGAGGCGATCAAGAAGAGCTTCGAGACGATTGCCAAGGCTACTGTTTCAACCTCCGCCGCGGAGGCCCGCAGCCTCGACTTCCTCCAAATGTCGGACAACATCACGATCAATCGCGACCGCCTGCTCACCGATGCCGGGCTTCGCGCCCGCGCGATCGCTGACGCTGGATATGCTCCTCCCATGCCGCGCACCGATATTCCCGCGCCCGCCGAGAGCGTTCTGGCGACGCTGAAGCTGGCGGTCTGGACGATGCGCGAGGGACAGTACATCTCCGACCATGATGCGAAGGTGGCCAACTGGGTTGCGTATGTACTTTGCGGAGGCAAGGTAACTCCGGGCACGCGGGTCAGCGAACAATATCTTCTGGACCTCGAACGCGAAGCATTTCTCAGCCTGTGCGGAGAGAAGAAGACGCAGGAGCGAATCGCCTTCACCTTGAAGACTGGAAAGCCGTTGCGGAATTAGGAGCAGACCTGGAGTGGTCTTGTTATGAACGAAGTGGTCATCGTATCTTCTGTACGAACGGCAGTCGGCAAAGCTCCTCGCGGAACGCTTCGCACGACCCGGCCTGACGATCTCGCGGCGTTCGCCATTCAGGGAGCACTAGACCGCGTGCCTCAGTTGGATAAGGAAGAGATTGAGGACGTAATTCTGGGCTGCGCGATGCCGGAGGCGGAGCAGGGAATGAACGTCGCCCGCGTCGCCAGTTTTCGCGCTGGCTTGCCCATCGAGGCGGCCGCTATGACGATCAACCGTTACTGCGCTTCTGGCCTGCAAAGTATCGCTATCGCTGCGGACCGGATTCGCGGCGGAAGCGCGGAGGTCATCCTCGCCGGAGGGGGCGAGAGCATGTCGTATGTTCCTTTCGGCGGAAATAAGATCTCGGTTAATCCATGGCTGGTCGAGAACTATCCGGGCTCGTACATGTCGATGGGGCTCACCGCCGAACGAGTGGCGGCTCATGACGGCATCACGCGCGAGGCGATGGACCAGTTCTCCTTCGACCCGCACCAGAAGGCGCTCGCCGCAACCGCCGCCGGACGCTTCGAGGACGAGATCGTTCCTGTCACAGTTACGAATACGCCTGCAGGCGGTAAAAACATCGAGACTATCTTCAAGACTGACGAAGGCCCCCGTGCTGATACCTCTCTTGAAGCGCTCGCAAAATTGAAGCCCGTCTTTCACGCCAAGGGAACCGTTACGGCGGGGAACTCATCGCAGACCTCCGACGGAGCCGCCGCTGCTGTGGTCATGTCGGCGGGCCGCGCCGCCGCACTCGGCATCAAGCCGCTGGCGAAGTTCATCGCGTTTGCGTACGCGGGGTGCGATCCCGAAGAGATGGGCATCGGCCCCATCTATGCCATCCCCAAAGCCCTCAAGATGGCGGGCCTTTCTCTGGAAGATATCGGCGTCATCGAACTCAACGAAGCTTTCGCCGCGCAGTCGCTCGCCGTCCTCAAGGTGCTTGGCATGGATCCTGCGAAAGTAAACGTTAATGGAGGAGCTATCGCACTCGGCCACCCGCTAGGCTGCACCGGGGCGAAACTCACCGCTACTCTTCTCCGCGAGATGCCGCGTCGCAAAGCAAAGTACGGCATGGTAACGATGTGTGTAGGCGGAGGCATGGGTGCCGCCGGAATCTTCGAGGCTGCATAACTGCTGTTGGATGCAAGGAGCTTGATATGGCCACACTGACCGCCACCACTGATACTGCCGACAAAAAGATCACTCCCGGCGGCTCGTTCCTCATCTCCAATGCTGCGCCGCAAGACTGCTTCTTTCCCGAAGACTTCTCCGAAGAGCAGCGTCAGATCGCGCAGACCACAGCCGAATTTGCTACCAATGAGATCGTTCCCGTCTCCGACCAGATCGAAGCCAAGGATTTCTCTGTCATACGGCGGCTCCTCAAAGAAGCCTCCGAGCTTGGCCTGACCTCCGTGGATATCCCGGAAGAGTACGGCGGTCTGGAGATGGACAAATCTACCGCCGCTATCATCGCCGACAACATCGCCCGGCAGGGAAGTTTTTCCGTTATCTTCTCCGCGCATGTCGGCATCGGCACGCTGCCCATCGTCTGGTACGGCACGGCAGAGCAAAAGAAGAAGTACCTGCCCAAACTGGCCAGTGGCGAATTCATCGGAGCCTACGCTCTTTCGGAGTCCACCAGCGGCTCCGACGCTGTCAGTGCCCGCAGCCGCGCTGTCCTGTCCGAGGACAAGCAGACCTATACGCTGAACGGCGAAAAGATGTGGATTACCAACGCAGGGTTCGCCGATCTCTTCACCGTCTTCGCTCAGTGCGCCATACCCGATGGACCCAAGGCAGGTGAAGAAAAGCTCACCGCATTTCTCGTCGAACGCGGAACGCCCGGACTTACCATCGGCAAAGAGGAGCACAAGCTGGGGATACGCGGCAGCTCGACCTGCCCCCTTATTCTGGCTGACTGTAAGATCCCCGCCACCAACCTGCTGGGCGAAGTAGGCAAAGGCACTCACATCGCCTTCAACATCCTCAACGTCGGACGCTACAAGCTCGGCAACGCCGCCGTCGGGGCAGCGCGCATGGCGGTCGGGAACGGTATCCGCTACGCCAAAGATCGCAAGGCGTTCGGCAAATCCATCTCCGAATTCGGACTCATCGAGGAAAAACTCGCCGACTGCGCGGTTGGCGTCTTCGTCGGCGAAGCACTTTCGTATCGCACCGTAGGCATGATCGACGCGGCCCTCGCCCCTGTCGACAAACACGATACTGCCGCCATTCAGAAGGCCATTGAGGACTATGCCGTCGAGTGCAGCATCGTCAAGGTCTGGGACTCGGAGATGCTCGACCGCGTGGTCGACGAGGTCCTGCAAATCTACGCCGGTTACGGCTACGTCGAGGAGTATCCCGCCGAGCGGGCCTACCGCGATTCGCGCATCAACCGCATCTTTGAAGGCACCAACGAGATCAATCGCCTCATCATCACCGGCTGGCTGATGAAGTCGGCGATGTCTGGCAAGCTGGCGTTGATGCCTGCGATCAAGCAACTGATGGATGAGGTGATGGCTGGCCCGGCTGCGAAGGAAGACCGGGAAGGGCCACTCGCCGCCGAGTTCGATCTTCTGGCCAACGCAAAGAAACTGACCCTCTTTGCCGCCGGGGTCGCGACCCAGAAATATATGGCGAAGATCTCCGAGGAGCAGGAGGTGATGGGGGCCATCGCCGATATGGTGATTGAGGTCTACGCGATGGAGTCCGCGATTCTGCGCGCGGAGAAGATGACCGCCGGGAAGGCAGGCGCTGCCGCCGAAATCCCCGTTGCCATGGCCCGCATCTATGCCGCTGCCGCCATTGAGAAGATTGAACTTTGCGCCCGCAAGGTGATCGCTGCCGTAGCCGAAGGCGAAATGGCGCGCACCCAGTTCACCATCCTCCGCCGTCTTGCCAAACACGATCCGGCGGACACCATCGCTCTCCGTCGGCAGGTGGCGCGGCACGTCGTCAGGGCGGGAAAATATTCCTTGTAACTTTTTGAGGGTCCAGGGGGGCAAGCGCAACATTTTCCCAAAACGGGGGTTTGGGCAGGTGGGCTGTATGGCGTCTGTTTTATCTTCCGCAAACGAGCCGGTTGTCTGTCTATAATGTCTGCTGTACCGGCGCTGAAGGCCGATGGCACGAATATCAGTCAGGACTTTGATGACTGTCGCATGATGGAGAAGTTGACGCTGCTTAACCGTTACGCAGGAAAGAAGATCTATGCAGAGCCGTTCGCTTTTCAGCAATATACTCCCGGTCGTCGGCCTCGTTTTCGCGCTTTCTCCTCTGGGCCACGCAGTTTCCCCCAACCGAATTGCGGCCGTTGCCGCGGAGTCTCGGGCCGCGCTGCCGCACACCGTTTCGCCGAGGGTAAAGAATGCGGCCGATCTTGGCTCGGCACCCTCGGACCGTGTCCTCGATAACCTCACCCTGCGCTTCAATATGACAGCAGCGCAGCAGGTCGCGCTAACCCAGCTTCTCAGCGACCAGCAGAATCCGAGTTCGCCGCGCTATCACCAGTGGCTGACGCCGGAGCAGTTCGGCGCGCAGTTCGGCCTCAGCAGCGCCGACCTGGCTAAGGTCTCGGCATGGCTGACCAGCCAGGGGTTCACCATTACCGGGGTTGCGCGCAGCTCCACCTTCATCACCTTCAAGGGGACGGTGGACCAGGCGCAGCGAGCGTTCCATACCAGCATCCACAGTATGAACCTGAACGGTGAGCAGCACTTCGCCAATACCACCGACGCCGTGCTGCCTGCGTCGATCGCCGGTGTTGTCTCGACGATCACCGGCCTGAACAACTTCAGGCTCAAGTCGCGTGCCGTGCCTCGCATCGTCAAGACCGATCTGCTGAACCCGGATTACACCTCGTCCGTTTCGGGCGGCCACTTTATTGCGCCGGGCGATTTCTACACGATCTACGACAGTAACGCGCTTGTCAGCAATGGCATCACAGGCGCCGGGATTGGCCTGTGCCCCGGCCAACCTGCCGGGTCATGCGGCGGCTACGATATCGCTGCGATGGGCCAGGTAGATCTCAGCCTTGCCGATGTTGCCGCGTTTCGTGCCGCCTCCGGGCTTCCTGCGAATGCGCCTACCGTCGTGCTCGCCGGAACAACCGATCCTGGGTCCCCTACATCGAGCACCAGCGTTCCCAGCACCGGCGACCTTTCCGAGGCCCAGCTTGACGTGGAATGGTCGGGTGCCAGCGCTCCCGGCGCCAAAATCGTCTATGTCAATTCGACCGACGTAATCAACATCTCTCTGCCCTCAGCCATCGACGCCAACCTCGCGCCTATTATCACCATCAGCTACGGTGAATGCGAGGCGGCGGCGGGCATCAGCGGGATGGACGCCTTCAGCCAGCTCTTCCAGCAGGCCAATGCTCAAGGCATCACCATCGTCGGCCCATCCGGTGACTCCGGTGCCACCGATTGCGACTATCAGACTGCCACGGCGACGCAGGGCCTTGCCGTCGATTTTCCCGGAAGTTCGCCCTTTGTGACCTCTGCCGGGGGCACGATGTTCAATGATGGAACTGCCACCGGCGCGACCTCATACTGGAGCGCCACCAATGGGGCTAGCTCCGGCTCGGCCCTCTCCTATATTCCCGAGACGGTCTGGAACGAGACCACCAGCAGCGCTCTCGGTGCAGGCGGAGGAGGGGCCAGCGCCTTCAACTCTAAGCCTGTGTGGCAGACAGGAACCGGAGTTCCGAACGACTCCGCCCGCGATGTTCCCGACATCTCGCTCAACGCGGCTTCCAATCACGACGGCTACCTCTTCTGCGTCCAGGGATCGTGCACCAATGGATATCGCGACGCCGCCGGAACCTTGAGCGTCGTCGGCGGAACATCGGTGGCGGCACCTTCCTTCGCGGGCATTCTTGCACTGGTCGAGCAGAAGAACGGCACTCGCATCGGCAATGCCAATCCAATTCTGTATGCCCTGGCCAACAGCACTTATTACAACGGCGTCTTTCACGACATCACCAGCGGCAACAACAACAGCCCATGCGAGGCCGGTACGCCCAATTGCCCCAGCGGTGGCAGCATCGGCTACACAGCCGGCACCGGCTACGATCTGGCCACGGGATGGGGAACGATTGACGCGACCAATCTCGCTGCTAAATGGACGCTCGTCACTCCTGTCGTCGATGTCGATGCGACGCGCACCATCTCCCAGACGACGCTCACGACCACCAGTTCTATCTGTGGCATCTCCGGCGGCAGCCTTCCGCTCACCGTCAAAGTCATCAACGGAACCTTCGATAGCAATGGCAATCCCATCGTTGGCAGTGTCCCCACAGGCACAGTCCAGTTGCTGGTCGATAATGCAGCCGTTGGTGCGCCCGTAGCGCTCAGCAATGGAACCGCGGCACTTACCCTCGATACGTCCGCGCTCTCATCGGGCGGCCATACGGTCAGCGTCCTCTACTCCGGCGACACTACCTACGCCGGATCGAGAGGCACGCTGCTCGGCTCCGACGGCTCGCTCACGCCCATCGACGTAGTCTCCACTACCAGTCCCGACTTTTCGATTACGCCCTGTACTGCCAGCACAACGGCGAGGGCAGGCGGCGTGGCTCCAGGGGTCGTCCTTACCTTTACCCCATTCCAGGGATTTACCGGGCCTATCACCCTGTCGGTCAGCACCAATCAGTCGGTGACGGCCAGCTACAGCTTTTCTCCGGCCCTCTCTTCGACGAATACCATCACGATCGCCTCGGCCAGCGTTCCGGTGACGCTTACGCTGTCCGCATTTCAGAGTAGCGCGAAGACTGCGACCGCGAAGCTCAAAGTCGCCTCGAACCATCCTCCTGCGATGAAACTTCCCTGGTATGTTGCCGGGTCCGGCGCAACGCTGGCCTGCATGTTTCTGCTGGTGCTTCCACGCCGCCGCCGCTGGGGCGCGCTGCTTGCCGTCATCATCTCCGTTGGAGCCATCGGTGCGGGAGGTTGCGGGTCGAGCAGCAGTTCGAGCACCTCACCCACGTCCCCGACTCAACCCGTCGTCACGAACGCAGCGCCGGGGACTTATACGATTGCGGTCACGGCGGTAGCGGGTAATGTGTCCCACCACGCCACCATCCTGTTTACCGTTCAATAGCATTGCTGCATCGGATAAAAAGGCCGCACTTGCGAGTGCGGCCTTTTTATTTGCCGGAGTGCCCCGGCAACGGCGGAACACTTTCGGCTGCACCTTCCGCAATGCGCGTCAGGTAGTCCTGGGCGCTAAAGGCGGCCCCTGTTCGCGGGGCGCGGACATACTCGCCATCCGGATGCAGGAGGCGGGCCTTCGTGTTGTCTGCCAGATACGCCGCAAGAATTTCTTCCCGTAACCTCTGCGCCAGGTCCGGCTGCGTCACCGGAAACAGGACCTCGCAACGCTCAAATAAATTTCGAGGCATCCAGTCCGCGCTGCCGCAGTAGATCTCTTCCTTGCCGCCGTTCGCAAAGCTGAAGATGCGGCTGTGTTCGAGATAGCGTCCCACAATGCTTCGCACCCGTATGCGTTCGCTCAGGCCCTTCACCCCGGGCCGAAGCGAGCACATCCCTCGCACGATCAGATCAATCTCCACGCCCGCCTTCGACGCGGCATACAAGACTTCGACCGTGGGGCGGTCGAGCAGGGCGTTCATCTTCGCAACGATCGCCGCCGGTCGTCCTGCCTTCGCATGGGCGGCCTCTCGTGCAATCAACCCGATCAGGCTATCGGCCAGGGTCAGCGGAGCGACCATCAGCGGTGCATAGGAGGCGGCCTCTGTCTCAGCGGTCAGATAATTGAAGACCTTCTGCACGGCCTCCGTCATCTCCGGGCGCGAGGTCAGCAGGCTGATATCGGTATAAAACCGTGCCGTCACCGGGTTGTAATTTCCCGTTCCCAGATGGGCATAGCGACGCACCACACCATCGGGATCGCGCCGTACCAGCAGCGCCAGCTTGCAGTGGGTCTTCAGCCCGAAGATTCCGTGAAAGACGCCGACCCCGGCGTCCTCCAGCTCCCGCGCCCAGCGAATGTTGGAGTCTTCGTCGAACCTCGCCATCAGCTCCACAACAACAGTGACATCCTTGCTCTGCGCGGCTTCGATCAAAGCTCGGAAGATCGGCGAATCCTTGCTCGTCCGGTAAAGCGTCTGCTTCATCGAGATAACGTTGGAATCCTCCGCAGCCGACTCGATAAAATCCTCCACCGTCTTGTACGAGTCGAAGGGATGGTGCAGCATCACGTCCCGTTCGCGCAACTCCTCAAACAGGTCGGCACACTTCGACCCCAGCTTAAATTCCTTCCCTGTGAACGCAGGATACTTAAGCTCCGGCCGCTTGGTCTCCGAGTAAAGATTCATCAGCCGCGAAAGGTTGACCGGCCCATCGGTTTTAAAGACCTGCCACGGGTCAAGCTCAAAGTTGGTTCTTAGCCGCTCGACGATCTCTTCCGCCGCGAAGCCGTCAATCTCCAGCCGGACGGCATCGCCCTTGCGCCGGTTGTGCAGCTCTGCCCGCACGCTCTCCAGCACCGACCGTGACTCCTCCTCCTGCATATAGAGGTTGCTGTTCCGGGTCACCCGAAATGCCGAGCACGACAGCACCTCGTATCCGCGAAACATCCGCTCCACCTGCGACTCGATCAACTCGTGCAGCAGGATGAAATCGGAGGATTGGTCCGGCGCAGGCAGCGGCACCAGCCGGGGCAGCGAACGCGGCACGGTCACGACGCCCAGCACCGCGGGCCGGCCCGCGCCATTTCCTCTGCGCTTGTTCTTCAGCAGCAGGGCAAGGCAGAGGGCTTTATTCAACACTCGTGGAAAAGGATGCGAGGGATCGATCGTTACCGGCGTCAGCAGGGGATCGACCTCGTTCTCATAGAACGCGAGTGCATAGGCCCGCTTCTCGTCGCTCAGTTGCTCCCACCGCAGAACGCGAATCCGCTGCTCCTTCATCGCCGGAAGCAGTTGCTCATTCCAGCAGCGGTACTGTGCCTG
>Ga0157370_10008515_pt1 | contig 11059 bp, 11 predicted proteins | sample C35metaG_FD_113463 | JGI IMG/M metagenome (GOLD analysis project Ga0157370, IMG submission 113463) | Corn rhizosphere microbial communities from Kellogg Biological Station, Michigan, USA - C3-5 metaG | ecosystem: Host-associated > Plants > Roots > Rhizosphere > Soil | place: USA: Michigan... | reverse complement strand
GAAGCTGACCCAGCGCGCCGATAATCAGGTGCTGCTGTACTGGGCGACCAAACAGGAATAGACAGCGTTCAACCCAAGGTCCCGGCGGCATCACGCTTCCGGGACCTTTCGTTTCCAGGCGACAGCGACGTCAGCCGCACCAAGAGGAAAGTGAAAGGAAACCATGCTCGCTTTCACGCTTCGCCGCGCCGTACAGGCCGTCGGCGTCATGATTGCGGTCGGGATTATCGCTTTCTCGATGTTCCGTTTCGCCGGCGATCCGGTCAGCCAGATCGTCTCGATCGACACCTCGGCGGCGGAGCGCGCGGCGGTGCGCCAGTCGCTGGGCCTCGACGATCCCGTCGCCGTGCAATTCGTCCGCTATGTTGCCAATGCCGCGCAATTCAAGTTCGGCGTGTCCTATCAATTCCGCCAGCCGGTGGCGAACCTGTTGATGGAGCGGATGCCGGCCACGCTGGAACTCGCGGTCTGCGCCACGTTTCTCGCGATGCTGTTCGGCATCTTGATGGGGGTCTACTCGGCGCTGCGGCGCGACACCGTGCTGACCAGGATATTCCAGGCGGTCTCGCTGATCGGGATATCGCTGCCGACGTTCCTGATCGGCATCCTGCTGATCTATCTGTTCTCGGTGACGCTGGGCTGGCTGCCGTCGTTCGGCCGCGGCGACGTCGTGAAGATCGGCTGGTGGTCGACCGGCCTGCTGACGCTGTCCGGCCTCAAGGCGCTGATCCTGCCCTCGATCACGCTCGGCCTGTTCCAGATGACCCTGATCATGCGTCTGGTGCGCGCCGAAATGCTCGAAGTGCTGCGCACCGACTACATCCGCTTCGCCCGCGCCCGCGGCCTGACCACCCGCGCCATCCATTTCGGCCATGCGCTCAAGAACACGCTGGTTCCCGTCATCACGGTCGCCGGACTGCAGTTTGGCTCGGTTATTGCTTTTGCGATCATCACCGAGACCGTGTTCCAGTGGCCGGGTATGGGGTTGTTGTTCGTGCAGGCCGTGCAAAACGTCGACATTCCGATCATGGCGGCCTACCTGATGATGGTCTCGCTGATCTACGTCACCATCAATCTGGTGGTCGATATCCTCTACACCGTCGTCGATCCGCGCCTGCGCTCGACCATCAGCCGTCCGGCATAGCGAGTCACCATGTCCGACGCCGTAGCTCCCCACCCCGCCGAGCCGAACGCGCAAGCCGCGCGGCTCAGTGCCGGCTGGCTGAAGCGCATGCTTGACAGCGACATGTTCTATTCGTTCCGTCGCTCCAAGATGACGATGGTGGCGGCGGCCGTGACCGTTCTGTTTTTTCTGCTGGCGATCTTTGCCTCGCAGCTTTCGGTGCAGAACCCGTTCGATCCCGCGCAATTGCAGTTGATGAACTCGCGGATCTCGCCGCTGTGGACCGCGGACGGCCAGTCGCCGTTTCTGCTTGGCACCGACGAACAGGGCCGCGACGTGTTTTCGGCCATTCTCTACGGCTTGCGGATTTCGCTCGTTGTCGGCGTCCTCGGCATGCTGTTCGCGGGCGTGCTCGGCGTCACGCTAGGGCTGGTGGCGGGATATGTCGGCGGTGCGGTCGACGGGCTGATCATGCGCATCGCCGATGTGCAGCTCACCTTTCCCGCGATCCTGATCGCGCTGCTGGTCAACGGCGTCGCCAAATCCGTGTTCGGCAACCGGCTCGACGCCATCAGCACCCTGGCGGTGCTGGTGGTCGCGATCGGACTGAGTTTCTGGGTGCAATATGCCCGCACCGTCCGCGGCTCGGTCATGGTCGAGAAGAGCAAGGACTATGTCGCGGCCGCGCAATTGATCGGGCTTCCCGCTTCGAAAATCATGCTGCGGCACGTGCTGCCGAACACGATGGGGCCGATTCTGGTGATCGCCACCATCAACCTCGGGCTCGCGATCATCACCGAGGCGACGCTGTCGTTCCTCGGCGCCGGCATGCCCGACACCATGCCCTCGCTCGGCACCCTGATCCGGATCGGCAACAACTACCTGTTCGCCGGCGAATGGTGGATCGTTGCCTTTCCCGGCATCGCGCTGGCGGGGCTGATCCTCTCCATCAACCTGCTGGGCGACTGGCTGCGCGACGCGCTCAATCCAAAGCTCCGATGACAACTCCCGTTCTTTCCGTGCGCAATCTCCAGGTGGAATTCCTCACCCGCCGCGCCACCTTGCGCGCGATCGACGGCGTCTCCTTCGATATCGCCAAGGGCGAAGTGCTCGGCGTGGTCGGCGAATCCGGCGCCGGCAAATCGGTCACCGGCCTCGCCGTGATCGGGCTGATCGATCCGCCGGGCCGGATCAGCGGCGGCGAGATCTATCTGTCGGGCATGCGGATCGATCATCTGCCGCCGGAGGAAATCCGCCGCATCCGGGGAAAACGGATCGGGATGATCTTCCAGGATCCGCTGACGAGCCTCAATCCGCTCTACAGAATAGGCGACCAGATCGTCGAGACCATCCGCACCCACACCAATCTTTCGGAAAGCGCTGCGCGCAAGCGCGCCATCGATCTGCTGGCCGAGGTCGGAATCCCCGCCCCGGAAAAGCGCATCGACGCCTATCCGCACGAATTCTCCGGCGGCATGCGCCAGCGTGTCGTGATTGCGCTCGCGATCTGCGCCGAACCGGAACTGATCATCGCCGACGAGCCGACCACCGCGCTCGACGTGTCGGTGCAGGCGCAGATCATTTCGCTGATCAAGCGCCTCGGCCGCGATCACGGCACCGCCGTGATGCTGGTCACCCACGACATGGGCGTGATCGCTGAAACCTCCGACCGGGTCGCCGTGATGTATTCGGGCCGGATCGCCGAGATCGGTCCCGTCAGGGATGTCGTGCAGAACCCGCTGCACCCGTATGCGAAGGGTTTGATGGGCGCAATTCCGACGCTGGCAGGCGAAGACAAGCGGCTGGTGCAGATTCCGGGCTCGATGCCGCGGCTGTCGGCGATCCCGCCGGGCTGCTCGTTCAATCCGCGCTGTGCGTTCGCCTTCGACCGCTGCCGCGTCGAGCGGCCGGAACCGCTCCTGCACGGCACCCAGTCGGTCGCCTGCCACCTCTACGATACCGCGCCCCGTCAAGCCGCGAAGGAGACCGCGGCATGAGCGCGTTTGTCGACGTCAAGAACCTGCGCCGCGTGTTCGACGTTTCAAAGCCGTGGCTCAACCGCGTGCTGGAAGGCGGCCATCTCGAATTCCTGAAAGCCGTCGACGGCGTCACCTTCGACATCAGGAAGGGCGAGACCTTCGCGCTGGTCGGCGAATCCGGCTCTGGCAAGACCACGGTGGCGCGGATGGTCGTGGGCCTGCTGCCGCCGAGTTCCGGTGAAGTCGTCATCGACGGCGTGTCGATGACCAATGTGAAACAGGCGCAGGTGCGGCAACGGCTGCGCCGCCGCATCCAGATGATCTTTCAGGATCCCTATGCCAGCCTCAATCCGCGCTTCCGGGTCGATGCCATCGTCTCCGAGCCGATCCGCGCCTTCGACCTGATCCAGGGCGAGCGCGACATCGCCGCCCGCGTTGGCGAATTGCTTAGCCTGGTCGGCCTGCATCCCGACGACGGCCTGAAATTTCCACATGAATTTTCCGGCGGCCAGCGCCAGCGCATTGCGATCGCGCGGGCATTGGCTTCCGAGGCCGAATTCATCGTTTGCGACGAGCCGACCTCGGCGCTGGATGTTTCCGTGCAGGCACAGATCCTCAACCTGATGCGCGACCTGCAGGACAAGTTCGGCCTGACCTATCTCTTCATCAGCCACAACCTCGCGGTGGTGCGCCACATGGCGAGCAGGATCGGCGTGATGTATCTCGGCCGTATCGTCGAGATCGCGGAAGGGCGCGAACTGTTCGCCAATCCGCGCATGCCCTACACCAAAATGCTGCTGGGCGCGGTTCCGGATCTGGCGATGTCCGGCCGTCAGCGGATACCGGTCCAGGGCGAAATCCCCAATCCGATCGATCCGCCGCCCGGATGCGCGTTCAATCCGCGCTGCCCGCTGGCATTCGACCTGTGCCGCCAGCAGGCACCCGCGTTGATCGACGGCGTGGCCTGCCACGCCGTCAACAACCCGGCCGCAGTCCCCGTTCAGGCTTGATTCAATCGCAGGCGCCGGACCGGCTGGCTACTCCGTCGGCGGTCTGAGGTATCGTACGGGCGGCGCAAGCACGCGGTCGCAAAAAGCATCCGTACAGAGCCTTATGCGATCACGATGCCCCTCATATTCCAGCCTTTGCCTTGTCGGCAGAACTTGACTTGCGGCTCGTCGGTCGCCCCCCGCCAACGGTACGCTTGTTGCCAGCAGACAGCTCTTGCTGCGACGCGCCGGGCGGGAAAAGCGGCATCTCGCCATCCGCATGGAGCTCGACCAGAAAGTCCATGCCGGCACGCATCACGTGTTCGGAAGCCAGCGTAGCGGCCGCGCGCTCGTCGCCCTCGATAATGGCCCGCAAGATTGCCGCGTGCTCGTCCCAATTGCGCGCCTGCCGGGCCGGATTCATCGGCGAGAACAGCATCGCGGTTCTTTCGCGCAGTCTCTGCATGATATCCCCCAGGACCGTATTCTGTCCTGCCGCGGCGAGCTCGCGATGAAACTGCTGATTCAGATCGAACAGCTGCTCGAACCGCCTGGCCGTGACGGCCGCCGTGCCCTTGTTCAAGACGGTCTCGATACGCTTGATGATCAGCTTGTCCTGACGGCGTGCCGCCAGTCTGGCATTTTGCCCCTCCAGCAGCGCGCGTACTTCGATGGTCTCGCGCGCTTCCTGCTCCGTCATCGTCGCAACCGCCGCCCCGCGTCGCGCGGTGACTTCGATCAGGCCTTCGGATGCCAACGCACGAATCGCCTCGCGCACGGGATTGCGGGATACGCCGAGTTCGTCGGCCAGCCGCCCCTCGACCAGCCGTTCGCCCGGTTTCAATCGTCCGGACAAAATCGCCTGACGAAGCTCGGTGACGACCCGGTCATGAAGCGAGGAATGGTCCTCGCCCAGGCGACGCTTCGGGACCCCGATGGTAAGCACCATATCGTTAGCCTATCTCAAGAATCGAACGGCAAACCCGCAGGAAAAAGTTGATCGAAGCGCCGAAAAGCCGATCGCCTGACGCTTGCACCAGGGCAGGCTGCCTGCAACCAGTCTACCGGAGTCGCGTTGATTTGCTATCCTGCTGCCCGAAACCTGCTGACGCGAGTGGGACAAATCTCAAGCTTCCGTGATGGAGCGGTCATGGATTGCGGCCACGCCATCAACCATCACGTCAATGCGTTCGATCCTCGCGAGCCGTCCGTCCTGCTTACGGCTCCGGCTCGTCCTGTGCCGGCATCGTCATCGCCGCTGCCGGCCCGGTACGCGGAACAGCCGCGCGCCGTTCAGCCAATGGCACCCAGGACACACTGACGTCGCCATGCAGGAATGTCTGGCAAGCCATTCGGTACCCTGCCTTCAGCTGCTCTTCGGTCAGATGCTTGCGTTCCTTGGGCTTGACGGCATCGGTGTGCTCAAGCCCGGCCTCGATCCTGCATTTGCACGTGCCGCACAAGCCGCCGCCGCACTTGAAGGGAATGCCGCCTTGCTCGCGCAGCGAAACCCGCAGCAGGTTGCTGTCGGCCGGGGCGCTGGCCACTTTGCCGCCGTTGGTCAGGAAGGTGACTTGAATCATGTAGCGACCGAAGGGTTCAGCTTGCGGACAGCGGCATCTTGCGCAGCTCGGTATCCATGTGACCGAATGTCGTCAGGTGCTCGAGCTCTTTGAGCGCTTGGGCCGTGGTCTCGAATTTTTCGAGGAATTTTGAGGGCACGTCGTTGACGATCGCGGTGTCGTCCTCGACCACGCGGATCTTGACGCTCTCTTCGACCAGCTCCGCGATCACGAAATGCGCCTTGACGTGCCCGTAGAACCTGTAGTCGTAAGCCTCCAGAGGCCGCAGCCCATCGACAGCTTCAGTTCTGAACTGTCCCGGCTTGCTCGTCAGGATGACATACATGTTCATTCCTCCTTGCTGCCGGCGTCTTGCGGAACGACGGCCGACACAGCCGATGCCGACACTGCCGACGCCGACACAACCGACCAAGGCTCGATCGGGTTCTTGTCCTGCGCCAACTCGACATCGTGGTTGAGCCACAACTGGCAGATCAGACGGTAGCCATCGTCCAGCCGGGGGCCGAGCTGCTTCCGTTCCTTCCAGTTCGGCTCCGGCAGCTGCTCTGCCCCCTTGAGAACGCGGCAGGCGCATTTCGCGCATTTCCCCATCCCGCATCCATAGCGCAGATGCGGAAAGGGAAACTGCTTGATGCCGGCCCGGACCACCAGATTGGTGTTCTCGGCGATCTCGCCCTGGTGGGCCTGGCCGTCGCGATGAAGAATGACGGTTGGCACCTGGTTACGCCTGCAGCAATCGACGCTCGTCCTGCGGGACCTTGCGCTCGACGGCCTCGAGTTCGCTCATCGGAATCTCGTGCGCGACATAGTCCCAATACAGCGCCGTGGTGTAGAGCAACCGCATCTGCGCGCCGACTTCGCAGATCTTCAGGCATCGCTGCTGCAGTTCGACGGTGTTGGCATGTTCGAGAACGATCTGATAGCCGCGCTCACCATGGATCTCGTCGGACACGATGTGGAGATCAAAGAACTCGACCTCCTCGTCGGTGAACTTGTACTTCTCGCGCAGCGTCGGGGTCTGCTTGCGATAGATCGACGGCACCTGCGACTCCAGCCCGACGACAAGGCCGGCGACCGCGACGATCGGATCCTCGCGCATGGCAACGGAATAGCACCAGCTCTGCAGGCCGCGCGTCGTTGCGGTCATGTTGTCGGGATCGATCACCCGCGCGCGCGTGGTGCCGCAGGCTTCGGCGAAGCGAATCAGCAGGTCGGTATGGCGGTCGCCGCCGATCTCCTCCTCGTACATGTTGGCGAGCAGGAAATCCTTTGCTTCGGTGTAGCGATCCGGCATCCGCGCATAGATATAGGCCAGGTAGTCCGCGAACGGTCCGACATAGTGGAAGTGGTTTTCGGCCCAGCTCGCGAGATGGGCGCGACTGAGTTTCCCGCTGGCCCAGGCGATGCTGAACGGCGCCTTGTTGGCGCTTTTACCCTTGATCGCATTCTCAAGGGCGGTGCGGAATTCCACATGGTTCATCAATTCGGGCATCTTCGCTCTCCCTTTGTGCCTTTATGGCGAATTGGCTGCTGCGCCTCGTCTGGCTGAGATTGAATATTGTATACAATTTTGCGGAAGTCAAGACAGCGGATGCGCCCGGCTCTTTTCGCCCATGCAACAAAACCTCGGTGCAGCAAATGTAGCTGTTACTCCTTTGAAAAAAGCGGCTATCGCCTGGACGGTGGATCACTGCGCGATTGCCCTGGGTCGAAGGCATGACCACACAATCTGAATCGAAATCCGCAGTTTTCTATTGCATTTTGGAATACAGTATACAATTCTCCACGTCGTTGAAACAATATCGCGGTAATCATCCGCTTTTGCCGGTCTCTGGGGGGAGCCATGACAAGTCACATCACCATCGGCGCGGCGCACTGGGTCTATCTCGCCGGGGTCGCCATCATCGTCGTGACCATGATCTTGCGCGCCAATGTCGTCGTACCGTCCATTATCGCGACCCTTCTCGTGACACTGGCCTGGTCGCACAGCCCGGTGACGGCTGTCGGCAGCGTCTTCAATGCGAGCTTCACGGCGGCAAAGGAGCTCTTCAACATCTTTCTCGTGATCGCGCTGATGACGGCGCTGTTGAACGCCCTGAAGGTGCTGCGTTCGGACATCAGGATGGTGGAACCGTTTCGCGCAGTCATGAAAAACGGTCATGCCGCATATTTTGTCCTCGCCGCGATCACCTATGTGATTTCCCTGTTCTTCTGGCCCACGCCCGCGGTGCCGCTAGTGTCGGCGGTGCTGCTGCCGGCCGCGATCGCCGCCGGTCTTCCGCCGCTTGCCGGCGCGATGGCGATCGCCATCGCCGGTCAAGGCATGGCGTTGTCGTCCGATTACGTGATCGGCGTGGCACCCGGCATCAGCGCGAAGGCTGCGGGCGCAGCGGTGAACGTGGCAATGGTGGCCGATCGGGCCCTGGTGCTGTCGCTGATCACCGGTTCGATCGCGCTGTTGCTGGCCTACCTCTCGATCCGCAAGTCGATCGTGCCGCCCAGCAACTCCCTGCTCGATCGATGGCAGGCGCAATCGAGCAACGGCGACCTCGCCCGGATCGAGGCCGAGGGAACCTTCGACAAGGCTGAGATCGCGCGCGGCACCAGCCAGGAGCCGCTGGTCAGCGACGCGCAGGTCAGCCAGAAGCTGTCGATGATCGGCCAAAAGCGGATCGGATGGTCGAAGTTCTTTGCCATCGCGACGCCACTGGCCTTCCTTTGCGTCATCGTGCTGATGATGATGTCCAAGATGGGCTACGGCCACGACCTGAAAGGCGGCGAAGCCGCCGCGCTGGTCGGCGGTGTCGCGGCATTGCTGATGGTGTGCGCTGCATTCGCCACCGACGGGCTACGCAAGGCGTTGGACACCAGCGCCGACCACGTCACGGAGGGTTTCGTTTTTGCTTTCCGCGCCATGGGGTCGGTGCTGCCGATCGCAGGCTTCTTCTTCCTCGGCGCCGGCGGCGATCTGGCGGCTTCGATTCTCAACGTGCCGGCCGCGCAGGCCCCGAGCCTCCTGTTCGAGTTGATTCAGAGCGCGCAAGGCTGGATTCCCGACAACCACTTCCTGGTGGCATTCGGTGTCCTGATCGTTGGCATGATCACGGGAATCGACGGCTCCGGCTTTGCCGGCCTGCCGCTGACCGGCTCGCTGTCCGGCGCGCTGGCGCCAGGCGCCGGGCTGCACCCGGCGACGCTGGCCGCGGTGGGCCAGATGGGAGCGGTATGGACCGGCGGCGGCACGCTGATCGCGTGGTCGTCGCTGATCGCGGTCGCCGGGTTCACGCGCGTGCCGGTGTTCAAGATCGTGGATGCGGTGCTCGTGCCGGTGCTGGTCGGACTTGCCGTATCGACGTTGTGCGCGGTGATGTTGTGGAGCTAGCGAAAGGCAATGATCATGAATGACGCCGCAGTATCGGTGGCTCGCGCCGCACCAGCGCGCGCCGAAATCGAAAAATTCAAGAACTACATCGATGGCCAATGGGTGGCGGGCCGGACAAGAGAGTATTTCGACGACGTCAATCCCGCCGACACGTCCGACGTCGTCGGCCAATTTCCCGCCTCTTCCGCGGCAGATGCCGAGGTCGCCGTGCGCGCGGCGGCCGCTGCCTGCGCGAGCTGGAAAAAGACCCCGATCACCGCGCGGGCGAAGATTCTCAACGGCGCCGCCAGCTACCTGGAGACGCATGTTGATCGATTCGCGGAGGAGTTGACGCGGGAGCAAGGCAAGGCGCTCAATCTGAGCAAGGACGAGATCCTGCGCTCGGCGCAAACGCTGCGGTTCTATGCCGTCGAAGGTCAGTCGTTTGCGGGCGAGACGTTCCCCAATGACGATGCCGACATGGTCGTCTATACGCAGCGCGAGCCGTTGGGCGTGGTGTCGGTCATCACCCCGTGGAACTTTCCGGTATCCATCCCTGCGCGGAAAATCGCGCCGGCGCTGATCGCCGGCAACACCGTGGTATTCAAGCCGTCGTCCGACGCGCCGCTGAGCGGCTACCGCCTCACGGACGCCTTCGTCGCCGCCGGTATTCCAAAAGGCGTGCTCAATTTCGTCACCGGGAGCGCCGCCGATGTCGGCCCGGCGATCACCGTGCCGCCGGTCGTCCGCGCCATATCCTTCACGGGATCTACCTCGGCCGGCGAACAGATACATCGCTCGGTCGGCTTCACCACACGCACCCAGATGGAGCTCGGCGGCAAGAATCCGCTGATCGTGATGGAGGACGCGGATCTCGACAAGGCCGTGGACCTGACCATCAAGGGCGGCCTGTCGCTGAGCGGACAAGCCTGCACCGGGACCAGCCGCGTGCTGGTCATGCAACAGGTCAAGGCGGCGTTCACCGACAAGCTCGTGACCAGGGTGAAGGCGCTGAAGATCGGAAGCGGCCTTGTTGCGGGAAACGATATCGGACCGCTGGCGACGGCGCGCCAACTGGAGACGGTGCTGCGTTACGTCGAGATCGGCAAGCGCGAGGCGACGTTGCTGTGCGGCGGCGAACGCCTCAGCGGTCCGGCTTACGACCGCGGCTATTACGTGTCGCCCGCGATTTTTACCGATGTCACCCAGGACATGCGGATCGCGCGCGAGGAGATATTCGGGCCGGTGATCGCCCTCATCGAGGTGACGAGCTACGCGGATGCGATCGCGAAAGCCAACGATACCGAATATGGCCTGTCGGCTGCCATCGCGACGAGCAATCCGCGTTACATCCATGACTTCGCGAACGACATCGAATCGGGAACCGTCAAGATCAACCGCACCACCACCGGCAACCTGATCAATGCGCCGTTCGGCGGCCTCAAGCGCTCCAGTACGTCGACGTTCCGCGAGTCCGGTCGCGCCGGCCTGGAGTTCTATACCCAGATCAAGACGGTCTATCGCGGCTGCTGATCGACGACTGCCCTTATTCATCCGTCAATTCCTGTAATTCGAACGCCGGGACAACCACATGAGAGCTGCATTCAAGCTGGAACTCGAGGAGGCGCGTCACATGGTTGCCGCCGCCGTCCGCAAATCCCGGGAAATCGGCGTGCTGGAGACGGTCTGCGTCGCCGATGAAGGCGGCTACCCGCTGGCGTTGGAGCGAATGGACCGCGCCCGGGTGACGGGACCGCAGATCGCCTGGAACAAGGCCTTCACCGCGGCCGGCCACCGGCGATCGACCCATCTGTTCAACCAGCCACCGAACGGGCCAGCACTTCCCGGCAACGAGGCGTTCGGCATCCAGTGGAGCTTCGAGGGCAGGTTCGCCGTTTTTGTGGGCGGCTTTCCGATCGTGGTGGACGACGAAGTCGTCGGCGGGATCGGCCTCAGCGGCGGCAATGGCGAGCAGGATACCGCCTGCGGCCTCGCGGCGCTTCAGGCCTTGCAGGAACTGCTGG
>Ga0157370_10008513_pt1 | contig 11060 bp, 12 predicted proteins | sample C35metaG_FD_113463 | JGI IMG/M metagenome (GOLD analysis project Ga0157370, IMG submission 113463) | Corn rhizosphere microbial communities from Kellogg Biological Station, Michigan, USA - C3-5 metaG | ecosystem: Host-associated > Plants > Roots > Rhizosphere > Soil | place: USA: Michigan... | reverse complement strand
GTGAACGGCGGGGCTCACGCTTCTTTCGCCGCGGCCCCGGTCGAGGGCCTGCGGCTTTGTCGAATCCTGCCCGGGCGGCGAGACCGGAAGCCTCTTCGTCGAGGACCCATTGGGGCACCCGGCCGGAGGCGGACCGGCGCAGGTCCCTGCGGGGTTCGGGCTGGTCCGCCGTCAAGGGGACCTCCGGACATGGAGGTTTTCCCTGGCTGCCAGCCAATAAGTTTCCACGGTGCGGTCCCCCCCTGCCACGAAGTGCATTGGCAGAATGCTAGCCCACAATTGGCGCCAGCGGGTCAGTGTTGTCCACCACCCGCGTGGCACGGAGCCAAGGTTTGGAGTCGGCAAAATAAAGCCGCTGCCCTTCGATGTAGCGCCGCATCCCCGGGTGGCCGGGGTCCCGCGGGGTGCCGTCCCGGACGGCCATTCGCCGGGCTGTTTCTGTGAACGGCACGTCCAGGAACACCGAATAGGCCCACCGCCACGCCAACTCGCGGCGGTGCAGGAACATGCCTTCAACAATGCAAACGGAACCGGGGCGGGCCTGCACCAGGGGCGAATCCACGGCGGCGTTGCGCCGGTGGTCCGTGGCCGCGGCCCGGTAGCCGCCGTCGCCCCCTGGACCAAAAGGAATCAGGACGTCCCGCTCCAGGGCCGAATAGTCATAACTGTCCAGCCAGAAGCCAACAGGGGAGTCCCTGCCCCGGCAGTGGCGCACAGCGCGCAAATTGAGAAAGTCGTCCGCGTGGATAAGCACCACAGGGTGTCCGAGCGCTGACAGGGCTTCCGCATACGCCGCCGCAAAAGTAGACTTTCCGCTCCCGTCAACACCGTCGACGGCAACCAAGGTGAAACCTTCCGGCTTGATGGGCGTTTCCGCTGCCAAGTGCCGCAACAGCAATGCCAGGACCGTCCCCACTACAGCCCCTTCCATCAACGATCGCCGCACCTGCAGCCCAATCTTGCCACTGGCAACCGAGCGTCCAAGAAAACTCCCCCGGTTGCAACCGAGCGTCCAAGAAAAATCCCCCGATTGCAACCGAGCGTCGGGAAAAGGGGCCTAGGATTCGGGGACGAACTCGCCGTGGCCGGCCGCACGCAGGGCCACGCGGATCTTTTCGGCGCTGGCGTCCATTGCCGCAGGGTCCGGGTTGTTGTCCACGGCCTTGAAGTCAAAATTCTCCAGTCCGTAGGCCGGGAACACGTGGACGTGCAGGTGTTCCACCTCAAAGCCGGCAACAATCAGCCCGGCCCGGGGCGCCCCAAACGCCGAAAGCTGCGCCTGCCCGATGGTCTGGGAAACGGCCATCAGCTTCGCCACCAGCTCCGGAGCGGCGTCCGTCCACTTGTCCACCTCCAGCCGCGGCACCACCAGGGCATGCCCGTCCGTCAGGGGCCCAATGGTCAAAAAGGACACACAGGATTCGTCCTTCCAGATGAAGCGGCCGGGAATCTCGCCATTGATGATCTTGGTAAACAGCGTGCTCACGAAAGGCTCCTAGAGGGTCGAATTGTCCAGCACAAAACGGTATTTGACGTCGCCGGCCACCATGCGGTCATAGGCGTGGTCCAGCCCGTCCGCGGTGACCATTTCAATGTCGGAAACGATGCCGTGCTCCGCGCAGAAGTCCAGCATTTCCTGGGTCTCCGCAATGCCGCCAATCAGCGATCCGCCGTAGGCCAGGCGCTTGCGGATCAGCAGCCCGGGCCGCACGGGGGGCATCTCCGCAGGCGGCAGGCCCAGCTGGATCAGGGCGCCGTCCCGGGCCAGCGTGCCCAGGTACGGGTTGATGTCGTGCACGGCCGCCACGGTGTCCAAAATGGCATTGAGCGTGTGCTTCGCCGCGTGCATTTGGGCGGGGTCGGTGGAGACCACCACGTGGTCGGCCCCGAGCGAAACGGCAGCGTCGGCCTTGGCCGGGGATGTGGTGAAAACGGTGACCGTGGCGCCCAGGGCCTTGGCAATTTTCACGCCCATGTGCCCCAGCCCGCCAAGCCCCACCACGCCCACGGAATCGCCCTCCTGGACGTCCAGGTAGCGCAGCGGCGAGTAGGTGGTAATTCCCGCGCACAGCAGGGGCGCGACGCCGGCCGGGTCCAGTCCCGCCGGCACGTTCAGCACGTAGTTCTCATCCGCCACTATGGAGGAGGAGTAGCCTCCCTGCGTGATGCCGCCCCCGTTGCGCCTGTCCGCCACCCCGTACGTGCCGGTGTTCCCGTTTTCGCAATACTGCTCAAAGCCCTCCAGGCAGGAATCACATTCCCGGCAGGAGTCCACCATGCAGCCCACGCCCACGGTGTCTCCCACGGCAAAACCGGCCACGTCGGCACCGATGCGGCTGATGGTGCCCACAATTTCATGCCCCGGAACCAGCGGGTACGTGGTCCCTCCCCATTCGGCCCGGATGGTGTGGACGTCGGAGTGGCACAGCCCGCAGAAGTCAATGGCGATCTCCACGTCGTGCGCCCCGGGTTCGCGGCGTTCAATGGTGGTGGGGGCCAGGCCGGACGTCGCGGACACGGCTGCGTATGCTTTTGCTTGCGTCATGGTTCAACCCTATCGCCCGCCGCGCCCGTCTCGACGGGGCGCTCCGGACGGTTGGACCACGCCGACCATGACCCCGGGAACAGCGCAGCCGTGAACCCGGCAATCTCCAGCGCCGCCACCTCGTGGGCCGCCGTGACGCCGGAACCGCAGTAGACGGCCACCTCGGCGCCGTCGGCCACGCCCAGGGCCGCAAACCGCGCCCGCAACTCCGCGGCCGGCAGGAACGTGGCGTCCGCAGCAAGATTCCCTGTGGTGGGTGCACTCACGGCGCCCGGAATGTGCCCGGCCCGCGGGTCAACGGGCTCGGCCTCCCCGCGGTACCGCTCCCCCGCCCGGGCATCCAGCAGGATCCCGTGCCCCGGCCAGGCTGCGGCCCCGTCAATGTCCACGGCGGCCTTGTGCCCATAATGCACGACGCCGTTCCCCGGCTCCGCGCGTTCCTCACCTTGGGCGAGCGGCAGCTCCGCTGCACGCCAGGCTGCCAGTCCGCCGTCGAGCAGGTAGGCGCTGTCCAAGCCTGCGTAACCCAACAGCCACCAGGCGCGGGCAGCGGCGGCAGCCCCGGCGTCGTCGTACGCCACCACCGTGTCCCCGGCATTGATGCCCCAGCGGCGGACGGCCGCGGCAAAGTCTGCCTCGGCGGGCAGCGGGTGGCGGCCGTCGCGCGGTTCCCCGTGGCCGGCCAGCTCGGTTTCCATGTTGACGAAGACAGCGCCCGGGAGGTGGCCGGCAAGGTAATGCTCACGGCCGTGCGGATCGCCCAGGGCCCAGCGCACGTCCAGCAGCACGGTCCGCGCGCCGGCGGCGAGGCGCTCCCGGAGTTCGGAAACACTCATTAACACGGTCATGCGGGGCTCCCTCGGGGTTGCTTGTTTTGGCGTGCCTCAAATGTAGCGCGCTACGCTGGCTTCATGACTTCCTCCCACTCAGCCCAGGCCTGGACCCATCGTGCCATCGGCATGGTTCAGGCGGAAAACAACCGCTCCGCAGATACGCACCTCTACAAGATCGAGCTGCCGGAGCAGTGGGGCGTGGACCTGTATGTCAAGGACGAATCCTGCCACCGCACGGGGAGCCTGAAGCACCGCCTGGCCCGGTCCTTGTTCCTGTTTGCACTGGTCAACGGCTGGATCCACGAGGGCACTACGGTGGTGGAGGCCAGCTCGGGCAGCACGGCCGTCTCGGAGGCGTACTTTGCGCAGCTGCTGGGCCTGGACTTTGTTGCCGTCATGACACGCGGCACCAGCCCGGAAAAAGTTGCCTTGATCGAGAGCTTCGGGGGCCGCTGCCACTTGGTGGAGCAGGCGGACCAGGTGTATTCGGCCGCGGCGGCCATCGCTGCCGAAACCGGCGGGCACTACATGGACCAGTTCACCTACGCCGAGAGGGCCACGGACTGGCGGGGCAACAACAACATTGCCGAGTCCATCTTCACCCAGCTCTCGCACGAACGCTTCCCCGAACCGGCCTGGGTGGTGGTGGGCGCCGGCACGGGAGGCACGTCCGCCACGATCGGCCGGTATATCCGCTACCACGGCCACTCCACGCAGCTGGCAGTGGTGGATCCGGAAGGCTCCGCGTTCTATCCGGCGTGGAATTCCGGCGACGCGTCCGTGGTGACCGGGAACTCCTCCCGGATCGAGGGAATTGGCCGGCCCCGCGTGGAGCCCAGCTTCGTGCCGGGCGTGATCGACCACATGCTCCAGATCCCCGACGCCGCGTCCGTGGCGGCCATGGCGCACTTCACCGAACTGTCCGGCATGGCCGCGGGCCCCTCCACAGGCACCAACCTGTGGGGCGTGTGGCAGCTGGTGGCCGGCATGGTGGCCCGCGGCGAGCAGGGCAGCGTAGTCACGTTGATGTGCGACGGCGGCGAGCGGTACGCGGGCAGCTATAACAACCCCGCGTGGCTGGCCGGCAAGGGCCTGGACCCGGAGCCACACGCGGCCACCATCCGCTCTTTCTTCGAGACGGGTGTGTGGGCAGGCTAGGAATCGCCAGGGAACGGCGCTATAGTTCCACCGATTCCCCGGGTGCCAGGTGGCGGAATTCGGTGCCGTGCTCGGCCCCGATCCGCCCAATGTGGGACTCCGTGAAGGACAGGCCCGCGTGGTTCAGCAGTGCGTCGTGGATTTGGAATGCTCTGCGGGCCCGTACGGACACCACAAAGTCCACCACTTCGGCCACCTTGGACCACGGTGCGTGCACGGGAACCAGCAGCGTGTCCACCTGGACGCCCGCCGGCACGATCAGCGAATCGCCCGGGTGGTAGACAGCCCCATCCACCACGAAGCCGACATTTGCCACCACGGGGATGGACGGGTGGATGACGGCGTGCTGGCCTCCCACGCCAAGCACGTTGAAACCCGCCACCGCAAAGGTTTCCCCGGCAGAGGCGTCGTGCACCTGCCCGGCCGACCGCGGCGCAGCCTCGCGCAGGGTGCGGGCCACCCCGGCCGGCGCGTGGATGGCCAGCGCCGGGCTGGCTGCCAGGGCGCCCAGGACCGCGGCCTGGTCAATGTGGTCGGCGTGCTCGTGGGTGATCAGGATGGCATCGGCACCCGCCAGGGCCCGGTCTGTTTCGGAGAACGTGCCGGGATCGATCACCAGCACCCGTCCTTCCTTTTCGAGGCGGATGCAGGCGTGCGTGTATTTGGTCAGCAACATGCTGCCAGCCTAATACCGTGCCGGTGCGTTAGGCTGGTTAATTGGATTTGGAGTCGGAAAGCGGGTCAAAAGCATGTCTGAAGTGCCGGTCAGGGAACAGCGCGTCACCAAGCAGCGGCTGGCCATCAGTGCGGCCCTTGACGGCCTGGAGGACTTTGTCAGCACCCAGGAGCTCCACCGCCTGCTCCACGAACAGGACGTGCGCGTGTCCCTGGCCACCACGTACCGGATCCTGGCTTCCATGGCCGACGACGGCCTGGTGGACACCCTGCGCAACGGCGAGGGCGAGGCCGTGTACCGGCGCTGCTCGGCCACCAGCCACCACCACCACCTGCTGTGCCGCAACTGTGGCAAAACGGTGGAGATTGAGGCGCCGGCGGTCGAGAGCTGGGCTGCGCGGATCGCCCGCGAAAACGGCTTCACACAGGTCCAGCACACGGTGGAGATTTACGGCCTGTGCCCCGAGTGCGCGGCGGCCTGAGCGCGCGCAGCCGTTAATGGCTGCCGCGGCTGACGGGCGGCACCAGCTGGCCCAGCGGCTCACGCACCCACCAATCACCGCTCCCGCGCCACTCGGCCCACGTGGTGTACCGGTAGCTGAACACGCGCGCCCTGACCCAGGCGGGCCGTTCCCCGGCGAACGGGTCGTGGCGCAGCAGGCCCAAGGTGGCCGGGTCGGCGTCGAGCAGCTTGTTCAGGAACGGCACAAACCAATTCAGGCCGGGCGACCCCAGCGCCAGGAACCACATCTGCCAGTCCAGGCGCAGCTGGTAGGGCGCCCATTGCCGCGGCATCCGTCCGGGCTCCCCCGGCTTGCCGCGGAAGCCGTATTCCATCCAGCCACCGCCGCGGGGATCGCCCAAGGTGCCCTCCACCACCACCTCCAGGCGGTCCCGCGTGATGGAGCCGAACGCCCCGTAGGCGTTGGCCAGCCGCCACCGGTTGAAGCTGCCGTTCATCACCTGGTGCCGGGAAAACAAGTTGCGCAGCGGCCACCAGCTGAGCACCAGCACGAGCGCCCCCACCGCCAGCACGACGGCGGCAAACCAGGTGGGCATCCCCGGCCCGCCCGGTGCCACGGCAGGCACCGCGGGAGTTGCCACGGCGGAGAATGCCAGCACGATGGTGGCGGCGTTCAGCCACGCAAAGTTTCCTGACAGCACCAACCAGCACTGCGTGAGGATGATGGCCGCGGCAGCCACGGTGGACACGGGAGCCGGGGCAAACAGGAAGAACGGCACCACCAGCTGTGCGAGGTGGTTGCCCAGCACCTCCACCTTGTGCAGCGGCCGTGGCAGGTGGTGGAAGAACCAGCTGAGGGGGTTGGGCATGGGCTGGGTTTCATGGTGGTAGTACAGCGCCGTGAGGTCCCGCCAGGCCGGGTCGCCGCGCATCTTGATGAGTCCGGCGCCAAACTCCAGCCGGAACACCAGCCAGCGGAACAGCCAGAGGGTGACGGCCGGCGTCGTGGTTTGGTTTGAGCCCAGGAAGGCGGCCAGGAAGCCGGCCTCCAGGAGCAGGATCTCCCAGCCAAAGCCATAGAAGACCTGCCCCACGTTGACGATCGACATGTACAGCAGCCACATCGCCAGGAACACGGCCATTGGCACCCAGGCTGGCCCGCGCTGCGGCAGGCCCGCCACCACGGACAGGCCCAGGGCCGCGCCGGTCCAGGCCACGGTACGCAGCAGCGTGTCCGAGTACCGCCAGCGGAAGAGTGTAGGCCCGGGCGGGCGCGCCACGCGGTCCAGGTATCGCGGCACGGGCAGCAGGCCGTGTTCGCCCAGCAGTGCCGGAAACTGCAGGGCGCTGGAGACAAAGGCGAGCAGGAAAATGGCCGCTATGCCGCGCTGGAGCACAAAGCGCGCCAGCCCGAAGTCCGCCGTGCCAAACCAGCCGCCAAGCCAGCCGCCCAACCAGTCCATGCACCAACGCTAGCCCTTGGAGCTGCGCACCGTCAGGGGCCAATCGTGCGCCACTTTAGAAGTGGCGCACGGCTGCGGCCTAGGCGTGCGCAGCTTCCAAGGGTGTCCGCACTGTCCAGCCGCGGCGGCGCCGCACGGCACCCACGCCGCGGCACAGCACGTAGATCAGGAAGGAAAGCGTTGTGACGTACGGGGAGATCGGGATGCTCCCGCCCAGGGCCAGCATGATGCCGCCCACTGTGGAGATGATGGCGAAGGCCACGCTGAGCAGCACCACCTTGCGCGGGGCCGCCGTCACCTGGAGGGCCGCCGCCGCGGGGGTGATAAGCAGTGCCAGCACCAGCAGGGCCCCCACGACCTGGATGGACAGGGCCACGGAAATCCCGAGCAGGAACATGAAGGCCAAGGACAGGGTGCGCACCGGGATGCCCCGGGCCGCGGCAATGTCCGGGTCGGCGCTGGCAAAGGTCAGGGGCCGCCAAATGAGCACCAGCCCGGCGATGACCACCGCCGCAGTGGCCGCCAGGGCGGAGAGCTGCGTGGAGTCAACGGACACGATCTGCCCTGTCAGCAGGCCAAACTTGTTCGCCGCGCGTCCCTGGTAGAGGGACAGGAACAAGATGCCCAGGCCCAGCCCAAACGGCATGATGACGCCGATCACCGAATTCTTCTCCCGGGCCCGCACCCCCATGACGCCGAGCAAAAGCGCGGCCAGCACGGAGCCGGCCAGTGAACCGAAAATGACGTCCGCGCCGACCAGCAGGGCAAAGGCCGCCCCGGCAAAGGACAGTTCGGCTATGCCGTGGACGGCGAAGGCCAGGTCGCGCATCATGACAAAGGTGCCGATCAGGCCGCCGACCAGGCCCAGGATGGCCCCGGCCAGCAGGGAATCGCGGAACAGCGGCAGCAGCTGGGCATAGTCGGTGAAGTTGAAAACGGCGTGGGAAAAGTCCGACCAGTTCATGGCTGCCCCTGCAATTCCACGCCGGGAAGTTCCTCGGGGTGGCCGTCCAGCACTCTGTCCGGCATGCCCACCACGGCAATCCGCCCGTGGCTGTGCAGCACCTCAACGTGTGTGCCATAGAGCCGCGACAGCACTTCCGTGGTCATGACCTCCCCGGGGGTGCCGATGGTGAATCGCCCGCCGGCCAGGTACAGCACCCGGTCAACGTGTTCCAGGATCGGGTTGATTTCATGCGTGACAAATACGACGGCGGTCCCGTTGCGTTTTGCCTGCCGCCCCACCAGGGCGCTCACGGCCCTTTGGTGGTGCAGGTCCAGTGAGAGCAAAGGTTCGTCGCAGAGCAGCACCTTGGGGTTCGGCGCCAGGGCCTGGGCAATGCGCAGCCGCTGCTGCTCGCCGCCGGAGAGCATGCCCACCGGAATCTTCGCGTAGGACGCGGCCCCCACCTCGGCCAGCAGCGCGTCAACCCGCTTGCGGTAGGCGCGCCCGCGCAGCCGGATGCCCCACTTGTGGCCGTCCACGCCCAAGCCGACCAGGTCCCGCGCCCTCAGGGGCGTGTCCGGCGGGAAGTGTTTTTGCTGGGGGACGTAGCCTATGGCGCGGCTGCCGCGGCGGGCTGGTTCGCCGTCGATCGCCAGGGTGCCGGCACCTAGCGGCACCAGCCCCAGCAGGACCTTCAGGAAACTTGTCTTGCCGCTGCCGTTGGCACCGAGCACGGCCAGGAATTCACCCGGCGCAATGTCCAGGTCCAGTCCGTCCCACAGGGTGCGCGGCCCGTACGCCAGGCTGGCGCCGCGCAGGCTGACTGCGGGTGCGCTGGCAACTGCGACGCCGGGCGGCGTGGACGTTGCGCTCACTTCGCGGTGGCTTTGGAGGTGGCCAGGGCCTGCTGGATGTGGGCTGCGTTCGCGGCCATCCACTGGAGGTAGTCCTTGCCCTGCGGCAGGGTCTCGGTGAAGTCCACCACGGGCACCCCCGCCTGTTCGGCGGCCTTTTTGACCTCCACGGTTTGCGGGCCCTCGGTTTGCTGGTTGTAGGCCAGCAGGGCCACGGTTCCGTTTGTCATGAGGTTTACTGTATCCCGGAGCACGGTGGTGGGGACGTCGGAGCCGTTTTCGATGGCCGTGCTGAACGCTGCAGGGGTGGCATTGGCCAGGCCGGCCTCCTCCAGCAGGTACAGCGGCACGGGTTCGGTGATGGCTGCCGCGGCTCCGTGGTGCGCCGCCTTGACTCCGGCCAGCGATGCCTCAATGCCGGCCAGTGTGCCCTTGAAGGCCTTGGCGTTGGCGGCAAACTCGCCCGCGTGGGCAGCATCCAGCGCGGAGAAACGCACGGCCAGCTGGTCAGCCAGCTTGGACATGGTGGGCAGCGAGTACCACAGGTGCTCGTTGAAGTCCGGACCAGTGTCCAGGCCGGAGAGCCGGCTGACGTTGATGACCTTTGCGGGATCGAGGATCCCCTTGGCCAGCTGGCCGAAGAAATCGTCGTAGCCGCCGCCGTTTTCAATGCCGACGGCGGCCTTGGAGACGGCCAGCTTGTCCTGGGCCGTGGCCTCATAGGAATGGGGGTCGGCGTCGGCCCGGGCAATGATGGAATGGACGGACACCCGGTCCGCGCCCACAGCCTCGGCAATGCTGCCATACACATTGGTCGAGACCACCACGGCGATCGTGCCGCCGCCGGCCTGCTTGTCCGTGGCCGCGCTGGAACCGCCCCCGCATGCACCCAGCAGCAGCGACGCCGCCACGGCCAATCCGAGGGTCAGTGTGGTGCGGCGCAGCTGCATGCGGTGTCCTCCGAGGGATGCTAATGAGAATTGTTACCAATAAGTCTGCACCCAGCATAACCCATATTGGGAACCGTTCGCATCAAGCCTTTTTGCGTTCGTGGATCTGCGTCTGGGTTGCGTCGCGGATTTCGCCCACCAGCTGCTCAATCACATCCTCCAGGAACAGCACGCCCATGGTTTGGCCGTCGGCCGAAATCACGCGGGCCACGTGCGATCCGGTGCGCTGCATGATGGCCAGCGCATCCTCAATTTCCTCATCCACGGACAGGTTCACCATGGAGCGCACGCGGGCTTCCCCGATGGGCAGCTCATATCGCTCCGGCGGGATGGGAAGCACGTCCTTCAGGTGCAGGTAGCCCAGCAGCGTGCCGCCGTCGTCGGTCAGGACAAAGCGGGAGAATCCCGTCTTGCCGACCTTGTGCTCAAACTGCACCGGCGTGGCCGACGCCGGCAGCGTCACCACCTGCTCCAGCGGCACCATGATGCCGCCGGCACGCTGGGTGGAAAATTCCAGCGCCCCGTTGATGAGCCCGGTCAGGTCATCCACCAGCCCGCTGCGCGTGGATTCGGCCACGATCGACTGCACTTCCTCCAGGGTGAAGGAAGACGACACCTCATCCTGCGGCACGATCCGGAACAGCCGGACAATGTGGTTGGCGCTCCAGTTCAGTGCCACGATCACGGGCCTCACCAGCTTGCCGATGAAGACGAGCGGCGGGGCCAGCAGCAGGGCCGCCTTGTCGGCGGCGGAGACGCTCATGTTCTTGGGCACCATCTCCCCAAACGTCACGTGCAGGAATGTCACCAGGAGCAGCGCCACCACAAACGCCGCGGGCGCGGCAATGTTCTCTGCAACGCCAAGGGCGTGCAGCGGCGTGGACAGCAGGTGGTGGATGGAAGGTTCGGCAACGTTGAGGATCAACAGCGAGCACACTGTGATGCCCAGCTGTGAACAAGCCAGCATGAGGGAGACGTTTTCCATCGCCCCCAAGGTGACTTTGGCGCGCTTGGAACCCGCGTCCGCCAGCGGTTCGATCTGGCTGCGCCGGGCGGACATGATGGCGAACTCGGCGGCCACAAAGAACGCATTGCCGAGCAACAGCACCACCAGCCAGGCAATTCCTGCCCACGGGTTCATTGCCGGCCTCCGCCGTCGTGCTTGCCGCCGTC
>Ga0157370_10008506_pt1 | contig 11069 bp, 12 predicted proteins | sample C35metaG_FD_113463 | JGI IMG/M metagenome (GOLD analysis project Ga0157370, IMG submission 113463) | Corn rhizosphere microbial communities from Kellogg Biological Station, Michigan, USA - C3-5 metaG | ecosystem: Host-associated > Plants > Roots > Rhizosphere > Soil | place: USA: Michigan... | reverse complement strand
TGGTCATTGCCTGGCCGCTGGACCGCCTGGGCATCCTGGGCAACTACCCCAACGTTTTCGCGGACGTCCCCGCGCCTGCCAGCGCCGCCAGCCAGGGATCGCCGTCGGCCATCCCCGCCGGACAGTAATGGCCTCCGCGGCCCCCACCCTTGAGTGGGAACGTGAGCTGGCCGGCCAGGGATGGACGCTGGTGGCCGGCTGCGACGAAGTGGGCCGCGGCGCCCTGGCCGGGCCCGTGAGCGTAGGCCTGGTGGTCATCGAGGCTGCCAAGGCCCAGGAACTGCCGGGGGTCAAGGACAGCAAACTGCTGCGCGAGCCTGTGCGCGAGGCGCTGGTGCCGGCCATCCGGGAATGGGCTCCGGCCAGTGCCGTGGGGCACGCAGCGGCGTCCGAAATTGACGGGCTTGGCCTCGTGGCGGCGCTGCGCCTGGCCGGCACGCGCGCGCTGGCCCAGGTGGCCGCCGAGCTGCTCCCGGACTTTGTCATCCTGGACGGCAACCAGGACTGGCTGTCCGTGCCGGTGCAGGCGGACTTGTTTTCCACGGGTGCGGCTACAGGTGCCGGCGCCCCGATGGCCGTGCGGACGCGCATCAAGGCCGACATGACGTGCCTGTCGGTTGCGGCAGCCAGCGTCCTGGCGAAGGTGGAGCGTGATTCGATGATGGTGGGGCTGGCCCGGGACTTCCCACAGTTTGGCTGGGACGCCAACAAGGGGTACGCCACCGCGGCCCACCGCTCCGCCATTGCGCTGCACGGCCCCACGGAGCTGCACCGGCGGACGTGGCGGCTGGTCTAGATTTTGGCAGCTGGCGCCCGCCGGGTTCGTGGGCACCGCCCATGTGATGGATGATGGAACCATGAGCGCTGAGGATTTGGAAAACTACGAGACCGACATGGAGCTCCAGCTCTACCGGGAGTACCGGGATGTCGTCAACCTTTTTAGCTATGTGGTGGAAACCGAGCGCCGGTTCTACCTGGCCAACCACGTGGACCTGCAGGCCCGCTCCGCCGACGGCGAGGTGTACTTCGACCTGACACTCCAGGACGCGTGGGTGTGGGATGTCTACCGCACGGCCCGCTTTGTCAAAAACGTCCGGGTCATCACCTTCAAGGACGTCAACGTTGAGGAACTGATCAAGACGGACGACCTCCAGATCCCCAAGGACGGCCAGCTGGGCCCCCTCGGTTAGCTCCAGGCACCCGGGGAGGACGACGGCGGAACGCAGCTTCCGCCGTCGTCCTCCTTTTTTGCGGGCATGCCCCCTCCACAGGCGGTCCCGGCATCTCGGCCATCCACAAATTGCACAGCGGCGCCCCATCGTGCGTGTTTGTTCGCCACGCTGGGAAGTGGAGGTAGCAATGAATGCAAAGGATGAACTGGGACGCGCGGGCGAACGGCTGGCAGCGGACTACCTGGAGGACACGGGGCTGCGCGTCATTGACAGCAACTGGCGCTGTCCGTCAGGGGAGATCGACCTGGTGGCCCTGGATGGCACCGAGCTTGTCATCGTGGAGGTCAAGACCCGGCGGTCATTGCGGTTCGGCGACCCGCTGGAGGCCCTGACGGCAGCCAAGGTGCGGCGGCTGCGCACCTTGGCCGTCAGCTGGGCACGCGAACACCGGCACGTGATCGGGTCCCTGCGCATCGACGCCGTCGGGATCGTCATGGACGGCCGCGGTACGCCACGCATCGACCACCTCAAGGATGTGGAGTAGGTGGGCATGGGGCGGGCCCTCGCCGTGGCCCTGGTCGGATTGAACGGTCATGTCGTGGAGGTCGAGGCGGACATTGGCCAAACGCTGCCAGCCTTTGTCCTGCTCGGCCTGCCCGACGCCTCACTCAACGAGGCCCGGGAAAGGATCCGTTCGGCGGCACAAAATACCGGCATTCCGCTCTCCCGGCGCAAAATTACGGTAAACCTGATCCCGGCGTCGCTGCCCAAAAAGGGTTCCGGCTTCGACTTGGCCATCGTCATGGCCGCCCTGGATGCGGCCGGGGACGTGCGCCGGACAGGCGGCACCGTGTTCCTGGCCGAACTGGGCCTGGACGGGAGGCTGCGGCCCGTCCGCGGCGTCCTGCCGGCCGTGCTCGCGGCCCACAGGGCCGGCTGCAGGGAATTTGTCGTGGCGGAGGCGAACCTTGCCGAGGCGCGCCTGGTGGCCGGCGCCAAAGTGCGCGGGTACGCCTCCCTGGCCCAGGTCGCAGCGGATTTCGACGCCGATCCCCAGCACCTGGTGTTTGTGCAGGAAAACGTGGCCCCCGCGCTCGACGGCGGGGAAGCCCAGGAGGGCGGCCCGGACCTGCGGGCCGCCGTGGACCTGTCCGAGGTGGCCGGCCAGTCCGAAGCCCGGATGGCCCTGGAAATCGCGGCCGCGGGCGGCCACCACCTGATGATGGTCGGCCCGCCGGGATCCGGAAAGACCATGCTGGCCGAACGCCTCCCCGGGCTGCTTCCCGAGCTCGACGACAGGGAAGCCATCGAAGTGACAGCCATCCACTCCCTCGACAGCGGCGGCTCGGGCATAGCTGCGCTGGTCAGGCGCCCGCCGTATGAGCGGCCGCACCATTCGGCCAGCATGGCGGCCATCATTGGCGGCGGCAGCGGCATTCCCCGGCCCGGCGCGGCGTCACGGGCCCACCAGGGCATCCTGTTCCTTGACGAAGCACCCGAATTCGACAAACGGGTCCTGGACGCGCTGAGGCAGCCGCTGGAGAGCGGGGAGCTGGTGCTGCACCGTTCCGCCGGCACGGCGGCCTACCCGGCACGCTTTCAGCTGGTCCTGGCCGCGAACCCCTGCCCGTGCGGGAAGGCGACGGGCAAGGGCATCGCCTGTGAGTGCACGGCCATGGCCCGCCGCCGCTACTTTGGCAGGCTTTCCGGCCCGCTGCTGGACCGGGTCGACATCCAGCTGCAGGTGCACCGAGTCCAGCTGTCCCAGCTGTCCGACGACGCGCCACGGGAGTCCACGGCCCAAGTGGCCGCCCGGGTGGCCGCCGCCCGGGAGGTGCAGCGGGAAAGGCTCCGTCCATTTGGACTCCTCCACAACGCCGAGCTCACCGGAAGGATCCTGCGCGGTCCTCTGCGCTTGGCATCCAAGGACACCCAGTTCCTGGACCGGGCCATGGGGGCGGGCACCCTGACCGCGCGCGGCTACGACCGTGTCCTGCGCCTGGCCTGGACTGTGGCGGATCTGTCCGGGCGCACACAACCAAACGCTGACGACGTCGGCCTGGCGCTGACCCTGAGACAACGAGGAGAAGGATTGTGAACCATGAAAAGGAGCCTGCAACCGCCGTGGCCGGCGGCGTGCGGCTGGCACGGGCGGCGCTGACGCGGCTCATGGAGCCATCCGATCTTGCCGGAATGGCGTTGATCGCCGCGGCCGGCCCGGAGGAGGCGCTTGCGTTCATCCGCGCCGGGGTGTCCTCCAGCCCCGTGCTGGAGGCGGAGATGACGTCACTGCTGTCGGAAGCGGGGACGGCACGCTGGCCGGGCCTGGCGGACGCCCTGGGCCGGTGGCGCCCCCGGCTGCCCAGCCTGGCCCCCGAACGGGACATGGGCGTGATGGAGCGGCTCGGCGGAGGCCTGCTGATCCCCGAGGATCCGCAATGGCCCCCGGCCTTGGACGACCTCCAGCTCAACGCACCCATTGCCTTGTGGATGCGCGGGCAGCTGCCCCGCATCCCGGAGCAACGCCGGTGCATTGCCCTCGTCGGCTCGCGGGACAGCACAAGTTACGGCGCCAATGTCACGGGCGAGCTAGCCTCCTCCCTGGTGCAGCGCGGCTTTACCGTTGTCAGCGGCGGTGCCTACGGGATTGACGCCAACGCCCACCGGGGTGCACTGGCCGCCGCAGCAGGGGGTGGCGCGTCGCCCTCCACCCTGGCGGTCATGGCGGGCGGCCTGGACAGGTTCTATCCACCGGGCAATGAGGGGCTGCTGCGGGCCATTGCTGAACAAGGTGCCCTGGTGGCCGAGGTTCCGCCGGGCACGAATCCCACCAGATACAGGTTCCTGCAGCGCAACAGGCTCATCGCCGCACTTTGCGAGGTGACAGTGGTGGTGGAGGCCCGCTGGCGGTCCGGAGCCCTCAACACTGCCCACTACGCCGAAGGGCTCAGCCGCAGCGTCGGTGCCGTCCCGGGATCGGTGTATTCGGCCAATTCGGCCGGCTGCCACCGGCTCCTGCGGGAAGGGGCTGCCGTCTGCGTGACGGATGCCGCCGAGATAGCCGAGCTGGCGGGATCGGCGGGGAACAACCTGGCACAAGAACCGGATGCCGCAACTGCCCTGCATGACGGCCTGGGGGTGGAGGACCTGCTTCTCCTGGATGCCCTGCCCTTGCGTTCGGCAACGTCCGCCGAGAAGCTCAGTGTCGTGGCCGGATTGGGGATGGCCACTGTGCTGGACGGTCTCGGCCGGCTGGAACTCATGGGCCTTGCCCGGCGCGCCACCAACGGCTGGCAGCGCGGTGCCGTCTGAACAGCAGCCGGGAAGGGGTTGTTAGTGTATTGCGCATGGACATCAGCATTGTGCAGGCGGACATCACCACCCTGGACGTGGACGCAATCGTCAATGCGGCCAATTCCAGCCTGCTGGGCGGCGGCGGCGTGGACGGGGCCATCCACGCGGCGGCCGGTCCGCAGCTGCTGGCCGAATGCCGGGAACTGCGCAGGACCCGGTATCCGGACGGCCTGCCGGCGGGGGAGGCCGCCGCCACCGGGGCAGGGCGGCTGCGGGCCAAATGGGTCATCCACACTGTAGGGCCGAACAGGTTCGCCGGAGAGGTGGACCGTGACGTGCTGGCCCGGTGCTTTGCCAATTCTGCCTTGCTTGCCGGTCGGCTCGGGGCCCGGACTGTGGCCTTTCCGGCCATTGGCGGGGGCGTATATGGCTGGTCGCCCCAGGAAGTGGGCCAGGCAGCGCGGGACGGATTGGACGATGCCAGGTGGCAGGGCGTCCGGGACTCCCTGCAACTGCCCCCGGCCGTTATTCTGGTGCCGTTTTCGAGCCGGCTGGAGCAGGCGTTCCGGGAAGCATTTGACTGATCGACTGTTTTCTTGGGGGTGTTTCCTTGAAGTCGGCGGGGCAGCTTGCCCAGCCGGGACTATCAGCGGACAGTGGTGGTGTGGACCTAGAAGAACGCGCCCAGTTGCCGTCCGGGCTCTCCCATGCCGCGGACGGCTTTGCGCGGTACCTGTCCGCTGAAAGGGGCCGGTCGGAACACACTGTCCGGGCGTACCGGGGCGACATTGACGCCCTGATGCTTCACGCCGTCGCCGAGGGAGTCACGTCGCTGGACCAGCTGGACCTTGCCTTGTTGCGCCGGTGGCTCGGCGACCAGAGCGCCGCTGGATTGTCACGCTCCACGCTGGCCCGGCGGGCGGCCACTGTCCGCAGCTTCACGGCGTGGGCCGTCCGTGAGGAACTGCTTGAGCTGGATCCGGCCCTGCGCCTCAAGGCGCCCAAGCGTGACCATGCCCTGCCTGCCGTGCTGCAGCAGCAGCAAATAGGCCGGCTCATGGAGAGTCTGGAAACATCCGCCGCCGACGGGGAGCCCGCCGCCCTGCGCGACTTCGCCATGGTCGAACTGCTCTACGCCACGGGTGTCAGGGTGGGGGAGCTGGCGGGCGCAGACGTGGACGATCTGTCCGCCGAGCGCCGCATGCTGCGGGTGCTCGGCAAGGGCAGCAAGGAGCGGGTGGTGCCCTATGGCGTCCCTGCGGCCCGGGCCGTGGGTGCCTGGCTGGCTTCGGGCCGCCCGGCCCTGGCCACGGACTCCAGCGGCCCGGCCCTCTTCCTGGGCACGCGCGGAGGCCGGATTGACCAGCGCACTGTGCGCCGCGTCGTCGAACAGGCGCTGGGCCGCCTGGGCGACACCTCCGCAAGCGGGCCGCACACGCTGCGGCACTCAGCCGCCACGCACCTGCTCGACGGCGGCGCCGACCTGCGCGCCGTTCAGGAAATTCTCGGCCACAGTTCGCTCGCCACCACCCAGCTGTACACCCATGTCTCCGTGGACAGGCTCCGCGACGGCTACAAACAGGCCCACCCGAGGGCCTGACTCCCTTCGGCCGCTGGCTGCGGCGCTGCGGTGGCGCAACCGGGCAGGCTGGGGCACAATGGGAGGGAGTCGACGCCCCGCGCGGGAAATCACGCGGTGCGGCGGTCGTTTGTTATACACTTCGTCACAGACAACAGGGGAGGGCTGCAGCAGCTCCGCGCAACACAGGGTTTCATCCGTTAGAAGGTCGTTGGGGAAGACGCACCTACTGCAATGGAGGATGGAATGACTGTCAATTTGACGCGCGGTGTCTTGTTCGTGCACTCGGCTCCGTCTGTCATGTGCCCGCACATTGAGTCGTCCATCGCCGGCGTGATGGACCAGCGCACGGGATTGCAGTGGACTGCTCAGCCCGCTGCGCCCAATGTGCTGCGCACGGAGTACGTGTGGCACGGCCCCGCCGGCACTGGCGCGCGCCTTGCGTCCGCCCTGCGCGGCTGGGCCAATGTCCGCTACGAGGTCACCGAGGAGCCCAGCGCGGGAGTGGACGGATCCCGCTGGTCGCACACCCCGGAACTGGGCATCTTCCATGCCGTCACCGACGTCCACGGCAACATCATGGTCTCCGAAGACCGCATCCGCTACGCCTACGAGGCCGGCAAGGGCGTGCCCTCCGCCGTCTACCAGGAACTATCGCTGGCCCTTGGTGAAGCCTGGGACGAGGAACTCGAGCCGTTCCGCCACGCGGCGGCAGGAGCCCCCGTGCGCTGGCTCCACCACGTCGGCTGACCCCACCTCCACGGGGACCCCGCCCCGCGACCCCCGCACCGCGGCCCCCGCCCCACCGGGGCGTGGTTATCTCCAATCTCAACGCAGAAGCGGCGCCCACCTCAAGAGGTGGGCGCCGCCGTCGTGCTTGTCCGGAACAGGTCGGCTAGGCCATCTCGACCTTCGCGCCGGTGCTGCGAATGGCCACCACGGCGTTGTGGCCGCCGAAGCCGAAGGAGTTGTTCAGGGCCATGACCTGGGCCTCCGGCAGCTCGCGCGGGGTGCCCGTGACAATGTCCAGCGGGATCTCAGGGTCCTGGTTTTCCAGGTTGATCGTGACTGGGGCAAGGCGGTGGTAGACGGCCAGGACCGTCAGCACCGATTCAACGGCGCCCGAGGCACCCAGCAGGTGTCCCGTCTGTGACTTGGTGGCTGAGACGCATACATTGTCCACATGGTCGCCCAGGGCGGCACGCAGGGCCGTGTACTCCGGGCGGTCGCCCACAGGGGTGGAGGTGGCGTGCGCGTTGACGTGCACCACGTCCTCCGCCTGGGCGCGGGCGTCAAACAGGGCTGCCTTCAGGGCGCGGGTGGCGCCGAGGCCCTCGGGGTCGGGGGCCGTGATGTGGTACGCGTCAGCCGTCACCGAGGTTCCGGCCAGCTCGCCATAAATGCGGGCGCCGCGGGCCAGGGCGTGCTCCTCGGCCTCGAGCACCAGGGCGCCGGCACCTTCACCCATGACAAAGCCGTCACGGTCAATGTCGTAGGGGCGCGAGGCGTGCTCGGGGTCGTCGTTGCGCTTGGACAGGGCCTGCATGGCGGCAAAGGCGGCCATTGGCAGCGGGTGGATGGCAGCCTCTGCGCCGCCGGCCATGACCACGTCGGCCTTGCCGGAACGGATCAGTTCCAGCCCGATGTGCAGGGCCTCGGTGCCGGACGCGCAGGCGGAAACGGGGGTGTGGGCGCCGGCGCGGGCGCCCAGGTCCAGGCTGACGGCGGCGGCGGGGCCGTTCGGCATCAGCATGGGCACCGTCATCGGCAGCACGCGGCGGGGGCCCTTTTCGCGCAGGGTGTCCCAGGCGTCCAGGAGCGTCCACACGCCGCCGATGCCGGTGGCAAAGGCCACGGCCAGGCGGTCGTGGTCGATCTCCTCCAGACCGGAATCCTTCCAGGCCTCACGGGCGGCCACCACGGCGAACTGCGTGGAGGGGTCCATGCGCTTGGCTTCGACGCGGCTCAGGGTTTCGGAGGCGGGGTTCGTGACACGGGCCGCAAAGCGTACGGGGAGCTGGTATTTTTCCACCCACTCGTCGTCAAGTGTGTGGGCGCCGGAAACACCCTTGAGGGCGTTCCGCCACATCGTCGGAACGTCCCCGCCGATAGGCGTGGTTGCTCCAAGTCCAGTGATGACTACTTTGCGGGCCATGGTTCAACTCTCTAAAAAGAAAAGGTTCAGGACAACAGTGTGATGCCGTGAATGGCCGGACCAAACGTGGAACCGGCCATTCACTTTTGCCCTGTGTCGCACTAGCGGAAAAGGGCTCTGCAGTTCGGGATTAAGCCTGCGCGCCGGCAATGAAGCTGACGGCGTCGCCAACGGTCTTGAGGTTCTTGACTTCCTCATCGGGGATCTTGACGTCGAACTTTTCCTCGGCGTTGACCACAATGGTCATCATGGAGATGGAGTCGATGTCCAGGTCATCGGTGAAGGACTTGTCCAGCTCGACAGCTTCGGGGGCCAGGCCGGTCTCCTCGTTGACGATTTCGGCCAAACCAGCCAGGATTTCTTCGTTGCTAGCCATTGACGGCTCCTTATGTTGTGTTTTTACGTAAAAAATCGGGAATTGGGTCATTGCCGGGCAGCGCCCCGCACCTGCTGGTCCGGGAGCCTGGCTGGCGCTAGGGCAGGCGAACTACTTGCGCGCCAAACACCAAGCCGGCACCAAAGCCGATCTGAAGCGAGAGTTTACCGGAAAGCTCCGGGTTCTCCGCCAACAGCCGGTGTGTTGCCAGAGGGATGGACGCCGCGGAGGTGTTTCCGGCGTCGGCAATGTCGCGGGCAATAATGACGTGTTCCGGCAGCTTGAGCTGCTTGGCGAGCTCGTCGATAATGCGCATGTTTGCCTGGTGCGGCACAAACGCGCCCAGGTCCGCGGCGGTGATGCCGGCAACGTCCAAGGCCTTTTTGGCCATCTTGGCCATCTCCCACACGGCCCAGCGGAACACGGTCTGGCCGTCCTGGCGCAGAGTGGGCCACAGAGTGGCGTGGGCTTCGTCAGCGGCAGCCAGCGCCACGTCGTCGCCCTTCATGGCCTGTTCGCTGAAGTCGCGCACATCCATGAGGGAGTGCGTCATGCCGATGGCATCCCACTTGCTGCCGTCGGAGCCCCACACTGCGGGGCTGATGCCGGGTTCGTCGGATGGGCCGATCACCACGGCGCCGGCGCCATCGCCGAGCAGGAAGGAGATGGTGCGCTCATGGTTGTCGATGACGTCGGAGAGCTTCTCGGCGCCGATTACCAGGACGTATTCCGCCGTGCCGGAGCGCACCAGCGCGTCACCTTGGGCAATCCCATAGCAGTAGCCGGCGCAGGCGGCGGAAATGTCGAAGGCCGGGGCGGGGTTTGCGCCGATCTGCTCGGCAATCAAGGCAGCGGCCGACGGCGTCGCGTAGGGGTGGGAAACGGTGGAGACAATGACGGCGCCAATTTGCGAGGGCTCAATGCCGGCGTTTTTGATGGCCTCGTTGCCGGCGCCGACAGCCATGTCCACCACGGACACGTCGCGGGGCGCGCGGTGGCGGGTGATGATGCCGGTGCGCTGGCGGATCCATTCGTCGGAGGAGTCAATCCACTGGCAGACGTCTTCGTTGGTGACGATGAGGCTGGGGCGGTAGGCGCCGATTCCGACAATGCGTGAGCCATTGCGGAGGGTGCTTTGATTCAGCGTGGGCGTGCTCACTCGGTTCCTTCTTTCCGCTGGGCGTGCGCGGCCAGCAGTTGCTTTGCGGATTCCAAATCGGCGGGGGTTTTCACGGCAACGGTGGCAACACCGCTCATGCCGCGCTTGGCCAGGCCCGTCAGGGTGCCGGCCGGCGTCAATTCGATCAAGCCGGTCACGCCCATGGCGGACATGGTCTCCATGCACAGGTCCCAGCGCACGGGCCGCGACACCTGGGCGATCAGCGACTGCAGGGCCGCTTCCCCGGAACGGACCTCGGCGCCGTCGTAGTTGGAGAGCAGCGGCACCGCGGGTGCATGGGTGGCCAGGGACGGCGCCAGGGCCTCCAGTGCGGAGACGGCGGGTGCCATGTGGTGGGTGTGGAAGGCGCCGGCCACTTGGAGGGGGATGACGCGGGCCTTGGCAGGCGGGGCCGCGACGAGTGCCGCGATCTGCTCCAGCGTGCCGGCGGCCACTGTCTGGCCCTTGGAGTTCATGTTGGCCGGGGCCAGCCCGGCGGCGGCAATGGCGGCCAGGACTTCTTCCGGGTCCCCACCCACGACGGCGGCCATGCCGGTGGGGGTGACGGCGGCGGCGTCGGCCATCTTGTTGGCGCGTTCGCGCACAAAGGCCATGGCATCGGCGTTGGAAAGGGTTCCCGTGAGCGCGGCGGCCGTGATTTCGCCAACGGAGTGCCCGGCAACCACCACGTCCAGGGCAGCCAGCGGGGCATCCAGCAGTGCCTCGGCGGCGAGCAGCCCGGCCGCGACGATCAGGGGCTGGGCGACGGCGGTGTCCTTGATGGTCTCCGCGTCCGAGGTGGTCCCGTGGGCCAGCAGGTCAATGCCGGCGGCCTCACTGAGGGCAGCCAGCCGGGCCTCGGTGCCGGGGCGTTCAAGCCAGGGCGAAAGGAATCCGGGAGTTTGGGAACCCTGTCCAGGGCAGACTATTGCAAGCACAGTAACCAGCTTTCCAAACTTAGGGGCAGGGGCATGGTGTTTTCGCACACCAAGCTCATGGGGATGATTTGTAGGAAGTCTACAATACGGTCCGTTGCTTCGGGCTGCGGGAGCGCAGTTTGCCGGTTCAGCTTCGCGGGGCCGTGCGGTCTGAAGGGCGGTCCGCGGACTGGCGGGCGGGAGCGGCCAGCCGGCCCACCACGAGGGCGGTTTGGAGGACGAAAGCCTCCCGGGGAATGAGCGGGTCCCAGCCGGTGACGTCGCAGACCCTGCGCAGGCGGTAGCGCACGGTGTTGGAATGGACGAAAAGGTCGCGGGCGGCCGCCTCGAGGGAATGCCCCAGCTGCAGGTAGCTGTTCAGCGTTTCCACCAGCCCGTTGGACGCAGCCACCAGAG